>OMKS01000258.1_pt1 | contig 49862 bp, 39 predicted proteins | sample 1674721 | NCBI WGS metagenome assembly OMKS01 (sample SAMN06264996, study PRJEB25208) | sediment metagenome | isolation source: hot spring sediment | place: USA: California | collected 2014-09-02 | reverse complement strand
TTCAAGCAGAAGACGGCATACGAGATCTAGTACGGTCTCGTGGGCTCGGAGATGTGTATAAGAGACAGCCCATAACCCGAGGTTACCAGGGAACAATGCCGCATTTCCTCACAACTGTTCTCGGAGCCAATGATAATCCGCAGACGCTCACCGCCGAGAGCCTCATCCAGAACCTTCAAAATCGCGCCCTTTTCCTCAAAGGCCCGAAAAATCTTTTTCATCCGTTCAACATCGGTAAATTCCGGATGCTCCAGCAGATTCAACTTACCATCCAGCATGACTTCACTCTGCAGCTCAGGATCTTTGGCAAAAAAACTGCGGCTCAGGGCCAGCACCTGCACAAACAACTCGTCATAACTCCGCTTATCACCAGCCATTTCCTGAAGAATTTTGCGTTTTATCCCGTTCAGGGTCAGGTCGCCAAGCAAAGCGTTGAGATAGTTGGAAAAACGGTTAAGCTGGTCCTGGCTCAAAATATTTTCAGATTCAAACAAAACATTCTGTACCGCTCCCGAAACCGAAACCATGACGGCCAGAATTCGCCGCTCTTTCAGTTTGACGAAGCGAATATGACGCAGCACCATCTGTCGAAAATCTGGCAGGCTGACAACCCCGACATATGGAGTCAATTGGGCCAGAGTCAGGGCCCCGTCATGCAGAACCGTCTCGAAACGCTCTCCGGAAAGCTCCAGACGCGCATCGATTTGCCGGCGAAGCTCCGCGTTAAGACCCGCAAAAGAGGGCAACCGGTTAACATAGAAACGAAATCCCTGGTCGGTTGGAACCCGGCCTGCCGAGGTATGCGGCTGACAAAGAAGACCTCCCTCTTCAAGATCAGCCATGACATTCCGCAAGGTCGCCGGACTGAGCTTGAAGCGCGCGCTGCGCGACAAACTACGCGAACCCACCGGTTCGCCAGTGCGGATATAGTCTTCGACCACCGCCTGCAAAACGTTTATGTGTCGATCCGAAAAATTTTCCATATGCACGCGAAAACCCCTGCCAGACGAACCCACAAAAAACCCGTTAGCACTCTATGGCGAAGAGTGCTAACGGGGGCTAAAATAACAACCATCTGAATCATTGTCAAGGGTCTCTCAAAAGTCCGCTCGCTTCAGACGAAAGCTTAGGCCTCACAAAGCCGCGGGAGCCGGAAAGAATCAGCCCGAAGACTCAGGGCAATAACCACGCCTCCAGCTAAAACAGCAACGGAGCTTCGCCATTCTGAGCCAGGCTTGAATCAGGCTCCGTCGTGCCCTCAATTTTGCCCTTGGAGCCAAGGTAGAAAGGCCGACCGAAAAGACGATGAAAGTCACTCCACTCGGAACCAAGCTCCCGGGCGGCATGCATGAAGGTGCCAATGGCCACCAGTTTAGCATCTAGATCGTCGATAAAATTCAGGAGCACCGCTTCCTGGGTTTTCGGTTTTTTCGGAGAACCATACTCGTATTCACCATGGTGACTCAGCATAAGATGCTCGAGCAACATCAGCGTTTCCCCTGGAAAGCCTTTGATATTCGAGGCTTTCTCGCGCACCATCCGCGCCCCGATCATGACGTGCCCAAGCAGTCGACCCGGGGTCGAGTAATCAAGACTGCGCTCGTAGACCAGTTCTTCAACCTTACCGATATCATGCAGCAGCGCCCCCGCGAGCACCAGGTCGCCGTCAACCTGCGGATAAAGCGGACAAACCTGCACAGCCAGGCGGGCGACCCCGAGCGTATGTTCAAGCAGCCCGCCCAACCAGGCGTGATGCATGGCCTTAGCCGCCGGGGCCAGGGAAAAAGAGCGGGCAAAGGCCTGGTCCTTGACAAAAAAAGCCTCGCCCAGACGGCGCAGCCAAGGGTCCCGAAGATCCATCACAAGACGACGCAGATCCCGCTCCATCGTTGGAATATGCTTATCGGTATGCGGAAGAAATTTTAGCGGATCAACCGGCCCCTGCCAAAGCTTGACTAAACTCAGATTAAGCTGCAGGTTGCCGTTAAAAATCTGACTGTGCCCTTTAATCTCGACACAATCTCCCTCTTTGATCTGAGCCTCGGCGACGTCTACGTCATCCCAGAGAAATGCCGTAATTTCACCGGAACGATCGCCCAGTCTGAGATTAAGATATTCCTTTCCATTCCGACTGCGGGCCAGAGTCTTGCGACGCACGAGAAGCTGCATGGCCACCTGCTGATTGGCTTTAAGATCAGCTACTTTAAGCTCTGAAATGATCATAACCTCCAAACCCGCTCAAGGCTGTTTTCAGCCCCTGATGGCAGAAAACAACTCCGGCCGCAGCAGTAATCCGGCCGATCCTAGTCACCGCAGTGCCGGCCGCCGCGGAGGCCGCGGCCACGGCCTGACGTTGTGCCGGAGGAGCTGTAAACAGCAGTTCATAATCTTCTCCCCCGCTCAACAAGCGAGGATAATCAACCAACCCGGAGTGCAGGAAAAATCCGGCCGCCGGCGACAGCGGCAGACGTTCCGCCTCCAGCTGGGCTCCCAAGCCCCCGGCGGCAACCAGCAGATGACCGAGATCAGCCACCAAGCCATCACTTACATCCAGCATGGCGCTTACCACCCCGCTGGCGCCCAACTTTTCTCCAAGGCTCACCCTGGGTTGCGGGCAAAGATGGCGCTCACGCAAGTAGGCCGCCTCCCGCTCCCGGCCGGCCGTCTCCGCAAGACGCCCCTGAAGCAATTTCAGCCCCAGATAACTATCACCCAGCCAGCCGGACAGATAAAGATCATCACCGACCATCGCTCCCTGGCGACAAATCGGAGAGCAACCGGCGGGCTGCCCGTTGAGGGTCACGGCAATAACCAACTCCCGCCCTCTAACCGTGTCCCCACCGGCCAGCTGGACTCGCTGGGTACCGGCCAGACCTAAAAAACCGTCCAGAAAGCTTTCGAGCCACCGCTTTTCGAGGGTTGGCGGCAGGGCCAGAGAAAGATAGGCCGTCGCGCCGGATTTCCCGCCCATCGCCGCCAGATCACTGAGATTAACCGCCAGGGCCTTGTAACCCAGGGACGCCGCCGTGGTATAGTGCAAATCGAAGTGAACCCCGGCCACCAGCATGTCGGCCGTAGTCAAGATTCCCCCGGCATCGTCCGGCAACCACCAAGAGGCATCATCACCGGGTCCCAAACGCAAGCCCCCGGAAAGCGGAGGCAAGCGTTTTTTCAACGCCTCAATAAAAGCGAATTCACCCCAATCGGCCAGTGATGATCTCGGCACGCCAGTTACCTTAATCAGCGGTTTCACTCACGGGCTTACACGCCGCCACCATTTTGCGCGCCCCCGGCTTTTTCACGGAACTCACCTTTTTTTTCCGGCCGCAGTTCAGGCAACGGCTCGGGAATGCGCACCAGCACCAAGGGCACCACCTCCTCGGCCCGGGAGACCGGAACAATCTTCAGGCGCTTACGAATCTTGGCCGGAATGTCCTCCAGATCCTTGCGATTATCCTCAGGAATCAAAACCGTGGTCGCACCAAAACGCAAAGCTGCCAGCACCTTCTCCTTAAGACCGCCGATCGGCATCACCCGACCCGCCAGGGTCAGTTCTCCGGTCATGGCCACCTGACGTCGGGCCGGAATCCCGGTCATGGCCGAAAGCAGCGAGGTCAGCATCGTGATTCCGGCCGAAGGGCCATCCTTGGGGGTTGCGCCCGCCGGAACATGAATATGAATATCCTTTTCCTTGATAAGATCATCCCCGATACCGAACTGACGGGAGCGCGATCGGATAAAACTCATCGCCGCATGGGCCGATTCCTTCATGACATCCCCCAGATGACCGGTCAGGGAAAGCTCCCCTTTGCCCGGCATCAGCAGGGTTTCAACCATCAGCACCACTCCTCCGTAAGGCGTCCAGGCTAACCCCGTGGCCACCCCAACCTGGTCTTCCCCTTTTCCGCCTTCAGGCAGAAACTTAACCGGTCCGAGAAAACGATGCAACGAGGCCGGAGTCACCAGGGTTCGGCCAACCCGGCCTTTTTCCGCGACCTTGGTCGCCACCTTGCGGCATAAAGATCCGATTTCCCGCTCCAGATTCCGCACTCCGGATTCCCTGGTGTAATGGTTGACCAGAGCGAGCAGTGCCGGTTGGGAGAAAGAGATATGTTTGGCGCTGATACCATTTTCCTCTATCTGCCGGGGAATCAGGTAGCGCTTGGCGATATGCAGTTTCTCCTCATCCGTGTAACCGGAAAGCTCAATAATCTCCATGCGATCACGCAAGGCCGCGGGAATCGGTTCCAGCGAATTGGCGGTCGTGATGAACATGACGTGGGAGAGATCAAAAGGAACATTGAGATAATGATCACTGAACTCGTAGTTTTGCTGGGGATCCAGGACCTCAAGCAACGCCGAGGCCGGATCACCGCGAAAATCATTGCCGATCTTATCAATTTCATCCATCATGAAAACCGGGTTCCGGGTGCCGGCTTGCTTCAGTCCCTGAATCACCCGCCCAGGCAAGGCTCCGATATAGGTGCGCCGATGACCGCGAATCTCGGCCTCATCCCGCATGCCGCCCAGTGAAAGCCGGTAAAATTTACGGCCCAAAGCCCGGGCCACCGACTTTCCGAGCGAGGTCTTACCAACCCCCGGGGGGCCGACAAAACACAGAATCGGACCGCGCAATTTATTTTTCAGCTTACAAACCGCAAGATATTCGATAATCCTTTCCTTGATCTTGGTCAAACCGAAATGATCCTCTTCAAGTATCTTTCGAGCCATACTCAAATCAAGATTATCCTTGGTCTGTTTACTCCAGGGGACATCTATCATCCAGTCGATGTAGGTGCGGATGATATTGGCTTCCGCCGCGTCCGGATGCATCCTCTCGAGTCGATCAAGCTGCTTATTCGACTCCTCAAAGGCCGGTTTCGGCATTTTGCAATTTTTTATCTTTTCCCGCAGCTCTTCAATCTCGGCGGAACGATCTTCTTGGTCGCCAAGTTCATGGCGAATCGCTTTCATCTGTTCCTTGAGAAAATATTCGCGCTGCGTTTTGGTCATCTCCTCCTTGGCCTGATTCTGAATCTTGGCCTGCATACTCAGAACCTGAATCTCCTTGGCCAGAATTTTATTGATATCAGCAAGGCGTTTGCGGCCATCTGGCTCCTCCATAAAGGACTGCGCGACCTTGAGTTTAACCCCGAGATTGGAAACAATCAAATCAGCCAAACGCCCCGGCACATTGACATTGTCAAGAATCATCGCGACTTCCGGAGCAATCGGTTTGCCGAGTGAAATAACCTTCTCCAGGCGCTCTTTGACACTGCGCATCATCGCCTCGGTTTTAAGGTCCAGTTTACCCCGGCCCTCGATATCCTCGATTTTTTCGACCCGCACCTTGAACAGAGGTTCACGCTGGACCACCTCGGTAATCGCGGCCTTGGCCAATCCCTGGACCAGGATTTTAACCCGGCCATCCGGCAGTTTCAGCATCCGCATAATCATCGAAATGGTGCCGACCCGATAGACCCCGCTGCGATCCGGATTCTCCTCCCGCAGGTTTTTCTGGGTCACCAGGAAGATCAGTCGGTCTCCGGCCAGGGCCTCATCGACAGCCTTGATTGAGGCCTCACGACCGACAAACAACGGCATGATCATAAAAGGAAATACCACCACATCCCGAATCGGCAGCAGGGGTAACTCATCCGGAAGCACCAGGGTTTCCCCTTCTTCCGGAGCTCCATTTTGACCTTGGCCGGCCCGTTCCTCGATGACCGCCAGAGAATCCTCCAGACCCTCATCCGCGGAGTCAGCCAAACCTTCCGTTTCCTCGTCCTCCGCCTCCAGATCATAATCTTCCAATTCGGAATCTTCATTCTCGTCGGTGAAGTCATCACCTTCAGCCTTCAAACCGTCGCCTTCGATCCCGTCCTCTGGCATATTCTTGTCGCGCTTTTTTTTATTGTCACCCACCAGCAACAACCTCCGGATTATAAAAAATCATTTCCCTGTATATCCAAATAACCCTACAGCTTATAATGTTCACGTAGTTTTTGTGAAAGTTCCAGCGTCACTTCAAAAACCTTTAGCGCACGCTGTGGCGTCAGCGAGCCGGCACCACAGCTGGGCGAGATAAAACTGCGCTGCAATACCGTCTCCAGTGGAATCCCGCTCCCCCCCAGACGCTCAAGCTGCTGTTTAAGGAGAAGAAAGAGTGACGCGGCATCTTCATCGTCGATGGCCGCACTGGTCGGTACCACTCCCCAGGCCAGATAACCTCCGTTCCGAAGAAAGACAGCCAGCTCTTTTTCGTACAAAAGCAGGTTATCGCCATATTCATAGGCATCAAAGTTCAACAAGTCAACCCCGATCTCGAGCAGCAAGGACCAATCCGTATTCCCGCAACAATGCACCCCGACCAGACCTTCAAGACCAGCCCCGACCTCTTTGAGAAGCGCCTGAACCCGCTCCCGCGACAAGGTGCAAAACGCTGTTCCAAAGGAAACCATATAGGGCTCATCGAAAAAGGTCAGGGTCGGCAACCCCGGAAAACAGTGCTGGAGAAAGGCCTCCTGCCAGCGGGCCTTCATATTGAGATGTCTGACCATGACTTCGACCATGGTGGGATCATAGATAATCGATTTTTTCGAGCGGTCGGTTACTCCCAGGCCGAAACTGACCGGACCAGTTACCTGACCTTTGACCAGAAACGGTTGTCGGACGGCATAACGGCGGGACAAAACCGGCAGGCCCTCGATCAAACCGCTGGCCCGCTCCCGACTGATGGCAAAATAATCCAGATTTTTCGCCATTACGGCTTCATAAAAGGCGGTCAACTCCTCAGCGAAACCGGGCCGGCCGGAATCCACAAAAAAACGCCCGTGTTTTTCATCAACCTCCGCTCCGGGCAGGCCTTCGCCATACTGAACGTACATCCCTTCCCAAAAAGAGCGATTCGGCAACTGCGGCCAGAAAGGAACCTCCGGCAGACAGGTGGCAATAATCTCAAGCGCCGGCTCAAGTTCCGTATAGGGCAGGCTGCCGATAGCCAAAGCCATACCCCGGGGCGTGAAATTTTTAAGTATCAGACCTGTTGACAAACCCTTCACCTCGAAACCATCGAACTCTAAAAAGCGGTCTTCGCAAACCACCCGGACAACTCACAAAAAAGCAAACCTCTCCAAAAGCGAATCAACTTAACACGAAAATTATCATTCTCGCAACTATTTTACCCCGGTTATGCAGTAAATCAGCCGAAACCGCGGAATCAGGTTGACAAGACTCGGGTTATTGGCTAGCTAGAGCGACGCTACCGGCGCGAAAACATTCGCCATCTTAATCGCTTGTTTGACAAGCCCGGCCCGCGCCGGCTTTCTGGAAATGACTTTTCCCTGGCTCGTAGAACCTTTAAATCAGCCTTTCGGTGATCCAGGATTCCGGCTGGAGCATTGTTTCAGCCGGACCGCCCTTTTTTTTGATTTAGGAGATCTACACGCCCTCTCCAACCGGCAAATTTTGAGAGCCTCTCTGATCTTTATCAGTCATGGCCATATTGACCACCTGATCGGCTTTGACCACCTGCTGCGCCTGAATTTAAATCGCTCTCGGCATCTACAGGTCTTCGGTCCTCCCGGCATAATCACCCTGCTGGGCCATAAGCTCGCCGGCTACCAATGGAATCTGGTGAGCGACTATGAACTGCGGATCAGCGTCAGTGAAATCGACGAACATGAAATTCGGCAAACGGTCTTTGTCTGCCGTCACCGTTTTCAGCCCGAAACCTTGATCCGACAAACAATAAACGACCACCTTATCCTGCAAACTCCAACCTTCAGGGTAAAAGCGGTGCTTACCGATCATGACATCCCCTGCCTGGCCTTTGCCCTTGAGGAGCCCCTACAAATCAAATTTCGACCCGAGGCCCTGGCCTCTCAAGGCTGGACCCCGGGGCCTTGGTTGACCCGGATCCGTGAGCTGCTGCAGAGTCAGGCTGCCGGCGAGACCATAATCCGCCTTGGCGAAAAGTCCTTCACCCTACAAGAAATTGCCGCGAGTATCGCCATCACCAGACCGGGACAAAAAATTTCCTACGTCGCCGACACCAGTTTCACCCCGGCAAACCTAGAAACCCTGCTGCCTCTGATCAGGCATTCCGATTTGCTTCTCTGCGAGGCCGCCTTTCTCGATTCTGCTACCGCCAAAGCGGCGGCCAGCCGACATCTGACGTCCGGCCAGGCCGGGCGTCTGGCCCAGCTGGCCGGCGTCCGGCGCCTGCGTCTTTTTCATTTTTCTCCGCGCCACAGCGGACAACAAAGTGAGTTCTATCAACAGGCCGCCGCCTACTACTCCGGCCCCATTGTTTAAAAAAAGGGATTGCTTTGTCGGCAGCCTTCTGCTACTTTTTGTGTCGGATTGAAAAAAATACGCTCGGATCCGTCGGGAATGTGACCGCAGACCGGTTCATTCGCAGCTACTCGACCAAGGCGATTTCGCGCCCTCGCGCCCAATAACCCTATTACCTATCTTTAACCACCATGCCCCTGGAAAAACTGGCAGATTTTTTCTCGACTTACAAAGCGCAGGTAATCTCTTCCGACGAAGCTGTCCGGGCTGCGGTCTTGTGCCCCCTCTACGTCGACGGGGGGGAGTTGAAAATACTTTTTATCAAGCGCTCGCAAACAGTCAAAAACCACAAGGGTGAGATCTCTTTTCCGGGCGGGGTTCGGGACTCCCGGGATGAATCCCTGGAAGCCACCAGCACTCGTGAAACCGAAGAGGAAATCGGGGTAAAAAGCCGCGACATAACCATCTTCGGTGGTCTGGATGAGATTAATACCACCACCGGCTTTCTGGTCTCGCCATTCATCGGCACAATCCCTTATCCGTATCCATTTCGACTTTCCGCCGATGAGGTTGATGATTTGATCAGTGTCCCCCTGGACGAATTTTTCCACCCGCGTAACGAAATTGATTTTTTCTATTTCAACGGCCACCAAAACAGCGCCCAGCTGGCCTACCACATCAATGGTGTAACCATCTGGGGAGCCACCGCGAAAATCGTCTGGCAAATCATCCATCTGGCGAAAAAATACGCGCTTTTCGCACAAAAGACTCCGGCCGCGTACCACTTCGCCAGCTGAAAGCAAAACACCACGCGAAAAGATGTCAACCACTAATCGATCTCACATCGGGAATTAACATGTTGCCAGAAAAAAATCTCCGGCCCGGACCGGCTAAAATCACCCTGATTCTCTTTGCGTTTCTGCTCTCCGGTAGCTTCTGCCAGGCCCAAGCGGAAAATGAAGTCCGCTATATCTCCGACAAAATCAGAGTCTATGCCCGGGCCGGCGCCGGCCACGAATATAAGCTGATCGCCCCCCTGGTCACCGGTGACAAGGTTATCCTGCTGGAAAACAACGATGGCGACTGGGCCCATATCAGTTACGGCAAAGATCGTGAAGGTTGGATTGAAAAGCGTTTTCTCACTGAACTGGAGCCCGCAGCCAAACGTCTGGCCAGGCTGCAGGAAGAGATGAAACAGCTGGAGCAAAACAGCAAAACCAAGCTTATCTCCCTGACCGAAACCAACAAGGAATACCGCAAGGGTAATACCAGTCTGTTGCGGGAAATCAAAGAACTGCGCCAAAAACTCAACCGGGTGGAAAAGGACTACAACACCCTGCGCGAGGAATCCGCCGCTTTTCTGGAGTTGCAGAGCGAGCACCGGAAACTGCTGGCCGAAAACCAGCTTCGCCAGGAAAGAGAATCCACAATTCTCGAGAAATGCGAACTCCTGAAAACGGCTTACCGAATCAAATGGTTTATTGCCGGCAGCGCTGTGCTGCTGATCGGCTTCGCTATCGGCTTGCTGATGCAGGCTTTTCGCTACCGGAGAAAAAAGCATTCCGGTCTAAGTCTCAAATAGGGAGTTGACATTGCAGCAGGTGATGCTTGGAAATGAAGCCTTGGCTCGAGGGTTGCTGGCAGGCGGTTGTGACTCGCTTTACGCCTACCCCGGGACGCCGTCTTCGGAAATTCTGCCATCCTTTTTAAGCCAAGGGGAAAACTTAGGGCTCTCGGTTTACGGCCACTGGTCGGTCAATGAAAAAATCGCCCTGGAATCGGCTTTCACTGCCGCCATCAGCGGGCTTTACAGTGCCGTGGCCATGAAGCAGGTGGGCCTCAACGTTGCTGCCGATGCCTTCCTCAGCAGCGCCTACCTGGGAGTAACCGGCGCCATGGTGGTGATCAGCGCCGACGATCCCGGCCCCAACAGCTCGCAGACAGAGCAGGACAGCCGCATGTTTGCAATGCTGGCCAAGGTTCCGGTTTTCGACCCGGCAACCCCGCAGGAAGCCGAGCTTTTCGCCGGCCGCGCCCTGGAATTGTCCGCCGAGCTTGGCCTACCGGTCCTGCTGCGACCCACCGCCACCCTTTGCCACGCCCGGCAGAATATCACTCTGAGGAAAATACCTGACACCAAAAGCCGCCCGCCGCAGTTCAACCGCCAGCCGGAACGCTGGGCGGCAACCCCAAAACACCGTCTCCGACTGCATCAGGAACTCAACCAGAAACTCCTGACCCTGGCCGAGGATATACGTTTTAATTTCACCGCCGCCCCCGGCGGCGGTGCTGCCGGTTCCTGGGCACCCTACGGCATCGTCGCTTCCGGTTGCGCCTGGGCCCTGATTGCCGACCTGCTCGAGGAACTGCCCGAAAGTTTTTCCCGGCAATTCACACTTTACAAGGTCGACCTGCCGTATCCCTTGTCTCGCCTGGCGGGAAAAACCCTGCTGGAGCGCCACGAACGGCTACTGGTAATTGAAGAAAGCATGCCGGTCATTGAGTTCCAGCTCGGCCATCGGGAAAGAATCAGTGGCCGCTTGAACGGCTTGATCGCCGATGCCGGAGCCCTGACCCCAGAGCTGGTCCGCACAGCCCTGCACCGCTTCTGCGGCCGCCCGAAAAACGCTGAGGGAAAAACCGAGCTAGCTGAAGTGGCTCCGGGAAAACGCCCCAGCCTCTGCCCCGGCTGTCCGCATCGCTCAAGTTTTTACGCCCTCAAAAAGGCCCTGCCTCAAGGCATTTACGCCGGTGATATCGGCTGTTACACCCTGGGCATCAATCTCAAGGCCCTGGATACCTGCCTCTGCATGGGTGCATCCATCAGTCAGGCCGGAGCCTTCTTTCGGAATTTTGCCCGGCACCAACAGGAAACACCACCGATTACCGCAATTATCGGTGACTCGACCTTTTTTCACTCCGGCATTCCGGCCCTGGTTAACGCCCGCTGGGAAGACAATCGTTTTGTTCTGCTGCTGCTCGACAACAGCACCACCGCCATGACCGGCAACCAGCCGACCCCGGCGGCCGGTTTAAGAGCTGACGGCAGTCGAGGCCCCGCCCTGCCCCTGGAGTCTTTACTTACCGGTTGCGGCCTCACGCATATCAGCGTGGTCGACCCTTACGACCGGGAAACGATGATTGCCGAGCTGAAAAGGGCTGAACAGTACACCCGGTCTCCGGAAGGCGGCATTGCGGCGGTCATCGCCCGGCGCGGCTGCTTGATGATCAAAGATGAACGCCGGCGCCTGCCCGGGCTCAAAGTCATCATTGACGACAGGCTTTGCAATGGTTGCGGCTACTGCATAAACGCTTTCGAGTGCCCGGCCCTGGTTCGCAACGAGCAGGATTTAGAAAAACGAGTAACCATCGACCAGGTTATCTGCGTCGGCTGCGGCCAGTGTCTGTCCGTCTGCCCGCAGGAAGCCATCAAAACGGCCGCCTCCTGAAACGGGCGGGAAACTGGGGGTACCTGATGATCGACTGCAAACTTCTGCTTGCCGGGCTCGGCGGCCAGGGCGTAGTTTTTCTGTCCCGCCTGATCAGCCAGGCGGCCCTGCTGAACGGAGACAGCTTTATCACTTATGAAAGCCATGGCATGGCCATGCGGGGGGGCTCCGTAACCAGTCAGGTTAAAATCGGAAACTACCGCTCTCCTCTGATCGGGCGCGGCCAGGCCGACCTCCTTCTGGTCCTGGCCGCGCCCGAATACCTGCGCAACCGGCATTTGCTTCAGGAAAACGGCCAAGCCCTGATCAATAGTCCGCTGGCCGCACGGCTTCTGCCGGCCCGAGATTGCTGCGCGGCCACCGAAATCGCGGTGAAAAATGGTCTGCCGCAGGCCGCAAACCTGGTTTTTGCGGGCTGGCTGGCCGAGCATCCGGCTTTCCCTTACGATTTCACCCTGCTTTGCGAAACGGTCCGAAGCCTGGCTTCCCCTCCCCCTCTGGAAGCCGCCAATCTCAAGGCCCTGGACCTTGGTCGGCGATCAGGAGCAAAAAGCACGCCGCCGGGCCGGTAAACTTTCGCGGTCCCGGCCCGCATCAATCCGCCCGGGAGACATTAGAAACCGTGTAACCCTTATTCTGCAGACCGGCTACTAAAGCCTCGACATTGACATTCTGCACTCTGAAAACCAGCTCCCGGCGTCCGACAAGCGGAACATCATCGATCAGGGTCAGACTGACCAGCAGACCACGCAAACCGTTCAGGATCTCGATCACCCGAATAATATCGTCCTGCTCCCGGGGGAAATTGTCTAGGGTTATACGAACTGAATCCTTATAGGTCGCCCCCAACATCTGGAGAAAGGCCCGGTAAATATCAGATTCCGTGATAATTCCGACCAGCTTGCCGTTGTCGAGCACCGGCAGCGCCCCGACTCCATACTTGGTGCCGCGCACCGCCGCTTTTTCCATGGTCATTTCCGGGGAACAGGTTATCACCTCGCGGCTCATGATCTCTCCCACCGTCATTTTGGCCAGAAGATAATTAAGCTCGTGAACACTCAGGCTGGTGGCTTTGGAAGGCTGGGCCTCACGCAGACCGGCCAGTGTGACAATCCCCACCAGCCGCGACCCTTTCATTACGGGCAGCCGGCGGATACGATGCTGACGCATGATCTTTTGCGCGTCGATCACCAGGGTCTCGGGACTTACGGTAAAGGGATTGCTCTTCATCCAATATTTGACCAGCATGCTCATACCCTCCAGAACGACGACCCCGATTTCCGATCCGCCATTCACAATTGATGAATTCGTAAGAACTCTTGAAAATCGCAAAAACACCGGCCGACACAGTAACCGTTCCAAAGGCGAGGCGCCCGCGAAACCTGAGGCAGGCGCCGCGGTGACTCTCGTTCCGGGGGCTCGTCCGGGCTTGGCCGGAAGGGTTGAAGGGAGATGACGCCATCACACTGACCGTTCACGAACTATCGACTCAGGTTGCTCGCGAAACCTGCCTTCCTTTCCTGGAATCCGCGGCGCTCCTGTTCGACATGTCCTGGGCCCTCTTCCCCGCACCGGTCCCGCAGCCCAGATAAAAACCTTTGACCTTGGGATTGCCACGCAGACTGACACCTTCCCCCTCAAGCACCACCCGGCCCCCATCCATGAGATAGCCATAATCGGCGACTTGCAGCGCCGGGTTGGCGTTTTGCTCCACCAACAGGATCGTAATGCCCTCCTGCTGATTGATACGCCTGACAATCTCGAAAATTTCCCGGACCAGGAGCGGTGCCAGGCCCAATGAAGGCTCGTCCAGCAGCATCAATTTCGGTCTCGCCATCAGGGCCCGACCGATAGCCAGCATCTGCTGTTCTCCGCCGCTCATGGAACCGGCGGACCGGCTCCGACACTCCTTTAAACGAGGGAAATAATTGAAAACCACCTCCAGCTCCTCCTTTAAAGCGAAGCGCCCCCGACGGGCATGGGTTCCGACTCTGAGGTTTTCGGTTACACTCAAATCCTTAAAGACCCGCCGGCCCTCCATCACCTGAATGATACCGTCCCGAACAATCGCTTGCGGAGCCTTGCCCACGATTTTTTGTCCCAGAAACGCAATGCTGCCGGCGCTTACCACGCCGTTTTCAGCCCGCAACAATCCGGAAACCGCCTTTAATGCGGTACTTTTTCCGGCTCCATTGGCACCCAGCAACGCCACGATCCGCCCGTGGGGAACCCTCAGCGACAAGCCTTTTAAAACCAGAGCGGCCTGATTATAGATAACTTCAACATGATCCAGCTTAAGCATAAGAGATTCAGCTTTAAAGCGGTCGACGCTCAAGCCGCAACGCCTCAACCAGAACAAAGCGACCATTCCGCACCTGGTAAAGCCTCATCCCCATGGTCCCTTTATGACTGACAGGGGAAAAACTGATCGGCATGGTCAATCCTCCGGTCTCAAATTCCTGCATGGTTTCAAGGGCCTCCTTAAGCTTCGGTCCCGTCACCTCCCCTTTGATCCTCCGCAAGCCCTCGACCATGACCTGCATCGCGACAAAACCTTGAAAATAGTTTACGGGCTGAATTTTACCGGGATGATATTTAAGGCTGACCATTTTTGCCTGGCTCACTCCGGGGCCGCTGTCTTCCCAGACACAAAACGGGTTGACCCAGTAACAGTTTTCCGCCGCCGCCCCCGCCTGGGCCAGAATCTCGCGACTCATAGCCCAATTCAAAGCAAAAAAACGACTTCTCAGTTTCAGTTTTTCAGCATCCTTCAAGATCGTCGCCATCTCCGAGGTTTGCTGTACCAGGATAAAATCAGGATCGGCTTTTTTCAGGCCCAGCAACTGAGGGCTGACCTCCAGAGAACGCAAATCAATGATCGTTCGGGCCACGATCTCAATTCCGAGGGCGCGGGCATAATCTTCGGCACCGGGAAAAAGATGGCCCTGATATCTGACGGTAAAAAAAGGTGAACGCCCGAATCCGGTATCATTGTAAATAAACGCGACCCGGGGTGGACGACTCTCATCGGCCCAATTTTCCCGTATAAAGGAGAGCACGGCTCGCGCCTGGTCGGCATAGGTGACACCGACCGAAAAATTATAGGGCGTCAGAGCCGGGTTACAAAGATGTTCAGAATATGAAGCCGAAAAATAGGGAATCCGATCCTTATTGATCAGCGGCGCCATCGCCTCGGTATCACCGGTTCCCCATCCCTGAATAGCGACCACGTCGGAATTCTTGAAATTTTTATACGCCGCCAACGCCTGAGAGATTTTATACGCGTAATCAACATCCAGAAGTTCCAGCGGAATCCCGTTAAGCCCCCCCTGTTCCTCATTCAGATAACGCACATAATCGCGCACCCCTTGAGCGTAGGGGGTGCCGACCGAACCGGTTCCACCGGTAATATCAAAGAGGCCGCCGATTTTAATGGTTTTCTCCGCCTGCACCGAACCGCAGAACAGCAACAACAGCAATCCCGTCCCCAGACGGCTAAAAATCTTTTTCATCCCCCCCCTGTTGACCCTGAATGGCTCGGGTCGGCAAAAAAATGCGCCAACCTCATCAAGAACATGCCGGGCCGCTTGCTTACCAGAAAACACGCCGCCGGATACGGCTTTTACCCTGGACAATGGAAACCATCAATGGAAAGACAGCCGGTTTTGCCAATAATCCTTGATCAGCTGCCAGCGATGGGCCAGGCCCTCCGGTTCAAAAATCAGAAAGGTGATGATTATCAAACCGAAGACGCCCTCCTTAAGAGCGGCAAACAGATTCACAATCAACGGGAACTCACCACTCAACAGGTTGCAGCCGACCCGCAGAAACTCAGGCAACAAAACCATAAAGATGGCCCCGAGAACCGAACCGAGCAACTGCCCCATACCTCCGATAATAATCATCGCCAAATACTCAATCGAGACCCCGAAAGTAAAATGCTCCGGGGTGATGATGGTCACATAATGAGCCCACAAAGAACCGGCCACCCCGGCCAGAAAGGAGCTGCAACCAAAGGCCAGAAGCTTGTATTTGAAGAGATTGATGCCCATCGCCTGGGCGGCGACGGCCTGATCGCGGATCGCGACCAAGGCCCGACCGGGCCGACTTCGAACTAGATTGCGGGTCAGGATCAGGGCGCCAAGAACGATGCTGACAACCAGATAGAAATAACGCCGGTCGGTATCAAAAGAGAACCCCATAAAAGAAGGAAAGGCTACCATTTTACCGAGCACTCCGTTGGTGATAAACTCAACATGAACCAGCAGAAATTCAATAATAAACTGTGCGGCCAAGGTAGCGATCGCCAGATAAAAACCTTTCAGACGCAGAGAAGGAAGTCCAAAAATCATGCCGCACATGGCGGTTATCAAGCCGGCACCGGGCAGAGCGACAAAGAACGGCACCTCCAGATCCATCACCAGACTGGCGGAAGCATAAGCTCCGATACCAAGAAAGGCCCCATGCCCCAGAGAGATCAGCCCCGTATAACCGACTAGAAGATTAAGCCCCAGTGCCCCGATTATCGCGATCCCGGCAAGATTGCAGACATACAGCTGATAGCTGTCGAGAAAAAGCGGCATCACATAGAGAAAGACCATCCCAAAAAACCAACGGGGCCCAGGGGAAAAGGCTTTTGATGAGGCCGCTGTCTTCAGGCAATCGCGGTTGTCGGTTTTTTTGCCGTCGAGTGCAGGCGAGCTCAGACTCAACTCCGTCCTCCCCCGTTCCAGCCCCATCGCCGTTGCCCTTCGAGCTCAGATAGTTTCAAGCGCACCCCTCCCCCAAAGACCATAGGGTTTGACCAGCAGAACAATCAGCAGAACGACAAAAGGAATCACCTCCTGGGTGCCCCCGCCAACCAGAGGATCGAGATAGGCTCCGGCCAGAACTTCCACCAAACCGATCAGCAATCCTCCGGCAACCGCTCCCACGAAGCTGTCAAGCCCCCCCAGAATCACGGCCGGAAGAACCTTGAGCCCGTAAAATCCGAGAGAAACATTAACCACATTGATATTGCCGAGAAAGACTCCAGCCCCGCCGGCCAGCATAAAGGCAATACACCAAGCCAGGGCAAAACTATTCTTGACCTTGATCCCCACCGACCGAGCCGCCTGTAAATCAGAGACCACGGCCCGCAGCGCCAGACCCGCGGTAGTATAGCGGAAAAACAGCGTGAACAAAACCAGAAAAAACCCGGTAACGCCCAGCGCCCAGAGACAGACCGGGGAGATGATTAGGTTTCCCAGGGCCAGGGGGGGCTGGGAAAAATCCTGAGGATAAACCCGATCATGGGGACCCCAGACCAGCAGCACCAGACATTTCAAGACACTGGAGAGACCGATCGTCAACATGATTACGGAAATAATCGGCTTGCCGATCATCGGCCGCAACACCAGACGTTCGATAATCAGACCCAACAGGACCGCAACCCCCATCGTCAGTAAAAATGCGACCCAGAAAGTCAGTTGCAGCTGGGCCATCAGGGCCAGACAGACATAGGCGCCGACCAGCAAAAATTCACCCTGGGCAAAATTTATGACCCCGGTAGCTTTGTAAATCAGCACAAAACCGAGAGCCACCAAGGCGTAAATACCACCCATAACCATGCCACTGATCAGCAGCTGCAGAAAAAAATCCATTCTTTAGTCCTCAAACGGAGCCCTCAGCGCAACCGGACTGAAGAAATGAATCCTCAACCCCCAGGTAAGCGCTGATGACCAGCGGGTTGCTCTGCACCTCAACCGGGGTCCCGGTAGTCAGCAATGCACCGAAATTAAGTACCGTTACCCGGTCTGAAAGTTCCATGACCACCTCCATGTCATGTTCAACCAGCAGCACCGTGACGAAACGTTTCTGATTGATCTCAATAATGAAACGAACCATCTCCGCGACCTCTTCCCGGCTTATTCCGGACAGAGGCTCATCGAGAAGCAGAAGTTCCGGTTCCAGGGCCAGGGCCCGGCCCAGTTCGAGACGCTTCTGCAAACCGTAACTCAAGGCACCAACCGGCTGGTCACGAAACGGCGACAGACCTAAAAAACCAATCAGTTCCTCCACCATTTCACGCTGCTCGAGCTCTTCCCGGCGAGCCCCACCCCAGAAAAAGGCGCTGCGCAAGAACCCGGTCCGCAGCCGCGCATGCCGGCCGAGAAGCAGATTATCCAGAACCGTCATCCCCTTGACCAAGCTGACCTGCTGAAAACTACGGCCAATCCCCAGGCCAGCGATCTTATGTGGCGGCAGCGTAACCAGATTCCGTCCCCGATAAAGCACCGCCCCCCTCTGTGGTCGACTCAAGCCACTGATAACATTTAATAAAGCCGATTTTCCGGCTCCGTTCGGCCCGATGAGGGAATGAATTTCCCCCTGACGAACCCTGAATCCAACCCCAAGCAAAGCATTCACTCCCCCAAAGTTCAAACAGAGGTCCTGAATTTCAAGCAGCTCGGACGTCAAATCCGCACCTGACTCTTCCGCCATGCCCATTCCCCGCAAACCCCATAAAACATCTTTATATCAAACCGCAACTATCTCAGCGATTCCCATTTGTCAACTGAAAAGCAACTCTCCCCTCAACCACAAAACCAGTCATGTTTACAGAGACTAAAGCATACGTTATAAACTTAACATAATTTCCCGCAGCGGCAGAACAGCGATTTAAGGAAATCCAAGCGGCTTTACCGGGGGGCCGAAAAGACCAAAAAAAACCAACCTTTTCACCACTTTACACGGCAATAAAGTTCTTGACAAGATTTTCCGCTTACTCTACTAAAGACAGCGACGCGAAAAATAAATGACCCGACAACCTCTTTAAGAAATTGACCCGCTGGCCGACCCCGCCTTGGAGAACATGGAAAGCACCCCGGAGCCCCAGGTTGAAGCCAACCTGAAACGCTATCGCATCGGCGAACTCGGCAAGATTCTTGATCTCAGCACCAGAACCATCCGCTATTACGAAGAGATCGGTCTGTTAAACACCGTCAAGAGAATCGAAGGTGGACGCCGGATTTACACGGATGACGACCTGCGCAGATTGCGCTTTATCAAAAAACTCAAACTCCTTGGTCTCTCCCTGGGCGAAATGGCGGAACTTGAAAATCATTACAACCGGCATCGCAACAACAAGAAGGTGCTGCCCAAGGTCGTGGAACTCCTGCGCCGCCACAGCGCCGAAATCGAAAACCGGCTTTTTGAACTCGGCAAGCTCAAAAAAGAGATCAACGACTATCTTTCCCACATAGAGAAAAAAATCGACGAGCCTTGAAACACTTTCTCAAGGCCTCGCCGTCGCCGCACAAGAACTTTTAGCGGAAAACAGCTGACACGACTGATGAATATGGACCCGTCCCCGCCGGAACTACCGGCGTCCTACCAGCTGGTACCGGCCGGCGAAATCGAACAGCGCCTGAAAAAAACCCAGGAAAGCCTCGCCCAGACCGAACTGGAGGGCCTTCTCGTCCTGCAAAACGTCGACCGCTATTATTTTACCGGCACCCTGCAGGACGGCGTCCTCTGGCTGCCTCGCTCCGGAAAGCCGGTCTTCTGGGTGCGGCGCAGCCTGGCGCGGGCCCGTCAGGAATCCCCGCTCTCCGAAATTCGGCCCCAACCGCTCGACCACGCTGAACTGATCCGGGAGCTCCAGACCGAGCTCGGCGGCGCTCGAAACCTCGGCCTGGAGCTGGACGTGGTTCCGGTGCGGGTGGCCGAACGCTGGCGCAGCCTGTTGCCGGAAAGCTGCCGCCTTAGTGACGCTTCTTTCCTGATCCGCAGCCTGCGCGCCCGCAAAAGTGCTTATGAAATCAGCTGCATCACCAAAGCCGCCGCCATCATGGATCAGGTCATGGACCATGCCGCCACGGTCCTGACCTGCAAGCTCAGCGAGATCGAGCTGATGGCCGAGCTTGAACATCAGGCGCGGCGCCTGGGACACCTTGGCATCGTTCGCATGCGCGGCTGGAACAACGAACTTTTTTTTGGTCACACCCTCAGCGGCGGTGAAGGGGCCCGGCGTGGCTATCTTGATTCACCGACCAACGGTCTGGGGCTTGGCGCCGCCTTTTCTCAAGGAGCCTCCGACACCAAATTACAACCGGGAACCCCGATCAGCATCGATTTCATGGTCAACTGCGAAGGCTACCTCGCCGACCTGACCCGCATGTTCTGCCTCGGCGAGCCATCGGCGCAACTACAGCGCACCCATCACGACCTGCTCCGCCTTAACCATGAACTGGTCGCGGCCCTGCAACCCGGCCGGGCCGGCGGCGAAATTTACGCCAGGGCCCTGAAACTGGCGGCCGAATTTGGTTTTAGCGATTATTTTCTCGGTCACGGCCGCGACCAGGTGAGCTTCGTCGGTCACGGCGTCGGCCTTGAAGTCGATGAGTTTCCTTTCCTGGCCCGGGGAAACCGCATGCTTCTGGAAGAAGGCATGGTCGTCGCCCTTGAACCTAAACTGACCTTCCCCCCCCACCACCAGGCTCCGGCCCCCTACAGGGATCTGCCCGCAACCGCCGTCACCACGGAAACCACCTATCTGATCACCGGAAACGCCGTCCTCCCCCTTACCCTCACCCCGGAAAACATTAAGATTATTTCAAATTAAGATTAAAAATATCTAAAAATTAGGTTGACAAACGCGGGCTGAAATGATATTTAGCCCGCGTAGCCTAAAAAGCTGTTATAGTATTTTCGCTTCCACAGACAGGCATTGCAACCCGATAAGACTCGTTTTTTGCTGATTGCCAAGCCATGCTTGAAGACAGCATGGTATTTAGAAAGGGGGTGAGACCACGCAAGCGGCTCGCGGGCGAGATTGAGCGAGCCTTAAACAAGAGGCAAACGGCAAACCTTGGTTATGCAACACCGGATAAGCCGGTCCGGCGCGGCGGCTCCGCAACGGAAAGTCTTCGTGGACGGTCGGTCGATTTTATCATCCGTCAGTCAGAGAAGTGGTTTCAGTTTTATTTCAACAACTAGAAAAGGAGTAACACAGATGAAGAGAAGTTATCTTGCATTACTGGTGAGCGTAATCTTTATTCTCGCCACGGCCGGTGTGTCTTTCGCCGCCATGGGCGAAGGCACGGTCAGCGCCAAGAAGGGGGTCGACCTGACCCTGTTCGGCAACAATCGTTTCATCCCCACCTATTCAACCAACTTGATCGACTTCGACAGCAGCAACCCGAGCGGCAACGACCCGCTGACCCTGGATGAAGGCGGCTTCGGCGCCGGCTTCTTCGTCCGCAACGAGCTGCGCATCGGGTTTGCCGGTAAAGGCGAGAACTTCGGCTTCAAAGTCATTTTGGAAAATGATATCCATTACAGCAAGGACAACGTCGACCGCAACACCTACAGTGGTTACGGCAATGTCAGCTCCGATTTCGGCAGCGAGTTCTCGGTGGAGCGCTCCAATTTCTGGTATGATTTCGGCCCGGTCAAACTGTCCACCGGTTGGGATGTCACCTTTCAGGACCTTAAGACCGGCGGTCTGCTTTACGGGGACGACCATCCGTACATCATGCTTTCCGGCGAGGTCGACAAGGTCATGGACTGGCAGGTTTACATGCTCCTGATCAACGATTCCGACGATGTCAACAGCACCGGCGGCAATCACTATCGCGATACCGACTGGTATACCTACAACGCCAAGTTCAACTTCAAGTTCTGCGGCCTGACCTTAAGCCCCTTCTTCACCTACAGCGACATGCGCAAAGGCATTCAGAAATACGGCAACGCCCAGGCTTATTATGCCGGCTTTGAAGGCTACGGCAAGATCGGCATGCTGATGCCGAGCTTTGAAGTCGTCGGCGTCACCGGCACCATCAACGACGCCGCCCCCGGCGGCAAAGACTACGACATCAGATCCTGGGCCGCCTTCGCCGCTCTGAAACTCGACCTGATGCCCGAATTTCAGCCTTACCTGGGCGGTTTCTATGTCCAGGGCGACGATGATCTGACCGATGACGATGCCGAAGGTTTCGTCGGCATCACCAACATCACCCGCTACACTCCGACCTTCGGTATGGAAGGCGCGATCATGTACGAACACCTCGGCAGCCTCGGCGCCCCGCTGTACGGCCTGGTGCCTGAGCGTCTGGGCGGCGGCAGCGCCACTTACGGCGGTATCGGCGCCGGCGGTACCGGTAACAACCCCGGTCTGATATATCTGGGCATGGGCGCCACCGGTAAGCTCGACAAGGTTTCCTACAAGGTCCAGACCGCTTACATGTGGTTTGCCGAGAAAGACGGCCTGAACCTGAAAAACGATGAAATCGGCTGGACTGTGGACGCGCTGGTCACCTATCCTCTCTCCAGCAACGTCGTCACCAGTTTCTGCACCAGCTTTCTTGATCCCGGCGACGGCGTACAGGATCTGCTCGGCAAGAAAGCCGATGACACGGCCTGGATCAGCCGCCTGGAAATATGCTGGTCCTGGTAAGCTAAAGCTTATCTGAACCAAAAGGCTTGCCGAAAGGCTTGACTGAAAAGCCCGACCAGAAATGGTCGGGCTTTTTTTACTTGCTTTATGGTCCGGATATCTATTATTCTCTATATTCTGAAGGAGTGACCCTGCAAAGAATTTCCGCCGGCCTTGAGCCCAACGCTTTTTTCCCGATAAAGAGACCATGCCGAACATGATTAGACTCAGAAGAACCTGTCCCGCGGCGCTGTTGATTTTCAGCCTTTTTCTGTTCGAAACCGCGTTGGGAGCCTCGAATCCCTGGCAGGAATTAACGCAGACCATCAGATATCGTCTCAACCCCGGCAATCTATCAGTCGGGCGACTTGATGTGATTCAGGGCACGACCGCCATCCTGTCGCTCACGGATCCGCAGATCAGTGTTGGCGCGACCCTGGCGGTCAAGGGCAACAGCCTGCCGGGAGTCCCGTTGTCCCTGCAGGACAACCTGGCCCGCATCCAGGTTACGCAAATCAGCGGCAACCAGGCCCGGGGCACAATTCTTCCGGGCTCACAAAAGATTTTCCCCGGAGCGCCCCTGTTTCCACTGGCGCACAACCGAGTCTACCTCTACAGCAATCTTACCGCGCCGCAGGATCTGCCCTGTTACCTCGATCTGACCCGCGCTCTGCAGGCGAACCAGATTCCTTACGCCGTCATGCACAAAGCCCAGATCGGCGCTGGTGAAACTCCGGGGATTCGCCCCCTGATCATCGCTCTGGAAGCCGCCGGCTCCATGCTTTTTTGCCGTCTAACCGATCGCGAGCAGAATATTTTTTATCAGAACCGTTTCGCCCTGGGCTGGGCGCCTCCCATAAGCCATCCGGCGGGAATTCAATTCACGCTCACCTCGACATCCGGTAGCGCCTCTGACCCTGAAGGCAGATCCTTCACTCAGGCCTCGGGACCGGCTCCCGGCTCTCAGCCGGCGGGTAAGATTGAACTCAAGAACCCCTACAAACGCTTGGTTTTTGCCGATTGGGACCAGCACCCCGGACAGGAACTTGTTCTTTTAAATGAACAATGGCTGGAAATCTACCGCCTAGACGACCAGCCCAAGCTGGTCCCGCTTGGACGTTTTCGCCTGCCTTATAACGACGCCATTCCTCTGCACCTTCACGCCGGAGATTTCAACCACAACGGCAGAGACGAACTCTATGTCACCCTTGGCCGACCGAAGACCGTCGATAACAAAAAGGATACCGCGCTTTATTCCCTGATCGTCGAAAACCAGGGAACTAAAATCGCGCTCCTCGGCAAAGACTACCCCTACTATTTTCGCGTACTTGAACTGCGAGACGGCAAGCGGGTGCTGCTGGCCCAGGAGATGGGCGCATTCAAGCAGTACCAGGTACCGATTCACTGGGGAGGTTTCTTTCAGGGCAGGTTTTCGGTCCGCAACCAGTTCCGCCAGGCTCGGGATGTGTTTTCCATCTACAATTTCACACTGAACCCTTTTAACGAAAATCAGCTTCTGATCATCGATGAACAGGGCAACTTGGCTGGATTTAATGCCGAAAACTCCGAAATGTTGGTCAGTTGCGACCAGCATTTCGGAGTTTTCGATGAGACCATCTACCTGCAGAAACTTGCTAAAACCGTCTATGAAGGCGGCTTTTCGATTACCAAAACTGCTGAGATACGCTATGCCGCCCGCCGCTTTGTCATGCGCAACAGCTATGGCCGGCAGAGTTTTCTGATCAAAAAGGAAAGGGTCGTGAACCCGGGGCTGGTGGATAAGGGCATCGGCCTGATTATCGATGACAAGATCAAATATGATCAGATTATCGGGGTTCAATGGCAGGCCGGAGAGATGCGCGAATCCTGGCGTTCGCCCCGATTTCCGCGTGACATTGTCGACTTCGGCTTTACCCAGAAAGAAAATCAGGAAGTCATGGTTGTCCTGACCCGTAACCAAAACGGCAAATACGCCTTGGAGTTGCTCAACTAAACCGCGAGGGAAGACTGATGCACGACCCCGTTTCTCGCCCGTGGGGATCCTATCGTTCCCTCCTGCTGGCGGAAAGCTATCAGGTCAAGGAAATTCTGGTCAATCCCGGCCAGCGATTGAGTCTGCAATCTCATCGGCAACGCAGCGAGCACTGGGTGGTAACCGCTGGTCCCTGCCTAGTGACTCTGGGTGATGAAGATCTACGTCTGGAAACCGGCATGCATGTCTATATTCCCCGGAATAGCCGGCACCGGCTCGGCAACCCGGGAAAGGCAATTGTAAAAATCATTGAAGTACAAATCGGAGACTACCTTGACGAAGACGACATCGTCAGATACGAGGATGATTATCAGCGCGTACCCCCGGTAACCACCCCGGAAAATCTGTAACCAATATCTTTTTCAAGCCCTGCCAAGGACATAACCATGCAAGAAGTCTATGGAATTATTCTCGCTGGAGGCTCCGGAACCCGTTTCTGGCCTTTGAGCCGTCATCAGAAACCGAAACAACTCATTCCCCTGCTCTCCGGAAAAACCACCCTGGAAACCACATTGGAACGCCTGCTGCCCTATATTCCGGCGGAGCGAATCATGGTGCTCACCAACCAGGAACAGGCCGATGAGGTTTACGGCTTGCTCAAGCCCTGGCTGGACAGAACCCAGATCATCGCCGAGCCCGAGGGGCGTAATACCGGGCCCGCCATTGCCGTGGCCGCGCAGCTGCTGGCGCTTAAGGCCGGCGACAACGCTATCATGATGGTGTTTCCAGCCGATCATTACATCGGTGATCCCGGGCGCTTTCATGACCATTTACGTCGCGCGGCGGAATGCGCCGCCAGCGGCAGTCTGGTAACCCTGGGGATCCGCCCAAACCGCCCCGAAACTGGGTATGGCTATATTCAGGGCGGCACGAAACTGCCTGAGGAGAAGGCAAAAATCGCCGCCTACGAAGTTAAAAGATTTGTCGAAAAACCCGATTACCGCACGGCCGCGACCTATCTTATGGATGGCGGCTACTACTGGAACAGCGGAATCTTCATCTGGCAGGCCGGTACGATCCTGCGCGAAATCAGCAAACTGGCTCCCGAACTGGGAAAATCGCGGATAAAATTTGCCGCACTCCTGGCCGCCGAAGGCTTGCAACCAGCCCTCAGTCAATTTTTCCAGGAGGTCGACCCCATGTCCATCGATGTCGGCATCATGGAAAAATCAACTCGGGTCGTCGTCGTTCCCGCTGATTTTCCCTGGAGTGATCTGGGCAGTTGGGATTCACTTGACGAATTACAGCTCAGCCCTTTTTCGCAGAGCACGCCGGTCATCTCGATCGAGGCCACCGACAACACGGTCTACAGTCGCAAGCTAACGGCCCTGGTGGATGTTGAAAATCTGCTTGTGGTGGAAAGCGACGACGCGCTTTTGATCTGCCGGAAAGGGAGTTCTCAGCAGGTCAAGGAAGTCGTAGCCGAATTACAGCAAGCCGGCTTGTCGGAATTTCTGTAAACACTTCCGCGCAAACCAGCTCGAAAGCTGATTACTTTCAGGAAATTTTGGGAACACCATCCCGATTTCCGACAAAAATCAGGCCATCTTTCCAGAACATCCACAGAATAACCGGGCTGGCTGATTAGAGTACTTATTTGCGGGCCATGAGGGCCATTTGAGTCGCAGGACTCGTTCCCGCATTAGTCACTTTCTTTAATTCAACCTGTCGCTCCGCCTGGCTGAGCGACAAAGCTTACCACAAAAAAGATTGAAAAAGAATCCGGTCTATGCCATAGCTGGACAAAGCATCTATCGGCCGTGTAAAAAACAGCTCTACTCCCTGGGGAGCCGCGATTTTCTGGCAACGGACTCTCAGGATAAAGCTGTGTTTTAGCGGGGCCGCCAATTTTCAAGCATCATACCAAGGAGAAAACACCCATGACAAGAAAGATCGTATTTTTCTGCATAATAGCGGCTTTCATGGTCAGCGGCTGCAGCTGGCACATTCCATTTTTCGGCAGCCAAAAGGTCCAGGAGGAAGAGGCTTTGGTCCAGGATTCCAGCCTGATTGATGACGAACCGCAATACAGCGGCCAATACTCAAGCCAGGCGCCGGTGCAAAATGCTAATCTTTATCAGCAGCCCATGGCCGACAACAACACATATACCCAGGCCTATGGCCAGCCGGCCCCGGTCGCCGACGCCTTCAAGCCGGGACAGCCTTACAATCCCAATCCCAACTATGCGATGAACGCCACTCCAGGTTATTACGGCGCGACTCAGACTCCGGCTTCCAACTATCAGGCCCAGGGCATGGCCACCGCGCAACCGGCTTACGGTATGACGGCCGCGCCGGTTTATTCGGGGACGGGAAACCTCGCTTACGGCGCCTATCCCGAAGCCCAGCCCCTGCAACCGATGCACCCAGTTTACGGAAGCGGCCTGGAAGCGACCCTGCCGGGAGGAATAGTGGAAAGCAATGCTGCTGGAAGCTCATTTTTCGGAGCCCCTGCAAACGAAGCTTTTTCTTTCAGCGGAATCAAGCGTAAAGTGCTGTTTTTAATAAGTTATCCGCAACACGGACTCAGTACTTCGCCGCAGGATGCCTTCAGCCAGAAAATCTTTCAGCAACTGGCCACAGCTCCCGGCATCAACCTGATTCCCCGCGAGGCCGTTGAGCAATACAGCCGTACGGCTCAGGTTTACAATCTATCGCTGGATACCCAGGCCCGAATCAGCCAACTGGGTCAGGAGCTCGGAGCTCATGCCATAATTCTGGAAAAAATTCACTTTTCCGGCAATTACAACTATATGGGCGGCGCCTACAATACGCCGACCCAGCAGGTTGAATTGCAGTTGCTGGACGCGACCACCGGCTATCCGGTCAAGAGCTATAATTTAAACCCCGCGACCCCGGGTTCGGAACAGGTTATCGGCAGTCTGGTCGGCCATGTCCGAATGATCGATTGGAGCGCCAGGGTCATCCAGGTTGAAAATCAGCGCCTTCTGATTAATGCCGGGCGCATGAGCGGGCTGCAAGCGGGCCAGAATCTGAGGGTTTACGCCAAAGGCAGCGAAATCAAAGACCCAGGCACCAGGCTTTCCCTGGGGCAGGCCCAGGGAGCCCTCAAGGGAACCGTTAAAATAGTGGATTTTTTTGGTCTCGACGGAGCCATCTGTGAACCCCTGGCCAATGGCAAATTCGCTCAGGACGACATGGTCAAGGCGGTTGAATAATTTTCCCTGCGCCCCCTGCACGGGGCTGGAAGAAGGCTTTGCATCCCCGTTATTTTTCAACCCTTGACCTGAAATCACACTGCATGAAACCTTTTCCGTGCCGGCCACGTGGGCTCTTGCTCTTACTTTTCACCCTTATTTTCGGGCTTGGCGGCTGCAGTCTTCCCTTTCTTCCCCGCCTCGAAATCGATCGTTTTCCCGAAGACAGCCGCTTCAATTTCGAGACCATGGAGGTCAAGGGCGTGGTTTATATTCGGGTAAGCAACCCCCAAGCGTCGTCGGACCCGGAAGCAACGCCGACGCTCTGGATACCGATGCAGGTCTATCACGCGGGCCGGTACCAAGCCTATCATGAAAGCGCCTCAATCCCCGAGGTGGCTGCGTTAACGGGGGAAAAAGCAGAAGAGAACACGCCGGATCAGGAAACTCCCTGGGCGGAAAGCTCTCCGAGCCCCCCCCCAGCCGTCGAGGAAGAAACCCTGCAGAGCCAAGCGGCCGAGGCCGACAGCGCGGAGGAGACGCCTCTGCTTAGGCGCCGGGCTTTTTTCTTTCCTTCCCGCAGCAGTATTCTCCGGCCTGAACTGGTCAGTCTGCTGATCATGGAACTTGAAGAAAAACTCCCGTTACGGGTCCAGCAAAATCTTGAAGAAAATTTTGCGGGACCATACCGACTGCTGACTCAGAGAGACGAGCTTCTGCAGGCCGGTCGCGCCTGGCTGCGGCAACAGGAGCAACCACTGACGGCGCAATTTATCATCTTTCTGAGCCAGCGTGCCGGAACGAAGCTGCATAATTACACCTGTGACTGGATTGACAGCCAGACCGGGGAAAATGTCGCCTCCTTCACCTTCAGAGAAACCTCAACCGGCCAGCTACTACGCCCTCTGGTTCCCAATGATCCAGTTCCCCTGCGTAAACTCGTCAGTGCAGCTTCCTGGTGGTGTCGAATCAGTCCGCAAAATCAAACTCAAGTTGTCGTTGAAGCCGGGCATCGCAGCCGCCTCCGCCAAGGGCGGCAACTTGAGGTTTTCGCCGCCACGAAGGTCATCAAGGATCCCATTAACGGTAAGATTCTGGGCTTAAGCTTCATCCAACCCCTCGGCAGAATGACAATCATCGATTTTTTCGGGGATGACGGCAGCATCGGCCAGATGGAAGGCGACAGCGGAACAACCTTTCCCGTAGCCTATGCGACCGAGATCCCGGCATTGCTCCAGCAAGAGCAGAAACCATACCAACCCATGACTCAGACGCAACCTGAAAACCACTCGCCGCCAACCGCACAGGAGTAAATCTATGCGCTCTCATCTCATAACCAGAGGCGCGGAAAGGGCTCCGCATCGTTCCCTGCTTAAAGCCCTCGGCTATACCGACAGCGAACTGCAACGCCCCTTAATCGGCATCGCCCAGTCGGCCAACGAAGTTATTCCAGGCCATCTCCACCTCAACCAGATCTGCGCCGCGGTCAAGGCCGGGATTCGCATGGCCGGCGGCACGCCGATGGAATTTTCGACAATCGGGATCTGCGACGGCATCGCCATGGGCCATGAGGGCATGAAATATTCGCTGGCCTCCCGGGAATTGATCGCCGATTCAGTGGAAAGCATGGCTCGGGCTTATCCTTTTGACGGCCTGGTCCTGCTCCCTAATTGTGACAAGATTGTGCCGGGGATGATCATGGCTGGGGCACGACTTGATTTGCCCACCATTGTTATCTGCGGCGGCCCCATGCGCACCGGAAACTGCGCCGGCCGACAGATTGATCTGATCACGGTTTTCGAGGGCATGGGAAAACTTAAGATCGGTGCAATCAGCCCGGAAGAACTCAGCGATCTGGAAAATTCAGCCTGTCCCGGGGCGGGCTCGTGCAGCGGCATGTTTACCGCCAATTCGATGAACTGTCTGACCGAAGCCCTGGGAATCGCCCTGCCCGGCAACGGCACCATTCTCGCGGTTGACGCGGCCCGCATTCGCCTGGCCAAGGAAAGCGGCATTGCCATCATGAATCTGGTGGCACAGCAAATTAATTTTCGCCGGATTCTGACCCTGGAGGCCTTTCATAATGCCCTGGCGGTCGACATGGCCTTCGGAGGATCGACCAACACCTCACTACACCTGCCGGCCATTGCCCATGAAGCCGGACTCAATCTGGAGCTGTCCGAGTTTAACCGGGCCAGCGCCAGGACCCCCCATCTCTGCAACCTGTCGCCAGGGGGCCCGGATCACCTGGAAGATCTGCATCAGGCGGGAGGAGTCAGCGCCATCATGAAAATCCTGGCGGAAAAAGGTCTGATAAACGGCCGCTGCCTGACGGTCAGCGGCAAGCCCCTGGCTGATCATCTAAGCCATCCGGCGGTTCGCGTGACCAATTTCGAAGTGATCAGACCTTTGCACAATCCCTATCACCAAACCGGCGGGCTGGCGATTCTGACCGGCAACCTGGCCGGCGAAGGTGCGGTTGTCAAGGAAGCGGCCGTGGCCGGAGAAATGCTGCGTCACCAGGGCCCGGCCCGGGTCTTTGAGAGCGAGGAAGAAGCCTTTACCGCCATCATTGCCCAAAAAATTAACCCGGGCGAAGTTGTCGTTATTCGCTATGAGGGCCCGCGCGGCGGACCCGGTATGCGCGAGATGCTCTCGCCGACGGCGGCGTTGGCCGGGATCGGACTCGACAAAGAGGTCGCCCTGTTAACCGACGGCCGCTTTTCCGGCGGCACCCGGGGCGCCGCTATCGGCCACATTTCCCCCGAAGCCGCCGTCGGAGGTTTACTGGCGCTGGTGGAGGAAGGCGACCAGATAAAAATCGATATTCCGGGCCGCAGCCTGGAATTGCTGGTCGCGGAAGACGAATTAGCTCGACGGCGCGCCTTGTGGCAAGCTCCGGCCGCCAAGATCACACAAGGATATCTGGCCCGCTACGCCCGCGGGGTCGGCTCGGCGGCCGGCGGCGCGGTCATGAGCTGAAAACGGGAAAACAAAACCCTAACGCAATTAGGGCTTGCCTGATGGTAATTTGCAACCACCTGAATGAAATCAGTTTTTGAGTCAGATTACGGGGAAAAGTTACGCCTGCATAAGATAACGACAACGGCTTTGAATCAATGCCTGGGAGGGAGTGCGCTTATGGAAGACTGCCTGTTCTGCAAAATCGTCAAGGGAATCATCCCAGCCGACAAAGTCTATGAAGATGAGAATTTTCTTGCCTTTAAAGATATCAACCCGAAGGCCCCGGTTCACCTGCTGATTATTCCTAAAAAACATTACGCGACCATCAATGATATTCCGGATACGGAAATGGAAATCATCGCCGAGATCCACCGGGTCATCAAAAAACTGGCGCAGGACTTCGCGGTAGCGGAAAGCGGCTACCGGATTCTGGCCAATGTCAATCGGGAAGGGGGACAGGTGGTGTATCATGTCCACTACCACCTGATCGGCGGACGTCTGCTGCGCGGCTGACGCGACCTTCAGCCGCAACCGGCAAGGGAGTGGTGATATGAGCTCGACCAGCCTGAATCTGACCAGCGCCTACTATACCGGCGACCATCCCAGCCTACTCTGGGAAATGACGGTCTGTCAATCGCTCGGTGACGGAGACGGCGCCTTTGCAAAAACCCTGCAGCGCCCACAGGCCTATGGCCGCCGGCTGGCAAAATTTTTGCTGGACCGGGGCCTGCCCGCAAACTGCGGCGAGCTTGTCGAGGTCGGCGGCGGTTATGGAACGCTGATGGCGGCCCTGCTTGAAGTTATCCGCCCGCAAAGCGTAACCATGGTGGATATTTCTCCCCGCCTGCTTGCGATTCAACAACAAAGACTTTCACTATATCAAGCCGAATTTTACGGTCAGGATATTTTCACCTGGCTTGAGAACAACCGGCAAGCCTCGTCCGAGCTTATCATTCTCAATGAAGTTATCGGAGATTTGCCGACCATCACCGAGATCAGCAAAAACACCTTACAATCACTTCTTAAGCGCAGCGATCTGAAAAGTTGTACAGAGTCCGCCCGTTTCGAGCAGCAGCTGGATGAAACGCAACTGCTGCTCGAATGCGCCCGTCAGATTACCGCTTACGGACTCGATCTGGCCGAACTACCGGAAAGCTTTAATTTCAATTACGGAGCACTGCTTGTTCTGGAAATGCTGGCCCGGACCAACATCAAACGCGCCGTGATCACGGAACACGGCTGCGATACCATGCTGCCTTACCCCTTTTCCCTCTATGCAGCCATCACCCCCCCGGTCAGCAACCGCAATCCGCGCCGCATCCACCTCAAGGATCATGACGAGTATAGCATCCGCTTCGACCATCTTGAAAAAACGGCGCGAAGCTTGAATTTCACGGTACAACGCTTTCATCTCTTCGAGCTTCTGCAAATGCGTTTCGATGACGAAATCCACGCCCTTTTAGAGGGCCACCGGCCGACCTCTGAGAAACAGGAAATTTTTCTCGAATTTTACGAGCACGCGGCAGAATACCAGGGCCTGTATCTGGAGCGCCGTCCGGATTCCCTGTAAACCAAGAAGCCGGCCCTCCGCGGAGCCGGCTTCTTGACTTTGTTCAACATCCTAAAACTATTCAGTCACCTGAATAGCTGCAATGAATTTCGGCCGAGCGCCAAGAAAAAGATTAAGCTTTGCGCGCTTTTCCATATCCGATTTTAGTGACCGCTTCTTCGATTTCCCCTAAAACCGCGGGGTCATCAATGGTTGACGGCACCGAATACTTTTCATTATCGGCAATCTTGCGAATGGTGCCGCGCAGAATCTTTCCGGAACGGGTTTTAGGCAGACGGGCAACTTCGGTGGCAACCTTGAAACAGGCGACCGCGCCGATCTGTTCCCGCACCATCTGCACACACTCTTTTGCAATTTCGGCCGGGTCCTTGGTGACCCCGGCTTTCAGCACGAAAAATCCGACCGGCACCTGCCCCTTGAGCTCGTCCTCGACTCCGAGAACCGCGCACTCGGCAACATCGGGATGGGTCGCGACAATCTCTTCCATGCCGCCGGTGGAAAGACGATGCCCGGCAACGTTAATGACATCGTCAACCCGGCCCATAATGTAAACATAGCCCTCGTCGTCAATATAACCGCCGTCACCGGTGAAATAATAACCGGGGTAGACGCTGACATATGACTCGACATAACGCTGATCCTGCTGCCAGAGGGTCGGCAGACAGCCCGGTGGCAGGGGCAATTTAATCGTGACGATGCCTTCTTGATTCGCTCCCAACTCTTTGCCGTCACCATCCAGAATTTTCACATTATAGCCGGGCACGGCTTTGGTCGGAGAGCCCGGCTTGATCGGAAACTGCTCGATCCCCAGACAATTGGCGGCAATCGCCCAGCCGGTTTCGGTCTGCCACCAGTGGTCAATAACCGGAATACGCAGAAGATTAGCGGCCCAGTGATAGGTATCGGGGTCAAGACGCTCACCGGCCAGAAAGAGATATTTAAACTCGGAAAGATCATATTTTTTCAACAGCTCCCCATTGGGATCTTCCCTTTTAATCGCCCGAAAGGCGGTCGGCGCGGTGAAAAGAACCTTCACCTTATGTTCGGAAATCACCCGCCAGAAGGCACCGGCATCGGGGGTACCGATCGGTTTACCCTCGTAAAGGATGGTCGTGCAGCCCAGAAAAAGCGGCGCATAGACAATATAAGAGTGGCCGACAACCCAGCCGACATCGGAGGCCGCCCAATAGACATCTCCGGGCTCAACCCCGTAAACCTGGCGCATGCTTTGCTTCAGAGCGACCACATGACCACCATTATCGCGAACCACCCCTTTGGGAATCCCAGTAGTTCCGGAAGTATAGAGAATATAAAGGGGATCAGTCGCCTTGACTGTCGTGCATGGAGCCGGCTCGGCCTGGGCATAAACTTCATTCCAATCCAGATCACGTCCGGGAATCAGTACAGACTGAACCTGCGGCCGTTGAAAAATTATACATTTCTCAGGTTTGACCGCCGCCAGTTTGATCGCCTGATCGAGAAGCGGCTTATAGGGAATGACCTTGCTCGCGCCTTCCAACCCGCAGGAGGCGGAGATCATCAACTTCGGCTTGGCGTCGTCGATGCGAATCGCCAGTTCATTGGGTGCGAACCCCCCGAAAACCACGGAATGGACGGCGCCGATCCGGGCACAGGCAAGCATGGCGACCACCGTCTCGGGAATCATCGGCATGTAGATGACGACCGTGTCCCCCTTGCCCACACCCTGCGCCCGCAACGCGCCGGCAAAACGGGCCACCTGGTCTAAAAGCTCATTATAGGTTATCTTTTTCACCGTCTGAGTCTGAGGACTGTCATAAATCACGGCAACCTGATCGGCCCGGCCATTTTCGACATGGTAATCCAGCGCGTTGTAACAAGTATTGAGTTCGGCACCGGTAAACCAGCGATAAAAATTGGGCGCCGCGGAATCATCCAGAACCTTATCCCATTTCCGGACCCACTGTACATCAGCCGCCGCCGCGGCCCAATATTCGTTCGGAGACTCAATTGACTGACGATACAGCTCTTCATATTTTCCCATCTGCAAACCTCCTCAAAACTCAATTGAAACATACCCTGCCAGATGCCGAAAGCCGGATAAAACACACCCGGCCAGCATTGCGAAAAATAGCGCATAACTTGGACAATTAAAATAATGGTTTACCACTAAACCATCCGCGCCGAGAAGTCAAGCGCAATCTGTATACAAAACATTCCAATCCTAACCACCTTTATATTTCTTTCGAAAGACACGGTCCCGACAAGACAAACCAAAGCGCCGATTCCACTTTAACTCTTAACGTAAACTGGCATAACAATTCAAATTCACATGCCAACCCAGCGTGATAAAGAAGCTATCTAACATTAAAATTTGTATTTTATTTTACGCTGAGCCAATCCCGGCAAATCCCTTATCCGGCATTCTTTCCGGCGCCGGCAAGCGTTTGTCGAACCCGGACGGCGTCCTTTAAATTCAATTAATATAATTTTTGCTTGACATTTTTATAACGCTCTTATAGAACATACCGACCCGACATGATAAATACAATAACCCAGGACTTCTCCACTGTCCTCGGGACATTTGTATTTTGTATGTTTTCGGCAGCCTACCCCCTCCTCAGCGCGCCGGAAAAACGGGGAACATCAGCCCACAGTAAACCGCCAACCCTATACGAGCAGGAGAGTTATCAATGGCAGACACCGAACTCAAACAAGTCTACGAAGTTCCAGCCTCTTTCAGAGCGAAAGCTTACTTCAAAAGTCGCGAAGAGTATCAGCAGCTTTATGATGAGTCGCTCAGGGATAACGATGGTTTCTGGGCCCGGATCGCCAAGGAATATGTCACCTGGTTCAAGGAGTGGGACCAGGTCCAGGACTGGAAATTCAGCAAGGATGAAGTCTATCTGAAATGGTTTATCGGCGGCAAGCTCAATGTTTCCTATAACTGCCTGGACCGCCACCTCGCCAAACGGGGCGACCAGACCGCGATTATCTTTGAAGGCAACGAGCCCACGGTTGACAGAAAGTATACCTACAAAGAGCTACACGAACAGGTCTGCAAATTCGCCAATGTCATGAAAGCCCACGGGATTAAAAAGGGCGACCGGGTAACCCTTTATCTGCCGATGATTCCGGAATTGGCCATCTGCATGCTGGCCTGCACCAGAATCGGGGCGATGCACTCCATCGTTTTCGGCGGCTTCTCGGCCGATGCCCTCAAGGACCGGATCCTGGACTGCGATTCCAGCTTTCTGATCTCCTGCAACGCCTACTATCGCGGCGCCAAGGTCATTGACCAGAAGGTCAACGTCGACGCCGCGGTTGCGATGTGTCCGAGCATCAAAAACACCATTATCGTCAAACATGAAAGTGCGGTCGAGGTTCCCATGAAGCCCGGCTTCGACCTCTGGTATCACGAGGAAATGGCCAAGGTGGACGCCAATTGCGAACCGGAATGGATGGATGCCGAGGATCCGCTTTTCCTGCTCTATACCTCCGGCTCCACGGGCAAGCCCAAAGGGGTCATGCACACCACCGGCGGTTATCTGGTCTACACCTCCTTTACACACAAGATTATCTTCGACTACCATGACGGCGACATCTATTTCTGCGCCGCCGATATTGGTTGGGTCACCGGCCACTCCTATATTGTCTACGGGCCGTTATGCAACGGCGCGACCACGGTCATGTTTGAAGGGGTTCCCAATTATCCTGACGCGGGCCGCTACTGGGATATTATCGGCAAGCACAAGATCAACACCCTCTACACCGCTCCGACCGCGATTCGCGCGATCGCGGGCCAGGGCGAGCAATACGTTTCCAGTCGGCTGCACAAACTCGACAGTCTGACCCTGCTCGGCACGGTCGGTGAACCGATCAATCCGGAAGCCTGGAAATGGTATTACGAACTTCCCGGCCGCAGCAAGTGCCCGATCGTCGACACCTGGTGGCAGACCGAAACCGGCGGCATTCTGATCACCGGTCTGCCCGGCGCCATCGATATGAAACCGGGTTACGCCACCACACCTTTCTTTGGCTGCGATCCGTTGATTGTCGACCCGGTTAGCGGGGTTGAAATCAACGGGCCCGGCGAAGGAGCCCTTTGCATTCGCAGACCATGGCCGGGTTTGATGCGCGGTGTTTACGGAGACCCGGATCGTTTCCGCACCACCTATTTCATTCAGTACGACGGCTATTATTTCACCGGTGACGGCGCCATGCGCGAAGCTAATGGCGATTATCGCCTGATGGGCCGGATTGATGACGTTATCAACGTCTCCGGCCACCGCATGGGGACCGCCGAAGTCGAAAGCGCGCTGGTGCTTCATCCCAGCGTCGCCGAAGCTGCGGTTGTCGGCATGCCGCATGAAATCAAAGGACAGGGCATCTATGCTTACGTGACCCTGAACGCCGGCATCGAGGGTACAGATGCACTCAAAAAAGAGCTGGTCAGTCTCGTGCGCAAGGAGATCGGACCGATCGCCAGCCCCGACATGATTCAGTGGGCCCCGGCCCTGCCCAAAACCCGTTCCGGCAAGATTATGCGCCGCATCCTGCGCAAGATCGCGGCCAACGAGGTCGAAGGTTTCGGAGACACTTCCACCCTGGCCGATCCTTCCGTGGTGCAAAGCCTGGTTGACACCCGCGAAAATCGAGGGTGATCAAGATAAATTCCGGTTGACCAAAAAATTCTTTTTAGGCTAAAAGGGCGGGCCGGCAACGGTCCGCCCTTTTAGCGTGGCGTTGCCGATCAAGACACGCGACAAAAGCAGCGCGTTCAACCTGCTTGCCGCCCACGAGCAGTCTCAACCTCAACCCCGGCCTGAGTCCACCCATGAAAATCGGCATCACCTCCACGATTCCCATCGAAGTTGTTTTCGCCGCCGGCCATCAACCCTGCGATCTCAACAACCTTTTCATCAACCACGCCGACCCCGGCCATTTCATCCATCTGGCCGAAGACGCCGGATTCCCGCGAACCTCCTGCGCCTGGACCAAGGGACTCTACGGCGTCATGCTGGAGCAAAAGATCGAAAAGATTATTATTGTCAGCGGCGGCGACTGCAGCAACGGCATTGCTTTGGGAGAAATTCTCTCCGATGACGGCAGAGAAGTCATGCCTTTTTCCTATCCCCTGACTCCCGATTCCCGCCAAATGACTCAAGCCATCAACGACCTGGCCGACCGACTTCAAGCCCCGATAGGGGCCACCAATGAGATCAAAGCCGGGCTCGACAGAATCCGCCTGCGCCTGGGCGAGCTTGACCGTCTGACCTGGCAGAGCGGTCAGGTTTCCGGGGCTGAAAACCTGCTCTTTCTGGTCGGAGCCAGCGATTTCAACGGCGAGCCGCGGCTTTTTGCAAATGATCTGAATACGTTTCTCGGCCAGGCCGCAAGGCGCCGCCCGGCAAATCCGACAATCCGCCTCGGCCTGGCCGGTGTGCCGCCGATTCTCAGCAATCTTTTCCCAACCCTCGAACAACTGGGCGCGGCCGTGGTTTTTAATGAGGTTCCACGCCAGTTCGCCATGCTCCAGGGGCCGGATACCAGCCTCGCCGAGCAGTATTCGCTTTACACCTATCCCTACTCCGTCACGGGACGCCTGCGAGATATTATTCATGCCTGCGAAGAACGCCGGCTTGACGGAATCATTCATTACACCCAATCCTTCTGTTTTCGTCAAATTGAAGATATTCTTTTCAAACGGCAACTGCCGGTCCCCTGCCTGACGCTTGAAGCCGACCAACCGGGCGCGATCGACGGACGCACCCTGACACGCCTTGAAACCTTTATTGAGATGTTAAAAGGTTGAGCCCTCAGTACCCCCCCCACGAATCAGCCCCACCTTCGCCTCTGCTTTTTTACCGCCGGGGAAATTGACACTGGGTTTCCATTTTTCTGACAGGCATCTCAAAAGACCTTTTCTGCGTTCCTTTTATCGAGCACGCAAGCGCTCAGAACAGCGCCGCCGACGCAACCTTCACATTGTTTTATCCCCTGTTTTATCAACGACTTACAGCTTACTATAGAATAAATTCGCGGCTCGGAAGCGGCCCGCAAGAACCCTGGCACGACTGTTGCGAACCCGCTCAGCAAAAGAAAGAACCTTGCTCGCTCTGCGGCCAAGCTGCCATTTCGAGGGCGATCAGCGGTCTGAGCGCTTTGAGCGCGTTCCACAATCTGGGCGCCATGAACGCTGAAAAACCGCAAGCGAACGGCGACCGTAAAGAAAATCCACGTCGGCCGCGGCGGCGCAAAATCAGCCCCATCTGGAATTTTTGGGAGGAAAACACATGTTTTATGACAACCAACCACTCAGATTTGGTTCCCGCCCCAATCCGGCAATAGCGGCCATCGGATATCTGTTTTCAAAGCCATCCACCCTCGCAGTCAACAAGCGCCACGAAGCCCCCGGTTTTTGCGGCGCCTCATTTCTGCACAATTTTTTTATTCGCCTGCGCCTCCAGTCTCCGACAGCCATGCTGATCGCCGCCGGCAAACACCTGGGGACCATTGTGGCGCCGGGCACCGCCATCCTTTTCCATGAACACCGCTCCCAAATCACCGTGGTGCTGACCGGCCAGAAGCTTAGCCCCGCCCTCAGCCTGCAGCTGCGCGGGCTGTTGGCCGAACTCAATCCGCAAGGCCATTCCCAACACCTTGTCGACCAGACCTCGGTTTTTCCTCCGTCTGCCGACCCCGACGGATTTTTGGCGGCATTCGCCCTGGCCGGCGACGGCGCAGCCGGGGAATCGGAGCGACTCAAGCTGTATCTGTCCCGACCGGTGACGGCGGAGAAGCGACAAATCCTCAATTTTTGTTTGCAGCAGCTCAGCACCAGAATTACCGAAGCCCGGCACTTGAAGGCTCTGGAAAAAGACGCGCGGCTGGACAGTCTGAGCGGGCTTGGCAATCGCCGATATTTTGATGAGGCGCTACAAGCCGAAAGTGCCCGGGCCGACCGCTACCGGCACGCCCTGAGCCTGATTCTGCTCGATCTCGACCATTTCAAAAAGATCAACGATAGCTTCGGACATCAAACCGGAGATCTGGTCCTCAAAGAACTGGGACGGGTTTTAGCCAGTGAACTCCGCGCCAGCGATATCGCTTGTCGCTATGGAGGAGAGGAATTCGCGATCATTCTTCCGGAAACCGGGCTTCGAGAAGGTCGCCAGATTGCCGAGCGCATCCGCCGCGCCATTGCGAAATTGACCCTTGCTGCCCAAGGCAACATCCATCTTAAAATAACCGCCAGTCTAGGGCTGGCAGGCAATGAAAGCCAGTTAGGGCTTGATCTGGTCCAGGGCGCGGACAAAGCTCTGTACGAAGCCAAACAGAACGGCCGCAACCGGGTTGTGGTCGCCCAGGAAAGGCATCAGGTTGAGCCGAAATATTTTGAGATTGTTTCACAGGCGCGGCTGTGATAAAAGACAGGCTTAGTCAGGCAGGTTTTTTTGATTCTCAACCGATTTTCCTCGGCGACGCGAGTGAAACCGGTAGCAGGAAATATTCTTGGCTCGTAAACCTATCCATAAAAGGAAAAAACCGACCCATAGAGGAGCGCACCCGGCAGCCCGGCAACCAAGATTACTCCCGGCCGTTTTTTTTCTGCTGCTGGTCTGCGGTTTGTTGGCTGCCCTGTTTTTTGCTGACCGATTTAAGCTCCCCGGGCAGGAGACCTGCGCAAACCGACCAGCCGCTTCGCAAAAAAAGCCGGCTCCCGGGGCGCCGCCCGGTCGAAACCCAAGTCCGAAAATTGACCGCAACCCACCGATCACCACACGGGACAGCCTGACAATTTATCGACTGACCTCCGATCTGAGCCGGCCGCAACCCCTGAGCGTATCAATGCCGAAACTTAGCCAATCGGAAAAGATAACCGCTATCGTGGCGCGCTTAACCGAAACGCGCTATCCCGGAATCGCGCCGCTGCCGGAGTCGACCCGAATCCTTAACAGCAATTTGGCTCCGCCCGTCATGGTCCTGGATCTGGACCCTGAAATCCTTACCGCGGTTGCCGCCTACGGAGCTCAGGACGAAAGGCTGGCCATCTTTTGTCTGGCGCAGAGCCTGCTCGAAAACTTTCCGGAATACGATCAATTACAAATTCTAATTGGGGGTAAAATTGAAAAAACCCTGGCCGGGCATATTGATATTTCTCGGCCCCTGCGTCGTCAGAGCGGACCGATGACTACGGGCCGGGATTGAGCGCAGGCAAACTTACGGTACTGGAGCTTTCATGCCTTACGGATGCACACAGACAATCAATGAAGTTGCTCGCATTTTCGCTCACGCCTGCGAACAGACCCTGAGCCAGGCCACCAACAGCAAAATCACTATCGCCCCCACCATTCAGAAGGTCCCGGCGGTGTTTCTCAAGCCCGACATCGGTTGCTTTGTGCAGTTTTTCGGGGATTATTCCGGCCTTTTCATCATGAACCTCGGCGGCGAAGTCGCCCTGGAACTGTATCGCAAATCCATGCTCTATATGGGTTTACCGGCGGAGGATCTGGCTCGGGACCATACCTCGGACGAGGTGGTGGACAGTATCGGGGAGCTGGTTAACCAGATCATGGGCAAGGCGCGCAGCCTGATCAAGGACCGTTTCGGCCTGATCGCCGGCAACCATCAGCCCAAGGGCATCACCATCGCCAGCGTCATTACCATGTCGATTGCGACCCCGCTGACCCGCCCTCAGTGCCGACGCATCTCCTTTCGCTCCGCCGACAACCATAGTTTCCATGTTGAGCTCTCCATGGAGGACACCGAATTCATCGCGGCGTTTCAAAATGAAGCGTCGCTTTTCGGCGCCAACCCAAGCCCCTCCGGCAACCTTGAAACCGACAGCGAGCTCGATGACATCAATCGTTTGATCGACAACCTCTAAAAAATCAAGGGGTCGAGGACGGCGGCAAAAAACCGCGTTCTCGACCCCTTTCCAGCAACTCAGGCCCCGCGTCGGAACCGATCCAACCCCGTCGTGAAACTAGTACAGACTGCCGCTGGTCTCAAGCACCAGGGCGGGCAGAATATCAATCAGGGCGGATTTCGGGCCGGCATCCGTCGCGGCGGTGCTTTGATAATTGATGACGAGTCCGGAAAGCGCGTGATCCGCCACATAGCGCACACAGCTGGGGGCGGAGAGCAGACGACTGAACAAATCCTCGGGCAAGCCCGACAACTGCGCCCGGGGCTCGATCCGGTGTTCCTCTTCTCCCAGGTAGTTGCCTTCATCATCATAGGCGATCAAGGTTACCCTGGCGCCTTCAGTGGCCCGGTTGAGCAGGGACAGTCCACTCCAGGCGCCTTTTTCGCGATACTGCAGCCGAGCAAAGACACCGCTTTTTGCGGCCAGATCGGAGACCGTCACGCAATCCATCGCGTCACCGGTGCCGAGAAACTCGATGCCGGCCACAGCGCAGCCGCTGTCAAGTTCAAGCCGGTTGGTGCCTGCGGGCAGTTGATTGGCAAGTAACACCAGCCCTTCCAGAGCCCCGAGAGCGGACGGCAGGGAATCAGTAACCGGCGCGTCAAGCCTTTTTCCGGCCCCACTGTATGAGTTAAACTGCAGGGGGCACTCTCCCGCAGTCCGCGCTGCGCTGCTTGGATTATAAAAGGCCAGCGAGCTCCACCAGTAATCGTCCATAACGAAGGAAGAAACCTGCAACTGTTGATAGCTTGCGGAACCCAACTCGGTGGCCCCCATCTGACTTTCATTTTGATAAAGAACCGCGCCGACGACGAGATCTTCAGCCCCCGCAAAGATATGCGTGAACTTAATGGTGGCCGCCGTGGCCGGAGACAGTTCGCCTAACGTGACCTCGGCCCCATTGTAGGTAACCGGCGAATCTTCGACCAGGGTAAGCTTCAGCTGTCCGTGAGGTCGCATCAGAAAACGACTCTTGGCACCATTATTGAACTGAATCTCGGCGCTGAGCTGCAAATCACTGTGACTGACAAAGCCGATCACCGTGCTCCAGCCCGATCCATAGAGCAGATAGGGAACATAGAGCTCACGCAGCCCTTTTTGTGGAAATAGGGCCGGATAGGAAGTTCCGCGCATCGCATCCTGGTCGATAAAGCGACAATAACCCTGCGCCGTGGCTCCGGCATCACCGGCAAAAACGACATAGGCGGGCTCTTCCTCGGACTCGGGAAAAATCTCCGCCAGGGCAAATTCCTGCCGGGCCAGGGGTTTCAGTTCAATCATCTTCCTGCCGGCGGGTAAAAGATTCCCCGCACCGTTGTAAGCCTCCAGAACCCCACTCAGAACCAAGCTGTCATGGTTGTTGACCAGGCCGAGATAGGTCTGCGGGGCCGCGGCCAGCAGCGGGAAATAAAAACGAGACGCCGCCGCCACCGGGCAGTTTTCATCGATCAGCCCATCGCAATCACCCTGGGCCACGGTATAGCCGTCGCCATCGGCGTCCAGATCGGGCTGCGGGTCCGGATCGGGCTCCGGCTCCGGATTCGTCGTTCCCGGTTCGCCGAGATAGAAAAGGACCGAGCGTCCCCTGACGTTGCTGGTGCTAAGCCCGGCGTAGCGCAGGCCGATGCTGCCGTCGCTGTTCTCGATGCCTGCAACGTTAAGCAGGTCTCCGGCCGAATGCCCCAGATCATAATTAAAACGGATCTCATTGCTGCCTTCGTACAGAATCACCTGAAAGGTCAGCTTGTAGCCGGAATTATCCGCGGCTTTGGTGTAAAGATTTTCGATATTATAATACTCAACGATCAGGCGCCGGTTCGGTGCGACCCCACGGGTCGCATAACGGATGCCCCGGCTTCAGGAATAGGTGTCGTGCCAGCCCCAAAATGGCGCGATCAGGTTGTTGGGCTGATTCTTTGAGGGCAGGCCCGAGCCGTCGTATTTGTAATTCTCACTTTGATAGGAAAAGGAGATATAACCGTTCGCCGCCAGATAGAGAGCCCGGTAGGTCTTACCGTAGAAGGTAAACGGAAAGCCGATTTCCAAAGGGAAACCCACGGTATTTTTATAATCAAACTCCGGTTTGTCGAAACCTTCGTACGTGGTCGAGTCGTTCTCAAGATTCTCCCAGGCATAGGCCGGCCCGCCGGGCGCGGCGCTGTCGATGTAGCGATAACCGAACCGGTCCGGTCCGCCCTCCAGCGCCAGCGCCGGCAGCCCGTACAGAACCAAACTCAGAGCCAGCAGGGCCAGGCCCCAGCGCCCTCTCCATCGCATCTTCATGATCTTCTCCATCTATTTTTAAGGTTTTATAGCATTAACAATCAGAATGTTATCCATCGCGCCTGGACGGGAAGAAACTTCCTGGTTTTCGTAACAGATTCGTAATCAGCCCGGCATCAGGACAGCTCTTCAGGACAAGAGAAAGCATCCCTCCCCACGGCCTTCCTCGAAAAAACGACCCTTCCTTCGGCTCAGGTTCCGGTATCCTGGTAACTCCTGCATTATTCGTTCCTGAGCTCAATTTTATCCGGCGGCGCTCAGACCCGATTATTCGCCCATGGCGGAGCCGCGCCAGGAACATCTTCCGGCCTTTTCCTCGTACAGCCAAAAGCTGTCACCCGACGCCCACAGCTGGCGCAGGACCGGGACCTCAGTCGAGGTTCCCATCAGCCTGGTTACAGTAACCAGGTACAGGTCCGGGCCCGCGGCCGCAACCTGGTTTTGGCGACCCAGCATACCGGCGGCCGTCGCGGCGGCCGAACTGATCCTTTCCTCCTCGATCCGCAGATGCGAAGCAAAAACTGTGTCTTTGACCTGTTCCTGCAACTGATATTCGCGGCGGCCTTCCTGGGCTACGAAGGGCAGGGGTCGGTTGAGCCAGTCTCCTGGAATCAGGGTCTGGTTCAAAAGCACCGGCTGCGCGGCGGCGTAAGTTGTGGCAACCTTTTCCTCCCGCCCCCGAACCTGCCGATAACAATCAACCCGCACCAGACGCCGATCTGAGTCGTACCAGAGATCCGCCCGAATCGCCCTGGAACCGCGCACATCGCGCACCGCCACCAGCATTTCCCCCGAAGCCAACGTTCGCTCGGCAAAGCGCCAGCAAATAATCGAGTTGCCCCGCCCCGGAACCGGACTCTGATACTCAGACCAGACCATTTTGTCCTCCTGACTCGGGCTTTCAGCCCAGACCGGCAGGCCCCAGACCAGCAGCCAGCCCAAACAAAGCCAAACCAAGCCGCCGCAGGCTCTTTCAGTTTTCAACCTCGCCCCCTTTTTCACCTTTACCATGTTCGATCATCAACCACCTTTTTGCAAAATCGAATTCCGGATCGCTGGCTTCCGTATGACAGCGCAGGCAGATGTCGGTCGTAACCTTTTTCATTTGGTTGCGCAACGGTTTTTGCGCGTGCTCGGCTCCGGCGCCGTGGCAAGCCTCGCATTGCACATTGACCATCCAGGGACTTTCCTCAATCGAGGTAAAGCCGCCGATCGCCCCGCTGTCACCCATGCCGGTGACATGACATTTCAGGCAATCCTGATCCGCGCCGCGGCCTCTGGCCGAGAGGCTTTTAAAAGCTTCCGCATGCGGGCTGACGGCCCATTGGCGATAGCTTTGGGCATGACAATGCTGACAAGCCTGGCCACCCAGATAAAGATTAAACTCTTTGTCCATCATCTCCCGATGAAAGGCCTGCTCCCGCATGCTCTCGTGATAAAGCTGTTTTTCCCTGATATAGGCATCCGTCATCGATTTAATCTGTGGATCCTCCTTGACCATGCCCACCGAAGCCCGCAGCCGCACCGGCGTACTCAGGCGCGGCTCCCGGTCCGGACGATAATCGAGGTAACTTACATATTGCCCCCGTTTATTGTCGAACACCAGGGGAACGCCAGTCTTACCGTCCAGATTATGTTCACCGGCTCCCAAAGTCATGCCGTCAAGCGCCAAATCCACCCCAGGACACTCGCTGATAATCTCGACCACCCGTTTATCCAGGGCATGCACGATGACGATGAAGAAATCGTGGGAGATTTCCCGCTGCAGACGCGAAAGCGCGGCCACCGGATCGCTTATGGGACCGTCATAGCCGATTTTATAGTGCTGCAGAACCCCGGGATCGATTACCGAGCTGACCAACACCCGCAGCCGGCCATCATTTTTGCGCAGTCTGACGTAAGGCAGAAATCCCGGCAGATTGGCGGCCACCAGATGCACCGGACTGTCAGCGCTTAATTTTATCAGCTCCTCACGCCCCAGCATCAGCTCTTCGGGCCCGATCCCGATCACTTCGATGCCGCTCAGCGCCAGGATTTTCATCATGTAGGGCGCGGCGACGGCATTGGCCGGCAAATTGTGATCGAAATTGTTGCCGGCGTTTAACAGAAGAAACTGGTCCTTTTTCAGACCATCAACCGCCTGGTTGATCAGGGTTTTACGTCGCGAGAGACCTCCCGCCTGATTGCCCCGTCAGCCACAGGGTTCAAAATTAGCCATCAGTCCGCCGCTGAAAAGGATGCGCAAGCCCGCACCGGGGCTTTCGGGTTCCGAAACCCTCGCGCTCGATACGGCCGCCCCCCAGAAAAAGAGCCAGAAAACCAGCCCCGCTCCCAACCGCAACCCAACTTTTTTAAATTCTGTCATTGTCATTATATACCCACGCGCCGCAAGCGGCGCACCCAGATAAATAACCTATTGTACCTATGCAGCCCAATGATTGGTCGCCCGAAGTAAGCCGTAAAAAACAGAACCTTTCAGGGTCGGCTGAACAGTTACAACCTTTTTTAAATAACTTTTAGCCCGATACAAGCATTCTCCGACCTCTGTGCCACGCAACTTTCCGCCTTTGGCTTGGGCTAACTTTGCAGACCTTTTACCAGCTCCGCGCCGTCAGCTGAGTCACCCCATTTAGTCCGCCATACAGGGCCAGGGCCTTGACCTCGGCCGCACCCTCTAGATGCAGGGAGGCAAAGGCTTCGGGTCCGGCGGTGGTAAAAAGACCGGCGACATTATGCGCAAGCTTTTCCCGGGGGCCCAGATGAAGAGGCAGGCTTTCCAACACTTCACCGCCGGCGTCCAGAACGGAAAGCACCACTTCCCGGGATGCAAAAGCCTGATTCAGCAGTACGATTCCGGTCCACCAGCCATCGCAGACGGCCAGATGCGCTAACCGACGACAATCCGCTTGTCCGCCATCATCTCCCAGAGGAATGGACACCTCGGCTTCATCACCGTAACGATAGCTCAGATAAGCGGCATATTCCCGATCACCTTCAACCTGCAGCCAGGCCCGACTCAGGACCTCGTCACCGACACCAAATAATGCGCCACTTAGCTGTAACTTCCGGGCCGCGAAGGCAGGCAGGTTCAGCGTATGGGGAAGTGGCAGGGGAGCGCCGTCAACCCAGGCGGTCATCGTCAACCTCACTCCGGCCTCATTGGGGTTACACAATCCTAGATTCGACTGCCAGCCGGCATCGGCGGCCAGATGCGGCGCCAACTGACTTCGTGCGGGCGCCAGCAACGGCAGCTGATCCGCCAGGTTAATGCCTTCCATGGCAATCACGGCTCCGCTTACCGCCGGACTTACGTCTTCCAGCAGCGCCCAGCCGTCAAGGCTTTGCTGCGCGGGATATTCCCCGCAGGCATACTTGAACACGGTCGCGGGCGGCAGTTCCAGTACCGCCTCCCGGCGCGGCGTACCGTCATTTTTAAAATAAGAAATCCGCAGGCTCTGCGCCTCAGCCCCCTGATTGGCCAGATAAACCGTGGCCGAGCGCTGCATGTTCGAGGCGCTGGTCAGCCAGGGCACGACCAGACGGCCGCCGCTGGTCACCAGATCGGCTGCCGGAGGCCCCCATAACTTGCGGCTGTCGCCGCTGAGCGATAAGATCTGAAAAGGGGCCCGGGAAACCAGTTTGACCGCCTGAGCCACGGCCTCGCCCTTAAAATAATCGGCCGCGATTTGATTATCGACGAGCCCCAACCAGCGCCCGCCCAGATCAAGCTGATTCCCGCTGACGGCGCCGCGACCAAAAGGCAGCCCCTGATTCCCGATCATTTCCAGCCACACCCGCTCCCCGGCCGCGGCGCGCTCATCCGCAACCACCGCGTAGCCTGACCAGTACTGTCTGGCGGGCAAACCATAGAGCCAACTTTGATACGGAGCTTCGACGCCGACGTAGAGATGCACGCAGACCCCGGCCCAGTTTTCCGCGCCCGGAAGAATCCGCAGCAGCAGTTCTTCGCCGCCCACAGCCGTGGAGCAAAGCGTCAGGGGCCGCAGGGTCGAGTCTAGTTCTCCGGCATCTGTGACCAGGCCGTTTTTTTCGATTTGATAATGCGCCGTATTGCCGGGCGCGCTTTGCGGGTCCAGGGCCAGAGCGCAGCTGAAGCGCTCGCCTTCCAGAGGCGTCAGCCGAAAAAAATCCTCTTCTCGCGGGTAGACTACCAGCAGGTGATGGCCGGGAACCAGATTCTCATTTTCAAGCTCGTCGCCCACGCTTTGGGCCATTTCCACAACCCGGTCGTAGTCGACAAAGAGATTCTCCCGGCGCACCCCGATCGGAATCCACACCGACTGCGGATGCAGCTCCCCGGGATCCCCCTGCAGCCAGGCGCCGCCGCCACTGTAATGACCCTGGCTGTTCTTGTCGAGGCGGTACACGTAGGTCCGGCTTTGCACTTTGGTCCCCTGATAATCCGGCTCCACGAAATCATCGGCGTGCCAGATCGTGCAGACGATCTGATCACTGACCTGACCGGATGTAACCTCCATTTCATAACGGTAGATCGGATAGGACCAGAAGGCGGAGGATGAATCGAGATCAGCCCCGATCATCTCCCCGCGCTCGCCGATGTACTTGAGCAGATAACGATGAAAAGGCTCGGGACTTTGCTGACAATATTCATAAAGAATCTCGTCCTCGACATGGCAGGCCGCGAGCAGGCCCTTCTTGTCGCCGACGGTCAGAAAAACCCCGTTGCGACTGGACGGCAGAATGGGCTGGGGTTCGAGAATGGCGGCATTGACCCAGCCGTTACAAAAGCCGATCCAGTTTAAGGCCTGGGGATCGTACCATTCCTGCAAGCCCCGATAGTAAGCCTGGCCGGGCCTGCGACCGCCGGTGTAGAGATCATACTTTTCGGCCGGCGAGGGCCGGCCGTTATAACCCAACACCAGGGAACCCTTGTTTTTCGGCCACCACCAGCCCGACCAGGGCACCGCCGCGGCCTCGGCCTGCAGAACCGCGGCGTCTGCTGCCGTCGCGGCCAGGCCCAGCGGGCCGAGCAGCGTCAGAACCAGGACCAGGTTGAGAATCAGGTTAGGGTTGCGGTTTTTCATGCAAAGAACCCGTCGGCATTGGCTTTTCCACTGCGAATGGATTGCCGGTGGCGGCCGCGCCGCCGGCCGGCAGATACCAGTCCCCTTTCTCCCAGACCCAGTCCAGCGTTTGCGGCGTGTCTTTGAAGGTAAAACCCATGGCCTGCAAGGTGTTCCTAAGCTTTACCCGGGCCTGACGGCCGCTTTCGTCCACTTCGAGGGCCGCGATCTCACTGCCGAGATAACGGATATTCCCGGTCCGGGCCATTTCCGGGGCAAGATAAAAGGCGCGCAGGGCCGCAAGATCGGATTGTTGTCGCGCCGCGAGAAAACCCTCTACCCGAGCGCGCAGCCGGACTTCCGGATCGACGGGCGCTCCGAGACCGCTACAGGAGGCCAGACCCAACAAAAAACTGACCAGCAAAAATTTTCCTAACATTCTCGGCTTCAACCCCATCGTTACTCTCCGCAAATAGAATTTTCTACCCAGGTTATAGTCTGATTTTCAGGCGCAAGCGCCCGAATACCAATCTTTTTCACACTTCTTTAGTACGATATGTTATTGTCGCTGTCAACCGCTAAATCGGCCCTGCGTATTATATTACTTTAATGATAAAATGGCAGTAACTATTCAGCCGTCCCGGATAACCTTGGGCCATGTCCCGATTCCTTACGAAAATCAGGCCATGTCCCGGATTTTCCCGCCTTTTACTTCTCCATGCAAGATTAGGACAACGCCGTTGAACCGTTGTAAAAGATAACCGTTCAGCGTTGTTTTCCGGCAAAAAAAAGAAGAGTCCCGTTGACCGGGACTCTTCTTTTTGAACTAGCTTTCAAGACTGATCAGTTACTTGTCTTGAGTCACATGAGTCACACTTAATAGAGGGTCTGATAAGTTGTACATCCACTGCAGCAACCGCAGGCACCATCCTTGGACAGGTAGCCATAAGCCTGGGTGTTGTCGCCCATGATCGCGAAACCGCTCAGGGAAGCAGCGATCGTACCTTCACCGTAAGGAACCGTGCCGACAGCCTGGGCGTAAATCGCGGCGCTGTCGCCCAGGGCGGACAGATCAAGCTGGCTCAGAGCCCGAATCTCGACACTGTAGGCCGGGACCGTCAGGTTGATGGTGGTGCTGGCGCCGGCGGCATAGAAGGTCATGGCCACATTGGCATCATGGCTGCCGCTGTTGGTCAGCGCGAAGCCGGACCACCAACCGCTGTCAAGACTGGTGAAATACGGAAAGCAGATCTTACAATCGGCAGCCGGAGCCGACTCTGGGCAACCGAAGATACCAATCTGGACGGTGCAGCTGCAGAGATCGTTACAGGTCGTGCAGACTTCGTCTCCCGGAGTGCCGACGATCGTGACCTTGATGTTGACGACATCGCCGTCGGCCACAACCTTCGGATCCCAGACCATGGTCGGCAGGTCGATCATGAGATAGGGAGACTGCGCCTTCATGAAGAACTCATTGTCGCTGGTCTGCACGGCCTTGGCCAGGTCGCCGATACAATCCAGACAGCAGTCGTCGGTGTTGCGGTAGTCATAGAGTCTGCCGGAAATCGGCTCGTAAGCCATCGCGTAGGTGGTGCCGGCGCAGGCTTCGGGGCAGAAGGCCGCCTCGTTGTTGGTGTCGGCCAGGGGGGTCACGTAGATGTTCTGGTCGCAGCCGCTTTCTTCGTTTTCCTGACGATCAGCAGGATAAGCCTGTCTCTTATACACATCTCCGAGCCCA
>OMKS01000257.1_pt1 | contig 49907 bp, 49 predicted proteins | sample 1674721 | NCBI WGS metagenome assembly OMKS01 (sample SAMN06264996, study PRJEB25208) | sediment metagenome | isolation source: hot spring sediment | place: USA: California | collected 2014-09-02 | reverse complement strand
CTCTTTCAGATTTTCTTCTTCCGACCATAAATTGTCAACCGACTCGTGTAAAAAATTTGCATAGGTATCCCGGGCTTTGTCAATCAGACCGGCGCCGGCGTAAGCCTTCGCCAGAATCAGGCGGTAGCGCTGGACATTGGGACTTCGGGAAACCGCTTTTTCCAGATATTCAATAGCTGCCTGAAACCGATTCATTTCAAATAACAGTTTGCCATGATAATAGAGGGGCTGAGGATGTTCCGGTAAAAGTGCGATCTGCTTTTGCGAATAGTGCAGCGCTTTTTCCATTTTTCCCGATTTGCGACTGCTTTCTGCCAGAATAAAATAGGCGTCCACCTGTCGGCGGTCTATCTGAAGGGCTGCCTTACAATAATAGACCGCTTTGCCCGGATCATTCAGATGAAAATGATAAATCTGTGCCAGGAGAACAAGGTAACGCAAACGATAGTCGTGGTGCAGCGCTTTCTGGTAGTGGATCGCCGCATTTTCATAATGCCCCTGTTGATATTCCAGATGCCCCCAGGCGTCATAAGTGTCGGCGGACCGCGATGCAATCCGGCTCAGTTTTTCACAAACCTGCGCCGCCTGCAGATAAGAGTCATTATTGGCAAGAATATACGCCAGCATCCTGAGCTGAAAGGGATTCTCCGTTGAGTGCCAGGCGCGTGTTGCCAGGGCTACGGCAACAGAATCGGCACCGAGATTGCTCTGCAGGATCGCGTGATAAACGTCAATATTGCCATTGTCGGGGAATTCCTCTTTCAGACGCTGAAAAAAAAGAACCGCCTTTTTGGAATCCTCTGTTCCAGTGAGTTTATCAATGACGAAGGTCAGGGCGAAATCATCGGGCTCAATCCGGTAAAGCGCTGTCGCCAGTCGCTGGATGACGCCCCAATCCAATACAATTTCAGCGGATAGAGCGGCATAGTCTTTTAAAAAATGGTAATTTGATGAATCTTTTTCCAGTGCTTTAAAATAGAGCGAGCGGGCATTTTTATAGTTACCCAGCGCCCACTCGGTACGACCGTAGCCCCAAAAGATATAAAAATCGGGAGACTGTCTGACCAGTTTTTCAAAAATTTTCTTAGCCTGGTAAGCCTGCTCTTTTTTCAGGTACCGAAGCCCCAGCTTCAGGTCTGAACGGTAGGCAACCGGAATTTCTTTTTTAATTTTTTTAAACTTCAGACCTTCGGGAATCCCCGCCGGGGTGTTTGCACCTATTAAAATCAGCAGCAATATGGTCAGAACGAAGCGCTTATTCATGCTACTGAATATGCCTAATTTCAGTTGATATTTCAAGCATTTTAACAATAACTTTAGAAGGAATCACGGCATTATCGTTTAAAAAAATAAATTGATTGCATCTTATTGGCAATTCCGGCTCAGATATACTTTTAAAAATGCTCGCAACATTGTAATTTCTACTTGAAAAAAATTGAGGTGTTTATGCAGCAAATTGATGCTATCCTTGCCCATCTTGACAGAGAAAATATTTCGCTTTTGCCGACACCTTTTTACCGTATGAATACCCTTTCGGAATTGCTGGAGCGGAATATTTATATCAAGCGTGACGACCTGACCGGTTTTGCCTTTGGCGGCAACAAGACCCGCAAATTTGATTTTTTAATCGCCGACGCTCTGGGAAAAGGGTGCGATACAATCGTCGGCATTGGTGCCAATCAGTCGAATTTTTGCCGGATCCTGAGTGGAGTGGGTGCCAAATATGGACTCGCAGTCCATCTGATCCTCAACGGTACCGAGCCGAAAAATCCAACCGGCAACCTACTCCTGGACCATCTCTTTGGTGCAAACGTCCACCACATAGATACCACCGATCCTGCAGAGCGCTTTGAAAAGGCGATTGAGATTCGGAAGCAGCTGGAATATACCGGACGGCGGGTCTACTTTTTACCACCGGGCGGTTCGACCACCATTGGCACAATGGGTTATATCGCCGGCTGGGGCGAATTGATGGACGACTTTGAGAATCAGCAGCTGAAAGTTGATAAAATTTTTCACGCCTCGTCTTCGGCGGGAACCCAGGCTGGACTCGTAGCCGGGCAGGCAATTACCGGCTGGCAGGGACAGATCATCGGCATCAGCGTGGATGTCCCGGAGATGGAGCTGGAAAAAAATGTCTTCGATCTGGCGCAATCCGCCGGTGATTTCCTGAATGTCCAGATTCCCCGCTCGATTGTCACCGTGGATGATCATTATATCGGCGCCGGATACGGAAAACGTACCGAAGCAGCCGCCGAGGCGATCGAGCTGTTTGCCCAAAAAGAGGGCGTATTGTTGGATTATGTCTATACAGGTAAAGCCGCCAGCGGGTTAATTGACTACTGCCGCTCCGGCAGGATCAAACCGGATGAGACTGTGGTTTTCCTGCACACTGGTGGCAATATACAACTTTTTGAATGATGGCAAGGCAATGTTGATATTTAACGACCATCCCTGGATTATCACCTGGATTCTAATTCCGCTCCTGATTTTCATTGCCCGGGTGACCGACGTGTCTATCGGGACCTTCCGAATCATTCTGGTCTCGAAAGGTAAAAAGGCGATCTCCGCCCTGCTGGGATTCATCGAAGTATCCATCTGGTTACTCGCGATCTCACAGGTCTTTCAGCACGTCACCAATATCGCCTGTTTTTTGGCTTACGGTTTTGGTTTTGCCATGGGCAATTATATCGGCATTACCATCGAGGAAAAAATTGCAATGGGGCAGCAAGCGATCCGTATCATTACCCGAAATACCATGGAAATACTGCCGATGGCGTTGCGGGACGCCGGCTACGGCGCCACGGTCATAAAAGCCAAAGGCGCTAAAGGGGATGTCAATATTATTTTCAGTGTTGTTCACCGGCGCCAGGTCAAAGAGGTCCTCGCGCTGGCACGGGAAATTGATCCCAACATTTTTATTTCATTGCAGGATGTTCGTTCTGTTAACGCCGGATTTCTGCCTTTGCGGGCGCCGCTGTTCGGCTGGCGTCGCATCACCAAGAAAAAGTGACCTAGCTGCATGATTTATCACATCGAAAAGTCCATTATAAATATCCCGCTGTTCGTCCTGATTATGACCCTCCCTTTTGCCTGTTTCCGGCAGCCGGAGCAGGAACGGTATCAGGCACTGCAAGCCATTGACGCTACTGAGCAGCGTCTGGCGGAGACCTGCCGCTTTATTGCCGATTATCCCCGCAGTGACAGTCTTTTCCCAGCTATTCGACAGGTACTTAAGTTACTGAATGAGAGCGGTCAGGAAGACCGGCTGCTGGAATTTATTATCAATCAGCATCTGGCACAGTCGAATCCGGAAATCAGAACCTGTTTAGACCGGCAACTGATGGAGAGACTGCTCCCGGACTCAGTTCAGAGGCAGCGCTATGCCGCCGATCTCGCGCATTACCGCCTGGAATATGATGATCCGCTTGCGTTAGCGCTGGCAACGCTACCCCGTCTCCAAATCCGTTCTCCAGATGACAGCCTGCGCCGCCGGATTATCCGGCAGCTGTCCGACCACATTCTGAAGTCCGACTATACTGATTTCGGCAATTTTAAGACCATTTCCGAACAACTACTGGAGATGGACGATTCACTTTTGGTCCCCTTATCCAATCAATTTCTTATAGCCGCCATTGACCGCTGCACGCCGGTCACCATTAAAAAGTATCATCCGGATATCACTCAACCCGATTCCCTGCTGAATCAATTTTACTATTCCTGTTTTACGGCACTCGCCTGGAACGCTTACCGGCAGCGGCGTTTTGAGTATGCTCTGAACCTGATTTCCCAGGCGAGCAAATACGGCGATCTGGCGGCTCAGGACGGCTATATCATCCTCGGGGCGGCGCAGGCGGAATGCGATGAACTCAAGCAGGGGTGGGCGCATCTTTTGACCGGTCTGGTGCTGAATCCCGGGGCTGAAAAGGAATCCCCTGCGATTAAAAATATTTATACCACACTATTCCGACGTATTCGGAGTCCCCGGGAAGACCCAACTCGATTTTTAAACCAATATCGGCGTTCTCACCGCTGATTCAAACTGAGGCAAGAACCCTGACATGAAAATTCAATCCGCCAAAATCATCCGTCCCATCGTCACCGGCTTTGCGCTCCTGCTGCTGGATTTTCTGACAAAATATATCGTCAATCTCAAACTCCCCTTTGAAAAAGTCCAGCAAACCTTTCTCCCTTTTCTACTGCTGTATCGCACCCATAATACGGGCTATCATTTTCTGTTTGGACCAATTGAAAATCATTTTATCTGGGCTATGGCGGGATTGATATTCGTTATACTGCTGATTGCATCGCTGGTGCATACTCTTATGAAAGAGGAATTCGACCACTTCAATTTTACGATTTATGCGGTAATCCTCAGCCTGACCATCGGGGCGTCCGGCAACGTGCTGGAAATTCTTATCTACGGTCGTGCAACCGATTTTTTTATTTTCAAACCCTTCCCCTGGCCCAGCAACCTCTGCGACCAATATATCAACGCAATTCTGTATATCACCCTGCCGATAATTATTATCAGAGCTATGATTGACCGAAAGCGCCAAAAAAAGAATCTGTCCGTAACGGATCAATCCAATTCGTCAGAAGCTTCAAGCGCTCCAACCGGAGTCTCCGGTGAGACCGGGCATTTAAAGGATCGCGACGATTAGAGTTTACCCTGTTCACGCAACCGCTCGTAATGCTCGGGGTATAATTTTTTCATGCAATCATTACAGAGCCCATGGCTGAATTCTGCCTTGGAGTGTTTGGAAATATAGAGTTCCACATCGCTCCAGTAGCCCTTATCATCCCGGATTCGCTTGCAGTTGGCACAGATCGGGATCAGCCCGCTCAGGGTAGTGACTTTATCGAGTGCTTTCTGGAGTTCACGGATGATGCGCTCACGCTCCTCCTCGGCTTTCTTCCGGTCTGTAATATCGTGTCCGATACCTACCAGCCCAGTCACTTTACCGGCAGCATTTTTCAGGGGAATTTTTGAGGTTATCTGCCAGCCGATACTGCCGTCCGGTCTGGTCACCTTTTCTTCACGGTCATGGATAGCTTCTCCGGTCTGGATGACTTTTTTATCATCCGCATCAAAAGCAGCCGCCAGTTCCGGTGGAAAGAAATCAAAATCGGTCTTGCCAAGCACTTCGGCTTCCGATTCCGCACCCATGTTATTGAAGTCCGCCGGATTTGAGAGAGTTTTCTGGCGGGCAGGATTCTTCACATAGATTGCAACGGGAAGATGATCAATCATCGTACGCATGAGATTACGTTCCGCGGACAGCGCTTCTTCAAAGCGTTTGCGTTCGGTGATATCTCTGTAAATCGCCAGTGCGCCGATATGTTCACCGTCAACAGTGATCGGCGCTCCGCTGACCGAAACATCAATATATGAGCCGTCCTTGCGACGACGCCTGCGGTCCAGATTGGCAATTCCGCCAGCCTGCACACTTTTGGTAACGTCAGCGGCATTATGATAATCCTTTTGATCAACGATCATCCGATCGAGATTGCGCCCCTGAATTTCTGCCTGGGTATAACCGAACAATTTTTCAAATGAGGGATTGACGCTGACCACATTCCCATGTAAATCCAATGAGACAATCGCATCGGAAGCGCTGTTGAAGATGGCTTGAAAATACTGTTTCTGGCGCTGAATTTCGCTTTCAGCTTTTTTGCGCTCCGTGATATCGCGAATGACCGCGAATGTCGCCGTACTGCCCTGATAATTTATGATCGTCACATTGGCTTCGACGTCAATTTCAGAACCGTCTTGCCGTTTAAAGACGGTTTCATACTGGGAGGGCACCTGCTCGCCCTGTTCACGGCGGCGGCTGCGCTCATAGAGAATTGCCAGCCCCCGCTCGGTGTAGATATCACGGTAATCCCGCATTAGCAGCTCATCAACCGTATAGCCCAGCATGGTGGCGAACTGTTCGTTGATAAAGATGAATTTATCAAATTGGCTGATGACGATTCCATCCTTAATATTTTCCACCAGTAACCGGTATTTTTCTTCTTTGTTTAGGACTTGCGCTTCCGTTATCTCGGTAATGTAGCCTTCCAGCCATTGCAATTTACCATCGTCGGAAAACACACCGATCCCATGCTCCCAGACCCATTTGATTTTCCCCGATGCCGTGCGGATACGGTACTCCAAAATAAAGGATTTCCGTTTTTTAAGCGCTTTCCCGACGGTCGCAAAGACCATTTTCCGGTCCTCGGCTTCAATCAGCTCACCGTAACTGACAACCTTGTTGCCAATCAGCTCCTCGGGCTGATATTCCAAAAGGTCCCCACAGTCGGAACTGATGTCCAGCATTGTCCAATTCCGGTCATTGGCACAGCGATAGATGACGCCGGGCAAATTCTCCAACAGCTGGATTTTGTCAACCCAGCCGTTTTTGCTCATCTCAACATTCTGCTCTTTTTTCGCCAGCATTATATCCCTCCATTCTGCCGTTTAAATTTATTGTAAAAATCAGAATCTCCAAATTATAAAAAAAGCCTTCCGCGGTTTCCCGGAAGGCTTTGGTTGATTTTTCTTAAATTTTACTACTTCAGCAATTTCACGATTATCGCTTTCTGAACGTGCATGCGATTTTCGGCTTCATCAAAGACAATGGAATTGGGACCGTCAATCACCTCGTCGGTGATTTCGTCGCCCCGGTGAGCCGGGAGGCAATGCATAATCAGGACATCTTTGCGGGCATGACGAATCAGTTCACCGTTGACCTGGAAAGGTAAAAAATCCCGGCGACGTTTTTCAGCCTCGACTTCCTGCCCCATACTAGCCCAGACATCGGTGTAAATCACGTCGGCGTCCGTGACGGCTTCCACGGGATCGCGGACGATCTCAATGCGGCTGATGCCGGCGCTGCGGGCATTTTTCAGAATGGTCTCATCGGGGTCATAACCGCTGGGCGACGCCAGCATAAAATGCAACGGCAGCCGCGCGGCTAAATTGATCCAGGAGTTGGCGACATTGTTACCGTCGCCCACAAAGGCGACTTTCAGGTCGTTCAGATGTTTACGATGCTCCAGCACGGTAAAAATATCCGCCATAACCTGACAGGGGTGATTGAGATCGGTCAGCCCGTTAATCACCGGTACGGTGGCAAATTCAGCCAGTTCCAGCATGTGGGCATGATCAAAGAGGCGTGCCATGATGATCTCGTCGTAGCGGGAGATAACCCGAGCAATGTCTTTTACGGCTTCCCGCTTGCCGATGCCGATATCGTCGGGGCTCAGATAGATCGCATGACCGCCCAGCTGGGACATCCCGGTTTCAAAGGAAATCCGGGTCCGCGCAGAGGGTTTCGCAAAAATCATCGCCATATTTTTTCCCTTTAAAGGCGCATATTCGCGCCCCGCTTTAACCAGAGTTTTCATTTTAGCAGTCAGTTCGAAGATTTCCTGAATTTCATCACTCGAGAAATCGGTAATATGAATAAAATCTCGTTTCACACACTCCTCCTAAAGAATGTAGCGACTTAAATCGCGATCCTTAATCAGCTCCGCCAATCTCTTCTCCACATTCTCACGGGTCACTCGAACCGTTTTGATTTTCTGATCGGGTATTTGAAACAGAACATCTTCCAGCAGGGTGGTCATGATAGTATGCAGGCGGCGGGCGCCGATGTTTTCCATCTTATCATTGACCTCCTCCGCCAACTGGGCAATCTCTTCAATGGCATCATCTTCTACAATCAGCTCGACACCCTCAGTTTGCAACAACGCCTGATATTGCTTGAGAAGGGCATTGCGGGGATTCTGCAGAATCTGAATGAATTCAGCCTTTCCGAGGCTGTCCATCTCTACCCGGATGGGAAAGCGACCCTGCAGCTCCGGAATCAAATCCGATGGTTTGGTCATGTGAAATGCACCGGCGGCGATGAAAAGAATATGGTCGGTTCTCACGACACCGAATTTCGTCTGAACGTTGGAGCCTTCCACGATCGGCAGGATATCTCTCTGGACGCCCTCGCGGGAAACATCGGGACCGCGCCCGGTATCGCCGCGTGATGCGGCAATTTTATCAATTTCATCCAGGAATACGATGCCCGATTCCTCCACCCGCCGGATAGCTTCCTGAATGATCAGGTCATTATCCACCAGCTTTTCGGCTTCTTCCTGAGTAAAGATTTTACGGGCTTCGGCAATGGTGGTTTTCTGCACCTTTTTCTTCTTGGGGAAGGCACTGCCCAGCATCTCACTCAGATTCAACCCCATCTCTTCCATACCGGCGGGTCCAAAGACCTGCATGATCGGTGTTCCGCCTTTTTGAACGGTGATTTCAATCACCCGGTCTTCCATGGAACCGTTTTCCAGCATTTCCCGGAATCTCTCACGGGTATGCGACAGCTGGGTCTCCTGGCTTTCACCGGCGGATTCCATTTCTCTGGCGGACTTCCGGGGCGGCAGGAGAATATCCAGAATCCGTTCGTTAGCCATTGTCGTCGCCTGTTCGGTCACTTCAGCGATGCGTTCGGCTTTCACCAAACTGACCGAAATGTTGGTCAAGTCCCTGATAATGGACTCCACATCCCGACCGACGTAACCAACCTCGGTGAATTTAGAGGCTTCAACTTTCATAAACGGCGCATGCGCCAGATTCGACAACCGCCGGGCGATTTCGGTTTTTCCGACTCCGGTGGGACCGATCAGGATGATATTATTCGGCATTATATCCTCCTTGATGGGACCCTCCACATGCTGTCGGCGCCAGCGGTTGCGCAGCGCAATCGCCACCGCCTTTTTGGCACTGTCCTGTCCGATGATATAGGCATCCAACTCTTTCACAATTTCACGGGGTGTCAAATCTTTGCGGTTCATAATTCCATTACGGTTAAATTATCATTGGTATAGATACAGATTTTGGCGGCGATGTGCAGCGCTTCTTCGACGATTTCTCTGGCTGTCAGCTGGCTATGCTGCAGCAGAGCCCGGGCGGCGGCGAGAGCATAGGGTCCACCCGACCCGATTGCCACGATATCGTCATCGGGTTCGATGACGTCGCCGGTCCCGGAAATAATCAGGGATGTTGCGGAACTCATCACCGTCAGCAGGGCTTCCAGGCGGCGCAGATATTTGTCGGTTCGCCAGAGCTTCGCCAATTCAACTGCAGCCCGGTTGATGTTGCCCTTGTATTTTTCCAGCTCCCCTTCGAATTTTTCAAAAAGAGTCAGGGCGTCGGCGGTGGAACCGGCAAATCCCACCAAAATACTCTCTTTATAGAGTTTACGGATTTTACGGGTATTGTGCTTCAAAACGGTATTGCCGTTGGTCACCTGTCCGTCGCTGCCCATCGCCGACTGACCGTTTCGCCGTACACCGATAACAGTGGTTCCGCGAATCTGCTCTCTGCTCGCCCGGTAATTTGCATTGTTCATGGTGTAGATCTTCCCTTTCACTTGGTGGTGCCAAGATATTGCAGGAACTCATTGTCCGTGGACATAATCAGCGTCGTGGAGCTGTCAATTGCCGTCTGGTAGGTTTCCAGGGTTCGCAGAAACTTGTAGAAATCCCGGGAATCCGCCGAACGGTTATAGGCATTGCCGTAGATTTTCACGGCTTCGGCGTCGGCTTTCCCCCGGATTTGCTGAGATTCCAGATAAGCCTGGGAAAGGATTTCCTTCTTTTTCTGGGACAATTTTCCCATGATTCGCTCCTTTTCACCCTGACCGATGGCGCGATATTTCTCTGCGATGCGGAGCTGTGCCGAGATCATGCGGTCAAAGACCTTTTTCTGGACCTCCGTATTATAGTCAATCCGTTTAATCTGCAGATCAATAACCTCAATACCCAGATTAAGGTCTTCCAGTTTAGTGCTCACATTCTCCACAATCGTATCTATGATTTTTGCCCGGGCGCCGGGAACGTCAAAATCTTCAAACTGGGAGGAGTCCAGCGATGTTGTAATATCCGCCGATTCCACCTCCTGAGTGATCATCTCACGATCGGAGCTACGGATTATTTCCGGCAATGTATGGTTGGCAATTTCATCCCGCACGGCGCCATCCAGTAGATCATCCAGCCGGGAATAGCCCACCATCTCGCTACGGTTGCTTTTGTAAAATGCCAGCGCATCGGAAATCCGCCACCGGGCAAAGGTATCAATATAGATAAATTTATTGTCTTTGGTGGGAATCTCCTGGGGATTGCCGTCCCACTCCAGAATACGCTTATCAAAAACCAGGACTTTCTGGATGAAGGGCACTTTCAGATGGATTCCCGCCCTTGTAATGGGTTCTCCTACCGGCTTGCCAAACTGTGTAATGATCGCCTGCTGGGTTTCATTCAGAATAAAAAGCGCCGTGCTAAAAAATACAATTATCAATACGATCAATAGTAACAGGATAATTTTACCGCCTTTCATTGGGTCACCGCCTTTCTATTCAGGTTGAGCAGAGGTACGAGACTTTTCACCTCTTTATCAACCAAAATTTTTTCTTCAACATTCCGCATCACCGTCCCCATGGTTTCCAGATAGAGACGCTGGCGGGTCACCTCTTTCGCTTTTAGATACTCTTCGAAGACCGCAGTGAACAGATCCGCATCTCCGGTCGCCCGGTTGGTGCGGTCGATGGCATATCCACGAGCTTCCTGGACGACGCGCTTGGCTTCACCTTCAACCCGGAAAATCTCCTTGTTGTAGGTTTTACTCGCTTCGTTGATAGCGGTCTCCTGCTCCTGCTTCGCCCGGTTAACTTCATTATAGGAATCGAAAACCGGGTCCGGCGGTTGAACGGTAATCAATTGTACCAGCTCGATCCGGATACCCATATCGTATTCATCCAGGGTTTGCTGCATATAGTCCTGAGCCAGCAAGGCGACCTTGCGGCGATCCGATTGCAACACCTCCTGAAACGAGCGATCGCCCACCACAAAACGCATAGCAGCCTCGGCGATCGCCCGAATGGTCCCGCTCTGTTCCCGGACATTAAACAGATATTTCACCGGGTCCTTAATCTTGTACTGCACAACCCACTGCACATCGGCAATATTCAGATCGCCGGTCAGCATCCAGGATTCATCAGTATACTGACTCTTGGCATAAACCGTTTTTACTCCGGGACGGGCAGTTCGAAAACCAAATTCCTCTTTCCACTGATACTCCACCCGAACGCGATACAGTTTGTCTATTCCCCAGGGAAATTTCAGATGCAGTCCCGGATAGGTGGTTTTGAGATATTTCCCAAATCGTAAGATCACCCCGTTTTCATTGGCATCCACCGTGTAAAACGACATGGCTACCGTGACACCAACAACAATTAACAGGGTGACAACAATGAGCAGAAAGGTCCGCGATGAGGAGACCTCAAACTCATTATCACCAATTTTTACCCTTTTTCCAGCCATATTATACCTCCTTTAAATGCTTCGCCGTAGCCGCGCTACGGGAATTTTCAACTGTTCCCGATATTTTGCCACTGTCCGGCGGGCAATCGGGTAACCCTCCTTTTTCAGCAATTGCGCCAGATGATCATCACTATGGGGCTTCTGCTTGTCTTCCAAATCAATAATCGCTTTCAGTTTCTCCTTAATAATCCGGGTGGAAATTTCCTCTCCGCTTTCATCAACCATACCTTCGTTGAAAAAATATTTTAATTCGTAGATTCCGGAACTGAGCTGGACATATTTACCGTTGGTTACTCGGCTGATGGTTGAAATATCCATATTCACATCTTCGGCGATATCCTTCAGAATCATCGGTTTCAGCGGATTCCGGCAGTCTTCAAAAAAATCCCGCTGGTGGTTGATAATCGCTTTCATCACCTTGATCATAGTCAGGCGGCGCTGATAAATGGATTGAATAAACCATTTTGCCATGTCAATCTTCTTCTTCAGGTACTGCTTGGCATCAGAGGATAATTTTTCACCGTCAGAGATCATGTTCAGATAACCGGAATTGATTCGCAATTCGGGAACCCGGGAATCGTTCACTTCGATAATGAAATCGTCGCCTACCTTCTCAACGATCAGATCGGGCACAATGTACTGCGGGTCGCTGCCCATCAAAGATACGCCCGGTTTGGGATTCAATTTCTGAATCTTCTGCTGAGCTTTTTCCAGTCGCTCTTTAGTCCAGCCCAGATTTTTAATAATCTGTCGAAACCGGCGATTGGCAAAATCGTTAAAATGGTCCCGCACGAGGATAACGGCATCTTCGGCATTGTGCATCTGATGGAGCTGAATCAGCAAACACTCCTGCAGATTCCGGGCGGCTATTCCGGGTGGGTCCATCTGCTGAACATATTTAAGAACCTGCTCTGCCTTTGCGATGCTCACCGATTGACTGTAGGCGATGTTTTCGATGGGCACGCCCAGATAGCCGCGCTCATCGAGATTCCAGATAATTTCCCGGGCAATCTGCATTTCCTGATCGTTCAGATTCATCAGTTTCAATTGATCAAACAGGTAATCCACCATACCCCGCGGGGAGACCTGCGTTGGAATAAATTCTTCCCGGCTGTAATCATACTCCGTTTTCGGTTGGTAATCGTCATTCTGGTGTAAAATCTCATCCCAGTCAATATCATCGGTCTCATCCTGTTCCGCCTCTTCCGGCTCGTCTACTTCCTTCTCCTCCGGCAGAACCTCCTCCAGAACCGGATTCTGTTCCAACTCCTGATTGACGCGGGCTTCCAGCGCCAGAGTCGTCAGCTGCAGAATGGTGGATTGCAGAATCTGCTGCGGCGTCAAATGCAGCTCCTGCGACAATTTTTGCACCTGGGTTTGTGACAATTGCATCAGCGGTCCAGTCTGAAACTATCTCCTAAATACAGTCGCTTGGCATCCTCATCGGTAGCCAGCATTTCCGAAGTGCCGGATTTTAAAATGCGACCTTCAAACATCAGGTAAGAGCGGTCGGTAATGGACAGAGTTTCGTGGACATTATGATCGGTAATCAGGACCCCGATATTGCGGTCTTTCAGACCTACCACGATTTTCTGAATATCCTCCACGGCAATCGGATCAACACCCACAAAAGGCTCATCCAGCAGAATAAAGTCGGGTCTGGTCACCAGGGCGCGGGTAATCTCCGTCCGCCGCCGCTCACCGCCGGAAAGGGTGTAAGCTTTGCTCTTGCGAAATTTTCGGATGCCCAACTCATCCAGCAGCTGCTCCAGCCGCTCCAGCTGCTCCTCTTTACTGATTCCCAGGGTTTGCAAAACCAGCAACAGGTTCTGCTCCACGGTCAACTTCCGAAACACCGACGGCTCCTGGGACAGATAACCGATCCCCAACTTCGCCCGTCGGTACATGGGCAGATGGGTCAGCTCCAGATTGTTGAGAAACACCCGCCCCGAACTTGGACGTATCATTCCGGTAAACATGTGAAATGTGGTTGTTTTACCGGCGCCGTTCGGTCCCAGCAGACCGACAACCTCGCCCTTATGCACCTCAATGGTACAGTGGTTGACGACCATTTTCTTGCCGTAAATTTTACAGAGGTTTTTACCTCGCAATATTTTCTCCGGTGTGGCGGTCTTCGGCATCATTATCCGACTACTCTTTGATCTTCCTTTCGGTTACTCCACTGGGTTTCCGGATGATCCAATTTTTCAGGTCCGAATCCGATTCAAAGCCAATGCCCGTTAATGTATCCTGATCCTGTACAAAGGTGATGAATACCTCGGAAACAATCCGCTCACGCTGATGATCCCAGCGCAGCTCTTCCGTATACAGGGTTACTCCACTATCCGAAACGACGACAACATTTCCGCTGGCAAGGAGATCATTGGTATTTTCATTCACCTGCGCCTGTTGTGCCGTCAAATGCGAGAGGTGGGACTGCTCGGCGTTAAAAAAATCCACATCCACGCTGTCATCCATCATGATCAGCGCTTCATTGTTATTCTTGGTTAAATGTCCCGCCAGTACCAACGCCCGCTTCTGCCCGTTCTTGGTCAGCATAATCGTGGTATTCCAGCTCTCCTGATCGGGGTACACCCGCTCTTCCGACTCAATGACATTCTCCTCGCTCGACTGACAACCGAGCAAGAAAACCAGGATCGTGCAATACCAAATCAAGCGTTTCATTTTACCATTATTCCGTAACGTAAAATATCATGAATATGAATAATACCGGTGGGAATCCCGGTCTGCTTGCCGTTAAATACAAACAGGTTGGTGACGGCATATTTTTCCATTTGGTAAAGGGCATCAATCGCCAGTGTCTGAGAATTGACGAATTTCGGATTTCGGCTCATGATCGCAGCCGGCGCCTGATGAAAGAAATCACCGGTCTGCTCCAGTCCGCGCCGCAAATCACCATCGGTGATAACGCCTACCAACCGTCCGCTCTGGTCGAGAATTCCCACGACTCCCAAACCTTTCTGGGTCATGGTAAAAAGCACCTGTTTCATGCTGTCATTTATTGTAGCCAGCGGAATCTCGTCACCGGTATGCATCAGGTCTTCCACCGTCGTCAACAGCCGTCGTCCCAGCGAACCGCCAGGATGCAATCCGGCAAAATCCAACTCTTTGAACTTGCGCTTATTCATCAGCGCTATCGCCAGGGCATCACCCATCGCCAGGGTCACAATTGTACTGGCGGTAGGTACAATTCCCATGGGGCAGGCTTCGGAAGAGACCCCGGTGTTAATCACAATATCACACTTTTTCCCCAGCGATGATTGAACATTGCCGACAAATCCGACAACCAGTACCTTTTTCTTCTTCAGATAGGGTAAAAGATTGAGTACTTCGCTGGTTTCACCGCTGTTCGAGATGACAATCAGGGCGTCATTCTGACTCACACTACCTATGTCGCCATGTCCGGCTTCATAGGCATGGATAAAAAAACTGGGCGTGCCGGTGGAGGCTAGCGTCGCGGCGATTTTGCGTCCCACCAAGCCAGATTTGCCGACACCGGTAATAATCACCTTGCCCCTGATTCTATAAAGTAGTTCAACTATCCGCGCGAAATTATCGTCAATCCGATCTTCCAGTTTTGCAATCGCAAAGGACTCAGCACGGATCAATTCTTTAGCGATTTTCAGGTATGGTTCCGGCATGTTAGAAATCCTTGTAGGTATGCTTATTCAATGTTTCCATCGCGACAATGTACTTATCCTGGGCGGTTAAAAGCAACTCTATAATCTCCCGCACTGCACCGGAACCACCCTCTTTCCGGGTAACATAATCGGCAGCCTCTTTAACGCTCGGATGCGCATTGGCTACCGCCACTCCGACACCGGCACGCCGGATCAACGGCAGGTCCACCAGATCGTCACCGATATACAATATTTCCGCATCCTGTAGTTTGAATTCACTGCGAATTTTCCCGTAAGGTTCAAGCTTCGCCAGGTTACCCTGGTACAGATGCTCAGCAAGTCCCAGCTCGCGCATACGCTCACGGGTGATCTCCGACGCCCGCCCGGTAATGATTGCCATGGGAAAATTCACCGCCTGCAGCAATGCGATACCGGCGCCGTCCAACGCATGAAAGCGTTTAAACAGCTCGCCTTGCTGACCAATGTACAGCGAACCATCGGTGAACACGCCGTCCACATCGGAGATGATCAACCGAATCTGCTTCAATTTTTCTGTCAACAATTTCTCAGTCATGAAAATCCTTCACCAGCGTCCGCAGAGCGATTAATTGTTCAATCAGTTCGGATAGATGCGCCAGAGGATACTGGGTGCTGCGGTCACTCAAAGCCTGCTCCGGATCGTCATGCACTTCCATAAAAATTCCATTGCAGCCGGCAGCCACCATCGCCCGCGCCGTGCAGGGTATAAATTCACGACTACCACCGGTGGTTTTTCCGCCAGGTGCCTGAGCGGAGTGCGTGGCATCGAAAATCACCGGGTAGCCAGTCTTCTGCATAATCGGTACAGCCCGAAGATCGGCGATCAGCGCCCCGTAGCCGAAGCTTGCCCCGCGTTCCGTCAACAGAATTCGGCGGTTGCCGGTACTCTCAATCTTCCTGACCGCATGCTGCATATCCTGCGGCGCAACAAACTGACCTTTCTTGACATTAATCGCCTTCCCGGTCTGACCGGCAGCCAGCAGCAGATCGGTCTGACGACATAAAAAAGCCGGAATCTGAATAACATCCGCCACCTCGGCAACCGGTGCCACCTGACCGGTCTCATGTACATCGGTAATAATCGGCAGTGTAAATTTATCCTTCACAGCCATAAGAATTTTCAATCCCTCTTCCAATCCCGGACCGCGATAGGAATCCACCGAACTGCGGTTGGCTTTGTCAAAAGAGGCTTTAAAGATCAGCGGAAATTTCAGGCGCTCCGCCAGCTGCCGCAGCTGCTCCGCCATAAACAGGGTATGGTCGTAACTTTCGATAACACAGGGTCCCAGAATAAAAACCAGCGGCTGCCGTTTGCCGATTTTAATATTATCCAACCTAATTTCTGACATCTGTTCGTCCTTTACGATAATTCACTGCTGCTCTGACAAACTCACGAAACAGCGGATGCGCCCGATTCACCCGGGATTTCAATTCCGGATGAAACTGACAGGCAACAAACCAGGGGTGCCCGGGTAATTCGATCATCTCCACCAGATCCAGCTCTGCATTCACGGCACCGATGACCAATCCGTTTTCCAACAACTGGGGCAGATACTGATTGTTGACCTCGTAACGATGCCGATGGCGTTCCGAAATCTTGCGCACTCCATAGATTTTTGCGGCTCTGGTATCCGGCTGGATTTGCGCCGGATAGGCACCCAGCCGCATAGTGCCGCCCTTATTGGAAACGCTCTTCTGGGCTTCCATCAGATCAATGACTGTAAATTTTGTATCCTCATCAAATTCGCGGCTGTTGGCGCCCTCCATTCCACAGCAATGACGGGCAAATTCGATGACGGCACACTGCAATCCGAGACAGATGCCGAAGAAGGGAATTTTTCCCTCCCGGGCAACCCGGATCGCCTGAATCTTTCCTTCGATGCCCCGGTCACCAAAACCGCCCGGCACCAGCAAGCCGTCCACATCATCCAACAATTTTGCGGAATCCTCAGCGCGGATATCCTCGGCTTCAATCCAGCGGATATTGACCCGGCAGTCATTTTCCACGCCGGCATGAATAAAGGCTTCCATGATGGATTTATAGGCATCATGCAGCTGGGTATATTTCCCGCAAACTGCAATAGTGACCTGCTTTGCGGGCTTCTTGATCTTCTGAACAAACCGCTCCAGCGTTTTCAGATCGGATTTCCGCCTGGGAAGTCCCAGCGTTTCCAGAATCAAATCGCCGAGAAACTGGCGTTCGTAAACCAGCGGAATTTCATAAATCGTCTCCACATCAAAGGCTTCAATCACCGCTTTGGGGGTAACATTGCAGAATAGTGCGATTTTCTTCTTGACGGAATCGTCGAGATGATACTTCGTGCGGCAAAGCAGGATATCCGGCTGAATGCCAATTTCCCGCAGGCGCTGAACGCTGTGCTGGGTCGGTTTGGTCTTGATCTCGCCGCTGGTCTCGATGTAGGGTACCAGGGTCAGATGCATACTGAGACAATTTTCGGAACCCACATCAATCCGGAACTGACGGATCGCTTCAAGAAAAGGCTGACTCTCAATGTCACCCACCGTACCGCCCACTTCTGTAATCACCACGTCATAATTTTTATCTTTATTGACCGCCAGGAAACGTCGTTTGATCTCATCGGTGATATGGGGAATAACCTGCACCGTCGCTCCCAGATAGTCACCGCGGCGCTCCCGGTTGATCACCGTGTGATAGACTTTGCCGGTAGTCGTATTATTCCAAGAACTCATATTCTCATCAATAAACCGTTCGTAATGCCCCAGATCGAGGTCGGTTTCCGCACCGTCCTCGAGAACGAAGACTTCGCCATGCTGATAGGGACTCATGGTCCCGGGATCAACATTGATATAGGGATCAAATTTCTGAATGGTCACCCGATAACCCCGCGATTTCAGCAGGTAACCTATCGAGGCACTGGCAATTCCTTTGCCCAATCCGGAAATGACTCCGCCGGTAACAAAAATATATTTCGTCAGCGTCTCAGTTTTCATGTGCCGCTATGATCCTTTCTGCCTGTTTTAAATCTGCTTCGGTATCAATGCCCAGCGAATATTGGTCGGTTTCAACAACCCTGATTATCTCACTGTTTTCGAGTATCCGCAGCTGCTCCAGCTGCTCCAGCCGCTCCAGCTCGGTTTGTGGTAAACCGACGAAGCGCTGTAAATAACTGTTCCTGAAAACGTACAAACCGATATGCTGCCGGGCGGGGTGCACGGTCAAAGCCGAACGGTCCCGGATATAGGGAATATTCTGGCGACTGAACAGTAGAGCATTCCGGTTTTTATCCAGTAATACCTTCACGACGTTGGGATCGGCGAGTTCCTCTGAGGTAATACCGGTTCTCGCGGCGGTGACAATATTCACCTCGGGATCGGAACGCAACAACCGAATCGCCTGTTCCAGCACGCCGATATCCAGAAAGGGTTCGTCACCTTGAATGTCGGCGATTATCTCCGCTTCCAGTGTTTGCGCCACGAAGGCACAGCGGTCGCTGCCACTGGGCAGATCGGCGGGCGTCATGACCGCCTTGCCACCAAATTCCTGCACTGCATCCCGAATCCGCTCATCGTCAGTGGCAACCAGCAAATCGTCCAGCAGTCGGCAGCGGGCGGCATTTTCATAGACCCGCTGGATAAGTATCTTGCCAGCCAGCCTGCGGAGCGGTTTGCCCGGCAGGCGGGTAGAATGATACCGCGCCGGAATAATGCCCACCACTTTCATCTTGCTGCTTTTCTCAACACCGGAAATCATCAGCCACAGCCTCGCATTCCGGATTCACCGCAACCGTCAGTTCCCGCAAAATTTTTTCTATTCAATAGTTTCCCCATTTCCCAGCCCGATAACACGTCGGGCAATTTACGATTTTTGCCATCCTAAAGCAAGCAATGCTGCGCAATGGCACAATTATTGTTATTCCGGTGCATTCAACCAATAAATGCCGGTTATCAGTCCAGAATTTGATAATAAAATGTCAGCGGCTTATGTGATCAACTGAAAAAGCTGAAGTGCAAAGAGAATTACCGAGAGGATTAAACCGACAAAAAAGAACCGATAACTGTATTTTAAAAATTTGTATTTTCGGTTTTTCAATATCTGACCCAGTTGATAGAGATTTTTAAGCTGAGCCCGGTAAATGGACTGGCTGCTGTCGAACATCTTTTCCATGATATCGTAATACTCATCAAGGGTAAACTGGGTAAAGTGTCCGAAAAAGAGCGGATTGATACTGTCGAAAATAAACTGACGATCCTTCTTGGCTTCATAAGAGGGATAAACCGCCAGAATTGCATAAATCAGGGCTATCAGGGAAAATGTAGCCAGGCAGACGAAGCCCCAAAGCATCTCCTCCATACTGAAATTCGTCAGCGAAATCGTAAAGAGAATCGAGGTCGCCGCAATGATGATATTCGCCTTCTGGTCTGCCATTACACTCAACTGAAAATGGTACTGCTGCGCTGTTCGCAGCATGGGATTGATATCATCACTTCGTCTTTGATCAACATTTTCTGCTGACATGATTGCTTCCTCCGGTTATAGCCTACATACGTTCGGGCGCACTGATACCCAACAGATTCAGACCGTTCGCCAGTACGAACCGGACCGCCCTGACCAGGTCCAGACGGGCTTTGCTCAGCTCCCGGTCTTTTGAGATTACGCGATGTACGGTGTAAAATTTATGAAATGTTGCCGCCAGTTTATGTAAAAAGCTGGTCAGCGGCTGCGGCTCCAGCGTTTCGCTGCAGTTCCGACACACTTCGGAAAATTCATCGAGTGTACTGAGCAGGGCAAGCGTCTCTTCCTCCGCGAGCAGGCTGAGGTCGCCCCGCTGATCGTCGTTGAATCCTTTTGCCACAGCGTTGCGCAGAATGCTGCAAATCCGGGCGTGGGCATATTGCAAATAAAAGACCGGGTTCTCATCGCTCTCCGTCTTCGCCAGCGCCAGATCAAAATTCAGGTGACTGGTCATGCCCCGCATGATAAAGAAATAGCGTACCACATTTTTGCCGACTTCCTCAATCAACTCGCGGAGCGTGACATAATTGGCTTGACGGGTTGACATTTTGATTTTTTCACCACCCCGGGTCAGGGTAACAAATTGATGAATCAGCACCCGAATCCGGTCGGTCTCGTAACCGAGCGCCTGCAGCCCGGCTAAAACATCGGGATAAGTAGCGTGGTGATCGGCGCCGAAAATATCAACGATCAGATCGTAACCGCGCTTGATTTTGGTCTCGTGATAGGCGATATCCGGCAGGCGGTAAGTGGCTTCATCCACAACACTTTTCCACAGCACCCGGTCGTCGCCGGCGCCATACTTGCCGGCTCGAAACCAGATAGCGCCCTCTTTTTCGTACGTTGCGCCGCGTTCCGCCAGACGCTTCAAAACATCATCAATCAAACCGTCTTCGTAAAGACTTTTTTCATTGTAATAGGAATTAAAAACGATATCCAGCTCTGCCAGAGTATCGCGGATATCGGTAAAAACCGCCTCCTCGGCGGATTGCCGAAAAATCGCATGATCCGATTGTCCGTCGTATTTGTCACCGTGCTGATCCAGTATGCTGCGGGCAATTTCCCGAATATATTCACCCTGATAATGCTCTTTTGTCAGCTCATCGTCATAGCCAAGCAGCTGCCGGTAGCGGATATAGACCGACTGTCCCAGAATCCGCATCTGCCGACCGGCGTCATTATAATAATATTCCCGGTCCACCACATAGCCGTTCCATTCCAGGATACGGGCAACGGTATCGCCCAGCACCGCCTGACGTCCATGCCCCACCGTCAGCGGTCCGGTGGGATTGGCGCTGACGAATTCCACCTGTGCTTTGCGCCCTCTACCGATGTCATTGCGACCAAAATTGTCCCCTTTTGCCAGAACCTGCGTGACAATTTTCTGGAATGCCGCCGGGGCAATAAAGAAATTGATAAATCCCGGGGGGGCAATTTCAATCTTCTCGATCAAATCCGGTTGCTCCGGAAATAAGTCGCGAATCTCAGTAGCAATCCGGAGCGGCGGCTTGCGCAGCCGGCTACTCAGAACCAACGCAATATTCGCGGTAAAATGACCGTGCTCCGGACGGCGCGCACGCTCCAGGACGATTTCATCATCATACTCGATCTTTAAATCGGTCAATGCCTGACTAATCAGCTTCTGTAAATATTCGATCATGTTCCTCTCAATCTTTTAGCGCTCTAATTTACGCCAATGCCGGCATTCTCGCAATGAAAGACAGGGCTGAGAATTTTCACAGTTTTAATTATAACGGACAAATGATGACACTGCACCAATAACGTCGGAAAACAGTTACAATCCGGCTCTCTTCGGTCGCTATCGGGTTATATTGCCCAGGGAAAATCCTGCGTTGAAATTTCGGGCAATGCCTTAAACCGCTAATGATTTTTAAAACCGGTTGCAGTGCTGCTGGTGATAATGACCTTCTTGTCATCGGGAACTGCATCAAACATAATGTACCTGACCATATCAACGACGACTACCTGGGAGTTTATCAATCGCTCGCCCTGCCTCACACTTGCCGATAGCCAGCCATCGGGCAGTGGTCGGCGGATCGTAATCGGATGGTTATAAATCTCATTTTTAAGGGTATCGGTTACCCGGACTGCAATGCGATTCTCCCGACATGCGGTCTCAATCACCGAAACAGCATTTCGCTCCCTGATATAACGTACCACATCAACAAAGGTGGCAACCCAAAAGGTATTGCGGTGGGCATCCAGATATTCCAGGCTCCGGCGCAATGCGTCTGAAGAGGTCGGCGACCAGCCGTCATTTTCGGTATCGAGACCGTGGATGAGATAGACGCACCAGCCGTTTACGGATGCTGCCTGGTCAGCACTGTCTTGAAAATCAGCGGCGGTTTTAACAAATCCCACCGAGCCGCAGATAATGGAACTGATATTCAGAAAGTTATCAGGATTATTCGATTCGATATAGCCCTGACATGCCCGCGCTGCGAGATAATATTCGGCGCAGATTGAATCGTCGCCCGCCACACAATAGGGGTAGGCGATAGTCAGACATTTCTGATTGGTCACCTGAGCATTGATCTCGTCCCGGGAATTTTTCAGTTCGGCGATTTGCGCCTCCTCATTTAGTTCATCAAGATGGGGGTGGCTGACGGTATGACTGGCAATCTCATGTCCCCGGGCGGCAGCTCGGCGCAGTGCATTCCAGTCGGGTGACCAATCGGTAACGGCAAACAGAGTAAGCGGAAATCCGAATTCATCAAACAGCGGAACGGCAATCGCCAATTGGTTGGGACAGCCGTCATCAAAGGTATAGCTAATCGCCGCCTTCCGAAAACCCCACCAGGTCGCGACTTCATAAGGCGCATCCACCGTTTGCGAAAAGAGCCATTGTCCGGCTACAACGGTAATGAAGATCAACCTTAATCGGATAACAGTAAGCCTGTTAAGAGTCTTCAGAACGAATTCTTTCCAGCGGTGCGTCCGCCCAGAGTCGTTCGATGTTATAATAATCACGGGTCTCTTTTTGAAAAACATGCACCACGAAATCCACATAATCCATCAGAACCCAGTGCAGATGCTGATAGCCTTCGATATGCCAGGGCTTGATGTCGCGCTTCAACTCCTTTTTAATCTCATCGGCAATGGCTTTGACGTGGACATCCACGTCACCGGAACAGATAATGAAGTAGTCGGTGACGGAGGTCAGCTCTTTCAGCGACAAAATGATGATATCCTCGGCTTTTTTATTTTGCGCCGCCAGCGCGGCTTTCTTAACCAGCGAATAGATATTATCCTGTGATTTTTTGGGTACCTTCGGCGTCATGCGGCTCAGTAGATTTCCCTCAGCGCCAGTACTTTCTGGTAAACCGGTAACCGACTGTAATCCTTGCCCAGGATCAGGGTCAGGTCTACATGTAAAGAGGGATCATGTTTTTCCTGAAGGCGTTCCGGGTGAAGTGCCAGCACATTGTTCACCTCACGAACCTTTTCAGTATTATCAACCCGCTCGATTAAAATCGTGTTCTGGTAATTCATATGATCAGCATTGCCGGTATAAATGACATCGAAACCTTCTGAGCGTAAATAATTGGTAAATTTCTGTGCCAAACCGGACGTCCCGCAGCCGTTCAAAACTTCCAGAACAATCCCCTGGTCTGGCACCAGTACCGGACTGACTTCATTGATCTGGCTCAGGACAACCTTATTGGGATTTTGAACCAGGCGTTTTCCCATAGAAAAGATGAATCCCAGAATGACGACCGAGAGGGAAAAAATCGCCAGATTCAGAAGCCATTTCTGGATGTCTGGATTGCGGACCGTTTTATTTTTTTTACGTTTCTTGATGGGTCGTTTTACTGTTCGCTTTGTCGCCACTCTTTATCCTGTTTAATAATACGAATAACCGTAGGGATAAAAGCCGCTGCGGTAATAATAGGGACTTTTATCGAAGCGGATATTGAACCGGACATTCTCTTTCGGCTGGTAGTTGAGATCGAAGCCGTAAATCAGATTGTCCATCAGATCGGTCGGTTGATTGGAATAGGCACCGATTCCCAGCGGATTGTGCATAAATCCGAGGCGTGCTCTCATCATCAGTTTGTCGGAAAACAGGTAGGACATCTGATTCTGATATATTCCCATAGAACTTCCGCCGCCGAAACTCGAATAACTCAGTGAATAGGATTGACTCATGAAAAAGCGATTGGGATCAATAAAACTCAAGACCGAACTGTTATTCGATCCCACTCCCGGAATCTGGATAGCCTCCTCAACAGCCAGCGGTCTGGGTAGCTGACTTTTTAATTGAGCATGGACAGGAAAAATGGCTCCGACCAGTATGACAATTGTTATGAAAGCCGTTAATTTTTGCATCGCTTAACTACCTTATCGTAACTTTTAGAACCACAACTCATTTTAAGGGATTTGCTGGAGTTTGTCAAGGATAAAGACCGCTAAATCTGCCCCCAATTTCTCATTTCTCAAAAATCCCGTACAATTGTAACCGGAATTAGATTAAAAAGTTCCGCTAAAAATCAGGGCGCCAGGTCCACATTGTCAATCAGGCGTGTCTTCCCGAACCAGACCGCCACCGCCAGAAAAGTGTCCGGTTCGATCTGTTCCACCGGTTTCAAATCCAACTCTCGGACGATTTCGATATATTCTATCCGGGCTAACGTTGCGGTTTCGATTATTTTCCGAACAGCCGCTTTAATTTCCTTCGACTTTACGACACCTTCAGCCGCCATCTCACGGGCGTGTTGTAACGCCTGGCAAATTACCGGCGCCTGTTTCCGCTCCACAGCAGACAGATAGGTATTCCGGGAACTCATCGCCAGTCCGTCGGGTTCCCGGACGATCGGTGCGGTGAGAATTTTTATTGGAAAATTCAAATCCGCGGTCATGCGCCGGATAATGATCGCCTGCTGGGCATCCTTTCTTCCGAAAACCGCCACATCGGGCTGCACGATGTTGAACAGCTTTGCCACTACCGTGGTCACCCCGCGAAAATGAACCGGTCGCGATTTTCCGCACAGTACCTGTGACAGCTTTTCGGTCACCACATAGGTAAAAAAGGGTTGGGGATACATTATTTCAGCATCAGGGTAATAGAGGAAATCCGCGCCCCGTTCCGCGGCGAGTCGCTCATCCCGCTTAAAGTCCCGGGGATAACGTTCCAGGTCCTCATTCGGTCCGAATTGTGTCGGATTGACAAACAGACTGACCACAATGATGTCCACATGTGGGCGAATATAATCAATTAAAGAAAGATGCCCTTCGTGAAAATAGCCCATTGTCGGCACCAGTCCGATCCGCTGCCCGGCTCTTTTCGCCGCGCTCAAAGTATTCCTGAGATCATCAATCGTTTTGACAACCTGCATTGTTGCTGTCCTAATAACTTTCCTCCTGTTTCGGAAAATTCACTTCGATAACGTCCTGACAGTACTGCTTGACGGCAGTACGAACCTGCTCGGCAAGATTGGTGTACTGCCGCACAAATTTGATGCGAACTTTATCGTACAGACCCAGCATATCGTAGGAGACCAGTATCTGACCGTCGCAATGTGGTCCGGCGCCGATGCCGATCGTGGGAATCGTCAGCATTTCCGAAATCTCCTTTGCCAGCTGCGCCGGTACTTTCTCGAGCACCAGGGCGAAAATTCCCGCATCCTGCAGCGCCAAGGCATCCCGTTTCATCTTTTCCGCCTCGGCAGAATCCCTGCCGCGAACCCCATATCCGCCAAATTCATGCACACTTTGCGGTGTAAATCCCAGATGTCCCATCACCGGAATTCCGACGGTCACCATCCGCTGCACCGTTTGACAGACCGGTTCGCCGCCTTCCACCTTGACCGCTTCAGCGCCACCCTCTTTCATCAATCGTCCGGCGTTCCGGAGCCCCTCGTCCAGCTGCTCCTGATAAGACATAAAGGGCATATCGGCAACCAGCAGAGCGCGTTTGACCCCCTGCCGTACAGAACGGGTATGATAAATCATCTCATCCATGGTCACCGGCAGGGTCGTCTCGTACCCGGCACAGACATTGCCACAGGAGTCACCTACCAGAATCACGTCCACTCCGGCTTCATCAATCAAATAGGCAAAAGTGTAATCGTAAGCCGTCAATGCGGTAATTTTTATTCCGTCGGTTTTACGTTTTAAAAGCGTTGATATTCGGACCTTTTTATTCATCATAATATTCACTCCGTCAACTTATCGGTTCAGTAACTTCAATGACGCCCCCCATGATCAGACGGTCACCCTGATATAGCACCGCTGACTGCCCCGGCGTTACCGCCCGCTGCGGCTCCTGAAACTCTACCAGATAGCGCCCCCCTTCAAACACCCTGGCGACTGCCGGAACACCCCGATGATTGTAACGAATTTTAATGGTTCCCGCAACCTTTTCTGTAGCCGGAGCACTCACCCAGTTGACATTTTTTAAATACATCCGGCGGCTGAATAGTTTTTCATTATCGGCAATAATTACCCGGTTGTTCAACACATCAATCTCCTTGACATATTTGCGCCCTGCAAAACCTTTGTGAAAACCCTTGCGCTGTCCGATAGTAAAATGGTAAAATCCGGCGTGCTGACCGAGGACCTTACCGGTTTCATCAACCAGCTCGCCACTCCCGATTGACGCCAGCCTTTGGGGAAATTCAGACAGCAGAAATTCGCGATAATCGTTAGCCGGCAAAAAACAGATGTCCTGGCTCTCTTTCTGATTGAAAAAACTTAATCCGATTCGTTCGGCAAGGGTCTTCACCTGCTCTTTTCGTAAATCCCCCAGAGGCAATAGCGTCCGGATTAGCGACTCCTGTGACAGTTGCCAGAGCATGTAGGTCTGGTCCTTGCGGGGATCGCTTCCCCTCTGGATTTCGAAACGACCGGTCTGCGAATTATAGGTGACTCGCCCATAGTGTCCGGTTGCAACCCGCGGAATTTCCAGCCGATCAGCAAACTCCAGCAGATACCGCCATTTCATCACCCGGTTACAGGAGACACAGGGATTCGGCGTAATGCCGGTCAGATAGTCGTCCACAAATTGCCGCACAACCGCCGCTTTAAATTCCTTCGCAAGGTCAAGTGTGTGATGCATAATACCCAACCTGGTGCAATTTTCCCGGGCTCTGTTGACTACGTCCTGGTAATGTTCAGTATCGCCGTAGCACCAGAAAATAAATGTCACCCCTTCGGGCTTGTAACCCTGCTCTTTCAATAAATAGACCGCCATGGTGCTGTCTACGCCGCCGCTCATGGCAACCAGTATACGTCTGTCAGCTGTTCCGTGCATTTCCTCTCTGCCAGGTATCAACTATTTCTTCATGAACCGGAAATACCATTCGCGGGCGTTTCGCCGGTGGATAAAAAACCGCCTCACTGACATCATCTCCGGGAATTAACTGTTCATCGCCGTTAATGGTTGCACTAAATCCGATAATCAAGACGTCTCCATAATACCCATTGAGGTGCGAACCCACTGAGAGTAGACGGGGCGCCGGAATTGTAATACCGATCTCTTCCTGCAACTCCCGAATAGCGGCGGTGGCGGCATTCTCGCCCATCTCAATAAATCCGCCCGGCAGACACCACTCCCCGATACCTGGTTCCACCTTGCGACGTACCAGTAGAATCCGCCCCCTCCGGTCGGAGAGTACCACCGCAACCGATGGAATCGGATTCTCGTACAGCACCAAACCGCATTTTTCGCAATACGAACGCTGGCGTCCTTCGATTGGCCGGTGAACTGTTTTGGTTCCGCAAATGTAGCAATAATTAAATTTCATCGCTTTAATTTACCAATGATTAAGGATATTGGAAACAAAAGCGAAATTTTGTATCTTCACTCGCAATATTGATAAGATAACAGCAGGATACTTATATGACCAATCCAATCCTTGTGGTCGGCTCCATCGCCTTCGACGATGTGGAAACACCCTTTGGAAAACGGCTTAATGCGCTGGGCGGCAGCGCATTCTACTTTGCTTTGGCGGCGGCACCCTTTACAGCATCCCGGATTGTCGGTGTAGCCGGACGGGACTATCCCGAAAACGCCGTTAAATTGCTGCGAACTCACCGGGTGGACACCCGCGGTCTGACCATTGTGGAGGGCAAAACCTTCCGCTGGGGCGGAGTCTATCATAGCGACGTCAACCAGCGCGACACCCTCTACACGGAACTGAACGTTTTTGCCGACTTCAAACCAGTTATCCCGCCCGAATTCCGCCAGACACCTTTTCTGTTCCTCGGCAATATTCAGCCTACTCTACAGCTGGCTGTGCTCAAACAGATGGATAATCCCAAATATGTCGCCCTGGACACCATGAATCTCTGGATCAATACCGCCCTGGATGAACTGCTAGCGGTCATTAAAAAGGTGGATTTGCTGATTATTAACGACAGTGAGCTGCTGCTCCTGACCCGGGAAACCAATCTGGCGACCGGACTCGAAAAACTGCACCAACTGGGACCGCAACATATCATTATCAAAAAAGGTGAACATGGCGCCTTTCTCAGTTGCAATGCGGAACTGTTCTATTCACCCGCCTTTCCTATCAGACAGGCTACCGATCCCACCGGCGCCGGGGACAGTTTTGCCGGTGGTCTCCTGGGCTATTTGAGCACCCAAAACACTACCGATTTTACGGCTCTCAAGAGAGCGCTGGTCTACGGTTGCGTAACCGGTTCCTTTGCGGTGGAAGCATTCAGCGCCGATGGTTTATTGAATTTGACGCTGGCAATCATCGAATCCCGGTACCAGGCTCTGCGCCGGCTGGTTACGATTTAGAGGAAATAAAACAATGATTCAACCCCTTTTCTGGGAAAATAGACAGCTGTTCATCGTAGATCAAACACGCCTGCCCAAAGAATATCGTCGCATCGAAATCAGCGACCATCTGGAGATGGCGAATGCTATTAAACGTCTGGCAATCCGGGGCGCACCGGCGATCGGGATTGCCGCCGCTGCTGGTCTGGTCGTCGGTTTGAAACCCTATATTCATCTGCAATCTGACCTGTTTATGGAGCAATTGAGTGAGGTTGCAGAGATCCTAAACGGAACCCGTCCCACCGCTGTGAATCTCGCCTGGGCACTCAGACGGATGAAATCGGTCGCCGAAAAAAACCGGAATCGTCCTGCCGCTGAGATTTGGGAATCCCTGTTTCACGAATGTCAGACGATCCACGCCGAAGATATCCAAATGTGTCAGGCGATTGGGCAAAACGGACAGCGACTGATTCCCGAAAATGCTCAGATCATTACCCATTGCAATAGCGGTGGTCTGGCGACCGGCGGGCTCGGTACCGCCCTTGGTGTGATTATAAGCGCCCATCAAGCCGGGAAGCGGATACATGTATTTGTAGACGAGACGCGTCCCCTTTTGCAAGGCGCCCGGTTGACCGCCTGGGAACTGGCGGAAGAAAAGGTGCCCTATACTCTGATCTGTGATAATATGGCAGCATACGTTATGAAAAAGAATAAGATTGATCTCGTAGTCGTCGGCGCCGACCGCATTGCCGCCAATGGCGATACCGCCAATAAAATCGGCACCTACGGACTGGCTGTTCTGGCTGCTTATCACAACATCCCCTTTTACGTAGTGGCGCCAACTTCGACAATTGACTGCGAGATTCCTTCGGGTAATCAAATCCCCATTGAAGAGCGGCAGGGGAATGAAGTCCGCAACATTTTCGGAATGCCCATCGCCCCGGCTCACAGTCCGGCTATTTCGCCGGCTTTCGATGTCACTCCCGCCGGACTCATCACCGGCATTATTACCGAAAAGAAAACTTACCATTATCCCTATGCTTTCCGCAGCCAATAACTTCCTTGGAAAGTCGCTGTCCAAATGATAAATTTTGGTGTTTATTAACGTATTAAGAGGAGTAATTGCATGAAATCCCGAATCCTTTTAAGCATTTTTGGTATGTTTTTGTTAGGTCTCTTTTTTCTGGCGTCCTGCCAGAGTCCCGAAGTCACCTCCGCCAAGGTGTATTTCCAGCAGAATAATATTCCTGCTGCCGAAGAGCAGCTGCTGATTGCTCTCGAAAAAGAACCAGCGAATCCCGAAGTCCCCTTCTTACTGGCGGTCAAAGTCTATATGGAGCAGAAGGAGTGGCTGAAAGCGAAAAAATACCTCGAAAAGGTGATTGAAATTGATCCCAATTACGTCTATCCGATTGGCAATGTCAAAGTTGATGACCAGCTGAAACGGCTCTGGGCTGAGGTCCATACCCAGGGTGCCAATCTCTTTAATGAAGCAATTAAAGCCATCCTGCCCATCGAAAAAGACTCGCTCCTGAATGAGGCGGCTGCCAGGTTTCAGTTAGCTCTGGATATTCGCGACACCGAATTAGCCACCTACAACGGACTGATCAAATGCTATTATATGATGCAGGAAAATGAGAAAATCATTGGGCTCGCTGAAAAAGCCCTTAACAAGGGTCTTTTCGATGAAGATGTTATGATGTACTATACCCAGGTTTTGTTTGACCAGGGTGAAAAAGAAAAAGCCGTGACGACCCTGAACGACATTTTAGCCGAACACCACGACGCCATCAAATTGCAGGAGCAGCGAATCCAATTTCTCCTCAACATGGACCGTCTGGACGAAGCCCGGGAGATTGCCAAACAACTCACCTTAGAATATCCGACGGATGTGGATATCATGTACCTGCTCGCCTTTATCTATTATAAGCTTGGCGACTTTGAATCAGCCCAGTACGAGTTCAAGAAGGTACTCATCGAAAATCCTGACGATTACCAGGTGCTGCACAGCATCGCTAATTCCGCCTTCCAGGCGGAGGACTGGTACAGCAGCGAAGAGTACGCCCGGCGCATGGTGGAGCTGGATCCTGAAAATCCGGCGGGCTACCAGATACTCTGGAAAGCACTGTTCAATCAGGGACGCAGAGAAGAGGCTGAAGAATATCGCCAGATTGAGAAGAGTCTGCGCTAAGTCTTTTACATTTATTATCAAGAAAGCCGGTCTCAGGACCGGCTTTTTTTACCATTCAACAGATTACATCAGTTTTAAAATTATCCGATCCGGCTGCGCTTGCGCAGATATTCACTCAAAGCCAGGTCCAGATTCTGATCCGTTATTAAGGTCACATAATCAATATTGTTATTCCGGCACTGGATTTTGTAATGCTCGATAAATTGCCGGATCAAACCCTGATAGGCTTCCTGAATATGCCAGGGCTCTGTATTCATCCACTGGTCTGTCTCCAGGTCCACAAAGCGGGTCTGGCGGTGAAAGGCAAATTCAATTTCCTGGCGGTCAAGAATGTGAAACAGAATCACCTCATGCCGTTTATGTCGAAAATGTTTCAACGCGTGGATGACCTCATCCGGTTCATCCAGCAAATCGGAAATCAGGACGATCAGTCCCCGCTTTTTCAGCTTTTCCGCCAATTCATGCAGCTGCGGAGCGATCCGGGTCTCTGCACCGGCTTCCACCTTTTCCAGGGCTCCCAGCAACAGATTGAGATGCCCCTGTTTGGCAATCGGCGGGAGGTAATGACGCACCCGGTCATCAAACAGGGTCAGGCTGACCGCATCCTGCTGCTTCAGCATCAAATAAGCCAGCGCCGCCGCCAGATAGGAGGCATATGCCAACTTACTGACAGAGTTCGAGGAGTACTGCATGGAGCCGCTTTTATCCAGTAAAATATAGGATTTGAGGTTGGTTTCTTCTTCGAATTGCTTGATATAATAGCGATCGGTCTTGCCGTACAGTTTCCAGTCAATGTGCCGGATTTCATCACCCGGATTGTAAGGGCGGTGTTCGGCAAACTCCACCGAAAATCCATGGTAGGGGCTCTTGTGCAGTCCCAGAATAAACCCTTCCACCACCAGACGCGCCCGCAGCACCATATTGTCCAGACGGGCAATCGTCGCCGGATTCAAATATTTCAGCTTATCAATATTTTTTTCCTTCATCCCCGCTATTCCTGAAGATGGTCAATCAGTCTTTCAGTGACCATATCCGTATCTATACCTTCGGATTCGGCGTTGAAATTCAGAATGAGACGATGCCGTAAAACCGGCTTAGCCACCCGGACCACATCCTCAATACCGGGTGTCGGACGACCGTTTAAAATAGCGTTGGCTTTGGAACCCAGAATCAGATATTGCGACGCCCGCGGTCCGGCGCCCCACTCAATCCAGTTACCGATAAAATCCGGTGCCAGCTCCCCGTTCGGGCGGGTGGCGGTCACCATTTTCACCGCAAACTCAATCACATTGTCGGCAACCGGTACCCGTTTGACCAATTCCTGAAACCGCATGATCTCGTCCCGCGCCACCACCGTATCCACCCTCCAGGCGATGTCATAGGTAGTGGATTTGACGATGTCAATCTCCTCCTGAAACGTCGGATACTCTACATTGAGACTAAACATAAAGCGGTCGAGCTGGGCTTCGGGCAGCGGATAGGTTCCCTCCTGCTCAATCGGATTCTGAGTCGCCAGAACAAAAAAAGGTTCATCCAGTCGGTAAGTCTTCCCGGCGGCGGTGACATGATGCTCCTGCATCGCTTCCAGCAGCGCCGCCTGCGTCTTGGGCGGTGTCCGGTTAATTTCATCCGCCAGAATAATGTTGCCGAAAATCGGTCCCTGAAAAAAGCGGAATTCCCGCCTGCCGCTGCGTTTGTCTTCCTCAATGATTTCCGTGCCGGTAATGTCCGATGGCATCAGGTCCGGGGTAAACTGAATCCGTTTGAAACTCAAATCCAGCGCCTGCGCCAGAGTTTTGATCAACAGCGTCTTTGCCAGTCCCGGCACACCAATCAACAGACAATGTCCCTGGCAGAGCAGCGCGATCAGCAATTGATCAATAATTTCACGCTGCCCGATAATGACCTTGCCCAGCTCGGCATACAGGACTTCACGGGTTTTATACAATTGCTGTACCAGCTCAACATCACCAGTTTTCGTCTTATTCATCATCATTTTTTTCCTTATTGTTTATCCTGAAAAATCCAAAAAATGTAAGATTAAATCCGACCAAGGGCAAGTTCATATAAGTCTGACCGTTTTTATTTCATTTCAAAACCCTTAACTTTGCCCGTTATTGAACACTCTTGTTGAAGTATAACTTTTAAGTATTGTTCCCTGCTACAAAGAAAAATGAAACGAAAAACATCAAGAGCCGCTACCTGGATTCTGAATATTTGCCTGTTAAAAGTCACTCCGGCTCAATATTCTGTTTACGATTTTGATCCGGTTGTGGTTACCGGCTGTCTTAATGAAATCCAATTGTCTGCATCTCCGAAACACGTTTTAGTCATTGATCAACAAACTATCCAATCAACACGAATTGAAAGCCTCGATCAATTGCTTCAAAAAATTGTAGGGCTTGATGTCCGCTCACAAGGACCGCTTAATATCCAATCGGATATTAGTATCCGGGGTGCCGGAGCAGAACAAACTCTAATCCTGATTGACGGAGTTAAAATTTCCGATCCCCAAACCGCACACCATAATCTGGACATTCCATTAAATCCCGAAAATATCAAACAGATCGAGATTATCAAAGGCGGCGCATCCAAACAATACGGCAGTACCGCCTACGCCGGAGTAATCAATTTTATCACCCGAAAAGTTGATAAACCGGAAGTCTCGATTGAAATCGCCGGTGGAGACAATTCATACTATCATGCAGCCAGCAGTCTTGCTTTTCAAAAGGATAATTTTTACAGTCACCTAACCGCGAAAATTCAACATTCAGACGGATACCGGTATAACACCGATTACGATAATCTTATTCTTTTTTTTAAAAACACATATCAGAACTCGGTTGGTAGGGTCCTTTTCTCCACCGGCTACCGAAAAAAGGATTTTGGCGCCAATCAGTTTTATTATGTCAACTATCAGAATCAACGGGAGGATACGGAAACGTTTTTCATGAACATAAACGGCTTTTTTAATAGACCAAATGGTTCCTTCACAGCGGGACTCAGTGGACGCCGCCATGCAGATCATTATCTGCTGGATTTTTCAAACCCATCTTTTTATGAGAACAACCACTTCACCAACACTATTCATTTAAACCTGAAAAGAACATTCCAAGCTACCCGCCGGACTCATAACATTGCCCTGGACGGAACCGTCGAGGCGATTCAAAGTAATAATCTGGGGTCGCATCAGAGACAAAATATCCGGATCGTTTATGAATATCAATGGCGTCCCAACAACCGCTTAGCGCTTCAATTGGGATCATCGGCAAATTTCTACTCGGAATGGAAAGGAGTGGTCGTACCCGGCATTGATTGTCAGTATCGGTTTTTACCAACATTGGTATGGCACGGTTCGATCAACAGCGCCTACCGAATTCCCACCTTTACCGAATTTTATTATCATAGCCCCGCTAACCGGGGCAACCCGGATTTAAAACCGGAAAAAGCCTGGACGATGGAACAAAATATCCTGTGGAAAAATGGTGCCCGGTCGGCGCAATTTGGAATATTCATCCGCGACGGTAAAGCCCAGATTGACTGGGTAAGAGAAAATACTGCCGAGCCCTGGCAGGTTAAAAATATCACCAGAATCGTAAATTCCGGCATTGAAACAACCCTTTCATTTCCAATGAAAAGTATTTTTATTAACTCCGTCTCGCTATCCTACTGCTATACCTACACAGATAAACACAACGCTCATTATGAATCAAAATACCTTCTGAGTTCGTTGACACATCAATTGATCTTAGATTTTCACCCGTTTGATATATTGGGTATACAGCAAAACTGGAATCTTCGCTTCGAAGACAGATTGAACCATCAAGAGAATACTGTCATTGATGTTCATATTACGAAAAATCTTCGCCATTTTACTTTCAGTTTATCAATTACAAATCTGCTGAATAGTCGTTATGCCGATTATTCCGGAATCCCAATGCCCGGACGCTGGATAACATTCGGCTTGAAATACAAGCTTATCTATGAATAATCTTTTCTGGTTCAAAATTCTACTCAGTTTCATCTCTGGTGGTATCTGGGTTACTCTGACGACCATCATAGCAGAAAAATTCGGCAGTAAAACCGGCGGGCTAATGGGCGGTCTGCCGTCAACAATCGTTGTGGCGTTGCTTTTCATCGGTTTGACCCAAAGCGCCGAAATCGCCGCTCAAGCCACCACCATTGTTCCCCTGGCGCATGGCTTCAATACCTTTTTTATCCTCACGTTTATCTGGGCTATACCCGGGGGATTAAAGCGGGCGGTGCCCTTTTCATTACTGGTCTGGTTTCTGTCGGCGGGCTTACTGGTCCTGTTAAATATCGAACGCTACTGGATATCCTTAAGTGGCTGGCTGGTCTTTTTAATAACGGCTTACTTGCTCCTGGAAAAAATACTCCGGATTCATTCTTATGTCAATATCTCCATCCGATACAGCCCAGGCCAGCTTCTGTTGCGCGCCTTTTTTAGCGGCAGCGTGATCGCCTTTGCTGTGGTTATGGGGAAGCTGGGCGGTCCGCTCCTGGGCGGTATTTTCGCCACTTTTCCGGCGATGTTTTTAACCACTTTAATCATTACCTGCCGTTCCGGCGGCGCCGGTTTTGCCCGGGCAACCGCCAAAGCGCTCCTGATCAGCGGTCTTTTTAACGTCATCATCTACACAATCATTGTCCGCTATCTATTTTTATCAATGGGATTATTCCCGGGAACGGCGATTGCTTTAGTGATCTCCGCCGCTACTGGCTATCTGACCTTTTTGTTTATGCGTAGGTGGGTATCCTGAGTGCGTTATCCGCCGAAGTTATAAATAAAAGACAGCCAGGGAATCGGAAAACCCTTGTCCAGTATCTCCGGCACCAGAATCATTCCCAAATCCACCGCAATGTGCTCACCGAAAAACCGGGCGGCAAGGCTGAATGGTTGAGCGCTGATTTGAAAATCTTCACCCGTAATCAACCAGTTTTCCGAAACCAGAGCCAGGCTATTGGTCAGGCGTAAATTGCCTCCCCAGACCAGAATCGGGTATCGGGCAAATTCGATATCCCCTTCATCAGTGGAAAACCCCAACCCGAGCCCCGCCGTAATACATTTATCCGGCAATCCATAAGTCCCCGTAATAAAACTGATTCCCGCTGCAATATCCCCACCGGCACTCATATACAACAAACCACCGGATAGTGAGAATTGCTCTACCACTTCCACACCGTAACGCGGCGCGATGTAAAACATCTGGTCCTTAAACCGGATTGCCGGGATCAGGGATATCCCCGCCATGATACAATGTCAATGAATCAGGATTTTCAACGACAATAGTGCCCTTTAAAACTGAACCGTCCGACAGTTCTAGCGAAATCAGGGAATCGGCAGGCTCCCGGGCACACACCGGCTGAACCCAGCAAAGGGTTATGCAAATCACCCTAAAAAATATCATTCCCTGTTTTTTCATTTTACCTGGCTCACAGTCTATTATTTATTTTTTAATGGAATCTCGCTGAAAATCTCCTGAATCCCGAAAGGGTCCTTAAACTGCTGATCAGCTTTGAAATTCAAACCCTTCCCGCCCCGCTGGTTGAGATACTTTTGCAGCTCCAGATCAATTTTTTCGGGCAAATGGATACCGCCCGAAGCCAGGAGCTGCCGTAGCAGGGCTTCCGACCGTCCCGCAAAAGCGACGGCGTCAGTCAGCACCCGTCCCGCTTCCGCAGGATTGTGAAATCCGCTGGAATTTTCCGCCGCAATGAATACCACCCGTAAAAAAGCCTGTTTATACAGATCAACGGCGCGCCGATACAAATTTTCATCTAGGTTTAATCCGTTCTTCTGCTCCATGTGCAGCCGCTCGAATAACTTCGCCGTCGTGGCGGTGGCATAGCCGGCGCGATTCAGCGCCGAGACTGTCCGGTCCTGAATGTGAAACAACTGCTTCTCGAGCCAGTTCGCCGACTCGGTATGACACTGCCGGCAGGCGCGCATATCTGCTTTCAAGGGACTGGTGACATCATGATCAGAGATTTTGTTGGCACCGACCCGGTAGTAGGGCATATGACAATCGGTACAGGAAACTCCGGCTTGCCAGTGCACACTGCCGTTGCTGAACAGTTCAAATTCCGGATGCCGGATATAGGGCAACGGAAATCCGGTCACACTCTGAACCCATTCAATCCGGTTTTCATCACTTAATAAATCCTCTATGATATTTTCAATCGGAATACTACCCCAGCGACTGTTGGTCCAGGGCAGCTGAACATCGCCGGCTACTTTACGATTATTATCTCTCGGAACATAATAGGTAATATGACACTGGGCACAGACCAGATTGCGTTTATCCAGGTGTGATAACTCGGTTTTACCAAGCAACGCCAGTCCGCGCTCCAGATGGTCCTTGTGGGTACGAATTTCCATTGTACTGCCCTGATGACAATCAATGCAGGCTGGTCCTAATTCACGATGCTTCTCCGGTAGCATATTGACCGCCTCCATAAAAGGGGCTTTCAGGTAGTCCATGCCGTACTTATCAGTAAATTCTTTATGATAAGGAGTTTTACAAGCCAGACACACACCGCCCGGACTGGTTCGGGATGGGTCAATCTCGATCTGATCAATCACTGCATAATGGTGCCCGCGTGGTTCATTATATTCAATCCCGAATCCCCAACCGTTGTACAATAACGCCGCAAAGGGAAATTCGCTCAGGCGGTCGTAAACGATTCGATCCTCATCCCAGCCGCGCCGGTAGCGACTCTTATCTACCGGTTTGGGACGTTTCGTCTGCTGCCAGGATTCATAATTCAACGGGTAAACGCGCCCCCAGACTTCGGGATCATATTCATTATCAGAAATTTGAGCGACTTTAATCAGATCCGGCTTCTCCGGAGCGCAATCTTGCAGTGTGACCACCAGCCCCAGAAAAAGCCCCCAAACAAACAGCATTTTTTTCAAGATAATCATCCTTTGCTCCCTCATTAATCCCGCGGATTTACCATAGGATAATTGTGATTTACCCGCCGATGACAGTCCCAGCAATCTCTTGCATCGGTCATCATTTGTGATACCATCTCGGCATGGCAACGGACGCAGTTATCCTGGACCGTCTGCCGACCGTGGGCAGATATTGTCAGGTCATCGGCATACAGGCGCCCAAAGAAAAAAATCACGTCTTTGGTGCCGTCGTATCCTTTCCAAAAGATATGATTAACAAAATTATCGTTGGGCAGATGACATTCAATACAATCCAGATGGCGATGGTCGGCGTGCTTCAGCCAGGCATCGTGCTGATATTCCATAACATGACAGCTGGCGCAGAATTCCGGCGTCGAAGTCTGGTGATACAGACCCGGAGGACCAAAAAACAAGAACAGAAACAGCCCCATCAGAATCCCGCCTATCCCCAGAATCTTCAGCCCAATCCGCCGCCGCAATTACACCTCAACTTTATCGTCTCTGTTTGTCAAACGTGCCATATTATTTTAAATATGAATGGAAATCAGCTGAATGTCAAACTATTTTTTTTTCACTCCTTATTTCGACAACATAATAAATAGTATACCCCCGTACAAAATCGGGAGGGGACGTAATAATAACATAGCAATGCATATGAACCATTTCTGCGAATCAGTTGGTTCATATTCACCACCGGGAAAACGGGATGTTTTTACCTTCCCCCGGAAAAGCGCTTCTCAGTCGGACGGTCCAAAATGCCACTCGTTGGTGTGAAGGTCTCGTTTCAAGCACCAGCTTTTGGGTACAATCTCAAAGGATTTTGTAAAAGGATTATAACGGAGAATCAGATTTTTTTGATCTGCGCTATCCTCTGCAATATTTTGATTCTCAGTTTCCGATCCGGCACCTTTCAATGCTGAAAATTCAGGGCCGCTATCAGAACTCTTAATTTTCAAATCTTACTCCTCCCACTCTTAAAAACCTTGCTTGCTTCAAAAAATATACCAGAACTTCGGTGATACTTTTTTCACCCTCCATATTCCGGTTAGATTCATGTTCAGTTTAAGTTATTGTTGTTATTAAAATTATCAATGCATATATTCAGAAGTACAATTTTAGAATCCAGCGGGAGCAATCAAACAGACATTGGAAGCAAACTGGCAGGGAGGATTTGAGTGATAAAAAAAAGCAGCGACCGGATCAGTATCAACCACATCTCCAATCAGCCGACCACCTCAAAATCCGGTAACGGTTTCGTGAGTTCCAACGAGTATACCGGAGCAATACCGGAATGCCTGAAATCCTGTTTAAAAATGCTCCTCAACCCGATTTTCCTGGAGGATCGGGAAAATCATATTATCGGTTTCAACCGTGCTTTCGAAGAGTTACTAAACGGTAAAGGGCAACAGATTCTGGGACAAAAATCCGTTCAGCTTATTTCCAATTATCAAGCGGTAATCCGGGAATCCAACCATGCATTAATCAAACAACCGGATCATATTTTTAGGAAAAATATACGGATTAAAATTGGTGCCGGTGAAACCCGCGACGTGCTGCTATGTCGGAGCGCTTTTCGGGCTGAAACGAGTAGCGCAGAGGGGTATATCAACTCCCTGACCGATCTGACACTCCTAAAAAAATACGAAGCCGAAGCGCACCAGAAAATCCAGATTGAGCAGACCTTCAGCCGGTTATCCACCAGGTTCATCAATATTAAAGAAGCCGAAGTTGATGAATTAATCCAGAATACACTTCAAACGATCGGCGAATTTCAGAAATTGGATACGGCGGTGATATTACTCTTTTCCGCTGATCAGAATTTTTTAACCCTGAGCCACGCATGGCGTTCAGCACAACCTGCTTCAGATAAACCAATTTATACGGATCAGCCGGCGGCGCCTTTCCATTGGTCGGTGAGCAAATTGAAACAAGCCCGCCCGATTCTCATTAACCGACTGTCGGATTTGCCCAGATCGGCTGCTGCAGAGTGCACGATACTGAAAAGATTTGATGTGAAATCCGCCATTCTGGCACCTCTGATCTCGGAAAATAATCTGATCGGTATCGCCGCATTTACAACCAAAGTTTCCGAGCAAAAATGGCAGGCGGAGGATGTTAACCTCTTTATGACGGTAGCCAATCTGATTGCCAGCGGCATCCAGCGCATCCGCTCGGTAAAAGAGCGGGATAACATACAGGCTCAGTTGATCCACTCGCAGCGCATGGAAGACATAGGCAATCTGGCAGGCGGAATTGCCCACGATTTCAACAATATCCTGACCGTTATCCAGGGTCGTGTCCAGATGCTGATGATGAATACCGACCCCGAGGATTCCCGTCTGAAGGATATGAAGCAGATCTGCGAGGTTATCAATCGCGCCGCTGATCTCGCCCGTCAACTGCTCCTCTTCAGTCGCAAACATGAAGTCAATCTGAAGGTCATCAATATCAATCTCATAATCGAGAACACCTATCAGATGTTAAAACATCTCGTTCGTGAAAATATCACTTTCGAGACTCATCTCGAACCCCATTTGTGGAAAGTCCATGCCGATGAAAGCAATATTGAACAGATTCTGTTGAATCTGGTGGTCAATGCCCAGGATGCCATCCACGACAAAGGTCATATCATTATCTGCACCGAAAATGTCCTGCTGAGTCAAAAGGATATCAAAATCATTCCCGAATCAAGATCGGGTAATTTCATCCGACTCTCCGTAGAGGACAGCGGATGTGGTATTAAAAAGGAAATCATAAATCATATTTTTGATCCTTTTTTCAGCACCAAGGAAAAAGATCAGGGTACCGGGCTGGGTCTGTCAGTCGTTTACGGCATTGTCAAAAAACATGGCGGCTGGGTCAACCTATACTCCGAAATTGACCACGGAACGGTCTTTAAAATTTATCTGCCGGCAATAATCTCCGAAAAATCCCAGCTCGGCGCAACTGAAATCGAACTGATTGAAAATTACCGGGGCAATCAGGAAGTCGTCCTGATTGTCGAAGATAATATTGACGTACTCCAGACTCTCGACGAACTGCTGCAATCAGCCAACTATCACGTCCTTAAAGCCGCCAGCGGCGAGGTCGCCCTGGAAATTTTCCGCAAACATCCGGACGCTGTTGATATTGTGATCAGCGATATCCTTCTGCCCGGCATCAACGGCAAAGAAATGGTCAACCAGATGTTGTCCCGCTATCCCGAGCTGAAAGTGATCTTTATGAGCGGCTACTCTCCCAATCGGTTCAATTTATCAGCCGCGGACCTCGAACATGCCGTCTTTATTCAGAAACCGATTCAGAGTCAAACCCTGCTTAACACGATCAGGCGGATGCTGGATCAACCATAATCTTAATATCGAATAAGATCAGGCCTAAAATTGATCGAAACAAATCTCATCCCGTCAGTACAATTGACTATCGTAAATTGAAAGGAATATTTTATGCCTTACAAAGTATCAAAAGTCATTAGCGGCAATACTTTTATTGTCTGTTCCAATTGGGAATGGAACGGTGAGACGGGAAATATCGTCCAGGCAATTGGTCTCGACACCCCTGAAAAGAATGATCCGGGATTTGAATACGCTAAACGAAACTTGAAACTACTAATCTGCGGCGAAGAGGTTGATTTAATCGAACCTTTCAAGATCATTGAGGGCAGACTACTTTGTAAAGTGACATTTGAGGGCAAAGATTTATCAGATTATTTCACGAAATATGAATAAGGTGGGATTTGCATTTGAAGTGGCAGACTTTTACTTATTAATCCTGGTTCCTTTTCTATAACGATAATCAAGATATTCTACATAATTCCAAAGCATGTGGTAAGTATTGATCCTCCCTTATTATACTTTCCTCTTTCAAATTTTCCTTTGCTAATTTATAATCAGTATTAGTATTTTTTCCTCAATATGGTGTCCGTTTTTATTATTTGTTTTTCATAAGGGAACATCTTATCTTATGGCTGACCGACCGGTCGGTCATAATAAGCCTGGAGAAGTGTAATGACGCCCCTGCCCAAAGACGAAGCCAAACACCGGCGTATCATTCAAGCCGCCATTCAGGTCTTCGCCGAAGAGGGCGTCAGCAACGGAAAAATCGCAAACATCGCCAAAGCAGCCGGCATCGGGAAAGGCACCATCTACGAATATTTCCGCAGCAAAACCGAAATCTTCCTGGCAGTCTTCGAGTATTACTTCAACAAACTGTTGAAAGGCTATGAGCAGTTAATTCGGGAAGACCTCGATCCCACAAGGAAAATCGAAAAGATACTCGACTACACTTTTGATTCCCTGGACGAACAGCTGTCCAATGGTTCCAGTCCCGACTGGTTGATCTTCCTGGAAATCTTTCTGCAGGGCTATCGCAATGAAATCCTCGGGGACGGCGAATTGCTCTTTTCCGATACTTTGCGAAAAATGTATACTCTGTTTGAACCGCTCCTTGAGGAAGGCATTACAGCCGGAGTATTCAAATCCCTGGAAACCGAGCACGCCATTTTTATCCTGTTTGCCGCCCTGGACGGCATCGGACTGCACTATTTTATCAACCGCAACCATTACCAGAAAGAATTGTTAAAAACCACCATCAAAGAGATAATTTTACATGGTTTGCTGAAAACCGACAGCCGGAAAGTCTGACATGAAGCGGATTCTACTCTGTCCCCTATTTTTAATCATTTCCCTGTTCGCCGCCGAGCCCACCGGCGAAGAAATTCTTGATAAAATTATAAAACACATGAATCCGGAAAACGCCAAAGGCATTATGGAGCAGACTATCATTACCACGACCGGTGAAAAACGCACCTTTCGATACGAGACCTATATGGCGAATAGCGGTGAAAAATCGCTGATGCGGTATCTGGAGCCATCGCGGGTCAAAGGGAATGCCCTACTCATGACCAATTACTCCGATAATATCTGGATGTACAACCGGCGCACCGGTCGGGTGCGGAAACTGGCTTCCAGCGCCAAAAATCAGAAGTTCGAAGGGTCTGATTTCACCTACGCAGATATGGGCTCCGGCGAAAGCTGGAAGGACGAATATACGCCGATTTTGTAGGGGATCGGGGGAACAAAATGCCACCGGCTGGAGTTGCAGTCGCTTTCCGGCGGCAATTCCTACTCCAAAATGGTCTGCTATGTCCGTATTGACGACTATTTACCCCTCCGGATTGATTACTACAACCAAAACGGCGTTTTCTGTAAATCGCTCTATCTGGAGAATATTCAGACCATCGAAGGTGTCCTGACCCCGCTAATGATGACTATGCGTAACCACCTGGAGAAGACCGAAACAGTCATGGAATATCGCGATATTATCTATGATGTGGAATTTGATACGTTTTTCTTCACCGAACGCAATCTGAAAAAATAACCGTTCCCAAAATGCAAAAGAAAATGATTGATTCCCCTTCTGTTATCCTTTACGACGCTCCTGGGGCAGATTGACTGGTTTGGCTACTTTGAAAGCGAAGGCGATCTCGGGGGTGTTCCTGATCAGAGTATTTTTTATGGTTACAACAAGCTGCGGCTCGACCTGGACAGCAGTCCTTCTGATAATATTCGCATCAGTGCGGATATAATTTACCGGGAATATTTCGGTCAAACTGACCTGAATTTTCTAGATTTCCTGCATCCTGATTTCAGACCCGTAGTTCCGAACGCGGATATGAGTGGCTGGGATACCTTGACATACATTCCCTACCCGCTTTCGGACTCCCTCTTTATCGACAATATGTTTTTGCAGCTACACTTCAACTTATTCGATCTGACGCTGGGCAAGCAGCAAATTTCACCCGGTGTCGGCTACGCCTGGAATCCCACAGATATTTTCAATCTGAAAGACCTGATGGACCCCACTTATGAACACACCGGCGTCACGGTAGTCCGGTTGTCTTTTCCTCTTGGTCTGCGTACCACTTTGAGCGGGATCATCCGACCGGCGAACTCCTGGGATGAAACCGTCCAGTATTATCAATTGAAATCCGGAATCAGGCGATTTGATGTCTCGGCAATCTACAGCCGCAGCCGGCTGACCCTGAGTGGCTTTGCTGCTACTACCGTGCAGACGCATGACCTCTACCGTTTCAATCTGGAGGGTGACCTGCTGGGCGCCGGGATTCGCACCGAAATCGCCGCACACCGGCTTGATTCTAATAAAAAGCTGCAGTACGAATACATTGTCAGTGGCGACTATACTTTCAAAAACTCACTCTACTGCCTCGCCGAATATTATCACAATGATCTCGGCGCAAAAACCAGCCAAACCGGCATAAATGACTACCTGTTCTATTATTCCGGAGAGCGTAAAAGCCTGAATTAAAATTATCTCTTTCTCCTCGCCATGTATCCGCTGGGAAATTTGCTGGATATCGCCGCATTCACAATTCTGAATATGGATGACCACAGTGCCGTAATCGCGCCGCAGATCGTCTACCGGATTTTTCCGAATGTGGAGCTCAGCCTGCTCGCTTCCCGGTTTATCGGCGACTCACTGGATGAATTCGGTTATCAACAATATGGTGTTCGCCTGCGTCTGCGGGCATATTTTTAATTTTTAATCTCGGGAGTCTTTCGAATGAGGCAAAAATTACTCGCAAAACTTGGTCAGCTGGCTGCCGAAAGAACCGGCTGGATGCTGTTGGGAATCGTGGTTATCACCCTCATTCTCGGAATGCTGGCGGGACGGCTGGAGATGTCCATGAACCTCACGGACATTCTACCCGCAAATGATCCGATGGTGACCGAATTCAACTATATCCTCAAAGAATTCAACGGTGCATCCACGATTTTTATTGTAGTAGAAGGGGAAATGGAGAATATGATCCGCTATGCGGAATATATTACCCCACTGATTGAAAATTTCGACAACTGGATGGATAGCTCCGCTTCCTCCAAAATTCAAGCCGAACATCGTACAGCAATGGAGAAAGTCAGAGCGGGCAAAATCGAATTTCAGGGTCGTTATATTGAACGGGTTAATTACAAGCTGGAAACCGATTTTCTGCGCAAGCACGGTCTGATGTTGATCGAGCCAAAAGACCTGAAAAATATGCAGGAGATTTACACCGACCCCAATATTGTGCCCTTTTTAACCAATTTAAACAATAGTCTGGAAAAAGAATACATCCGGTCAGAGGAAAAGATTTCCACCACACAACGGGAACAGCAGGCGGTCCAGTATCTCGATGGTCTTGAGACCTGGGTGGATGAAGTCGGCAAAGCCCTCTATGAACCCAAATTTGACCGGGCTTATGCCGATGCAGCCGCCCGAGCTGTCACGATCGGCAATCCCTACATGATTTCACCTGACCGATCAATGCTGATCATCCTGGTGGAACCGACTTTTTCGTGCATGGAAATGGACTTTGTTCTGCCGGTGGTCAATGGACTGGAAGAGCTGGTCAAATCCGCCGCCCCGGCATTCAACGTAACGAGCGGCTTAGCCGGCGCCACCGGTCTGGCGCGGGACGAATATATCGCCGCTATGGAAGACTCCATGCTGCTGACAATCCTGGCTCTGATCGCTGTGCTGATTCTATTTGTCGTGACATTCAAAATGCTAAGTGCGCCGCTGCTGGCGGTTCTCAATCTGATTATCGGACTGGTCTGGGCAATGGGCATATCCTATCTGTTGGTAGGCACCCTGAACATGTTTACCGCCATGATGGCTGTCGTTCTGGTGGGTCTCGGTATTGATTTCTCCATTCATATCATATCGGTCTTTTCGGAACTGATCCATCAGGGAGTGGATGCCAAAAAAGCCATTATTGACACACTCAAAAAGGTGGGCACCGGAATCATCACCGGCGGTCTGACAACCGCCGCCGCATTTTTAACACTGATCATCGGACGCAGCCGGGGAATCTCTGAATTCGGTCTGGTCTGCGGTACCGGTCTGATTATCATCATGCTGACCACGTTGTTGACGCTCCCGACGATGCTAATGGTCCGGGAATATTACCGGCGGTGGCGCGGCAAAACGATCGCCAGTCCCCGGGATGTCAGTTACTCCACCATCGGCAATTTCAGTGAATCCATATTCAAGCGCTGGAAAATTTCCATCGTTATAATAGTTATCGTGACACTCTTTTTCGCCATCATGTGTACCCGGGTGACGATGGATTATAACTACCTTAATATGGAGCCGGAAGGCTTGGAATCCATTATTCTCAACGATAAACTGATTGATAAGTTCAATTTCTCATCCGATGTTACCATGATGACCGCCAAATCCCTGGCAGAAAATTATCACATGACGCAAGCCGCCAAGGAGAAGTCCAGCATCAGCTACGTGGAATCCATCAGCGACTACCTGCCCACCGAGGAAGAGCAGCATGAGCGCCGATCGGCAGTCCGCAATATTCGCTCCACCATGACAGCTTCCAAAATACAGACCGCGTTTCTGAGCAGCGACCTCAGGACATTTATCAGGGAACTGCAGCGACTGGAAGATAATATTATCGAAATGCAGGATTTGTCATTTATCGGTGGACATGATCAGCTGGATACGAAAGCCACTCTCCTGGTAGGTCATCCGGAAAAGCCGGAAAGTGTCGGCAACCTGACCTGCCTGCTCAAGCAGATCGGGCACGCTCCGCCCTCAACCCGCCGCTTCATGTGGGTGAGTGTAGAGTTTGCCAATTGCTTTAAGCAACTGGTTCTGGACATGGCGAATCCCGAACCAATCACCCGGGACATGTTGCCGGCAGTGATTCGGGACAAATTCATCAGCACCGGAGGCGACCGTTATCTGATTACCGTCTACCCCAAGGGCAATGTCTGGAGTATAGACTATCTGGAAGTGTTCACCAAAGAGGTGCTGGACATCACCCCCAGCATTTCCGGAACACCGCCCATGTTTTACTATATGCTTAAAATTATCGGTCAAGACGGTCGGCGGGCTGCCTTTTTGACTCTTACCGTGGTGTTTCTCTTTCTGGTGGTTGATTTTCGATCGGTTAAATATGCCCTCTTTACCATGTTGCCACTCTGTGTCGCACTCGTCTGGACAGTGGGCTTTATGGGACTGACCGGAATTCAGTTTACGCTGCTGAACATCATGGCAATTCCGCTGATCCTCGGTATCGGTATTGACGACGGCGTCCATGTGTTACATCGTTATAAAATCGAAGGAAAGGGTTCAGTTAATCCGGTGTTTCGCTCTACCGGTAAGGCGATTATTATCACCTCATTGACCACTATGCTGGCATTTGGGTCACTGGTCTTTGCCACCTACCGGGGATTCGGCAGCCTGGGACTGGCGCTTTTTATTGGTGTCGCAATGTGCCTGATCACCACGACGACTGTACTGCCGGCTATTCTGGCTGTTACGGAACGAAAAAACCAGACAAACAGAGGTCATTAATTTCCTGATTAATCCGGTTTGGTTTCGGGAGAACCAACAGCTGTTTCTGCCCATGGCTGGCGGGCTGCTCCATCTTCCGGCAGTTCGTATAGAAGCCGTTGGGAATTTATCTTAACATGATGTTGTCTTAAAAACAGAGCCGCCAACTTCAGGGACACCCATTCCAGGGAACCGACGAAATCCACCTTTTCCCAGAGCCGGACAATGACGATCCAGATCACACAAATCACTAAAATAAACGTAAATATCTGCGTAATTCCCCAGGTTAAAACCGGCACCTGGTCAACATATTGGACTGCCGTTTCCCAAAATTGTTCAAAAATCCGATAGATGCCGTAAGCCAGGAGATATTCCATGACATAAATCGTCAGCGTTACCATACTAAACCGCCGCACAAAGAGGGTTTTTCTGATCCGTTTACGCCGTAGCTCCTGCGGGCAGTAATCGTAACGACCGATCATCAACACCAGGGCAAATGTCATGGCACCCAGGATCAGAATCTGAAGCATATTGGAATTATCATCGGTTGCGACATTGCCCACCGGGTTCTCCACCAAAAAGCACCATACTATGAAGGCAATTAAGGTCATCAGGAAAAACAGTCCGGTGTATTTGCGCAGATTCCCGAATTTTTCCCGGAAAAAAATCGCGGTTCCCACGATCCCCCCCACATACCCAAAGCCCAGTATGGGGAAAAACCGGAAACGACCGGTCGTCATTTTACTGTATAGCAGCAACAGCAATTTCCAATTGTGTTTTTCCATAATGGAATGGACATAAGGCTTGAGAGCCTGCACTACGGGCGTGAACAGAAACCAGAGTGCGGTTATAATTCCCAGCCCGATGTAAATGTGACGGGGCTTGACCGGCGCTTCAACATTATTCTGCAATTTCTTTAATCGTCTGGATTTGACCCGGTTGATGATATAAAGGATAAACAGCGGTACGATAATATTGGTCAGCGCGATAGAGTCCAGCGTATCGGCATAATAGCGCATCCCGGAATCTAAGTTATCAAAGGAGTCGAAGCCGATCAATCCCCCTTTAAAAACGAATTCTGCCGTACGACTCACAAAAATCAGTAGGACAGCGGCGAGAATCCGCCTTAAAATATAGGCGGAACTCTCGTTGGGATTGCGCTGATACACTCTCAGAAAACCGTAAGCGATATTGGCACCGGTTATCTGTATGAATATCGGTCCCCAAAGCGACAGCAGAATGATTGGTGCCAGCATGATGAGGATTTCCCGGGAAAGCCCCGATATGATCGGCTCAAACAGCGCCGGATCACTCTCTCCGATCTGATAAATCAAGGCGTGCAGGGGAATCACGACCAGAATGGCAATACCTTTTACGATATCAAATGTATAGACTCTCTCACGCCGCATCTAAAGTCCGCTCAATTTTCGCTTTGCGATCGCAGGAATATATGAAATTTTGATTTTCTTTTAAACAATTAAAAATACAACCCCGCTTCCAATCATTTTGAAGTAAAAAAATGCCCCGCGTTGACAGCTGTCATCCAGTCCGACTCGAGAACCGGAAAAGCGATTAAATAGAGGAATCCGGAAACAAGAATAAAAAAGGGCACAGCCGACCGTGCCCCTATCAAATCGCATTAAGTTTTTTACGGCGTGGTAATTACAAATATTTCTCCACTTCCGCCATGAAGATTTTTTCCGACCGGGCGCCAACCCATTTCTGGCGGATTTTTCCCTCCCGGTCAATTAAAAAAGTCGTCGGCACACCGCGGATTCCTCCGTATTTCAGGGTTAAATCCTGCAGATATTTTTCATCACCGGTGAGAATCGGATAGTTGATTTTCCAATCCTCCACAAACCTGCGGATTTTCGCCGCACTCCCCGACGACAGTGTAATCCCGATGATTTCCAAACCGCCTCTGTGATGCTTTTCATACATACGGATAAAATCGGGAATTTCCCGCTTGCAGGGACCGCACCAACTGGCCCAGAAGTTCAACAAAACCACCTTGCCCCGGTACTGCTCGAGCGTCACCTCTTCGCCCACCAGATTGATCAGGGAAAAACCCGCAGCGTCGCTGCCGATTACGCCGGCAGCAGCGGTTTTCTGCTGGGCGTAAAGCTGTGTAATAAACGCCAGCAAAAAGACCACGCTCATCAGGTTCACAATTCGTTTTCTCATCCTATTTATCCTCATATTTTAATCTTTGCTACGATAATGTATTTTTCATTTTTACGATAAAATGTTCCGGCTTTTCAAAGCCCAATACCCGCAAATCGTCCCGCTCGTTTCCCTTTTGATCAATGAACAGAATCGTGGGAACGCCTTTGATTTCAAATTTTTCCCGTAAACGCCTAATTTCAGGACTGACTGCAGCAGTTAGATCAACTTTCAGCAATCGAAATTGACGGCTGAGATCAATGACCGCCGGATCGGTAAAGGTCACATTGTCCATCTCCCTGCAGGGAATACACCAGTCGGCGTAAAAATCAATAATGATCGGCTGTCCCGCTATCAGAGCCGCCTGATAGAGATTCTCTGAATAGGGTTGCCAAGCCATCTCTTGCCCGGAAACCGGTTCCGGTTTCAGAAACCAGGTTCCGGCTATGATGACCGCCACGGCGATCAGTCTTTTAAACATGACAAAGCCCCGGGTATTTTCTCCCGTTCGATTGAAAATCAGCAGGTAGACACCGGCGCCGATCATATACAGCGGAAAAAGCCAACCGTAAATCCCGTCCGGAATCAGCGGCTGCAGGAAATAGAGCGCCATTCCCAGAAGCACCAGACCGAAAATCGTCCGCACACCCACCATCCACTCCCCGGAGCGCGGCAGCCGCTCGATTTTGCTGGAAAAGAACGCCAGAAAAATAAACGGCAGTCCCAACCCCAGTGACAATGTAAAAAACATGCTGAACCCGATCATCGGATTACCGGTAGAGGCGACATAGGTGAGGAGCCCGACGACAAAAGGACCGATGCAGGGCGCCGCGACAATGCCCATCGTTAATCCCATCGAGAGCGCGCCGAAATAGCCGGTCCGGCTGCCGCCACTCAGATTCATTAAAAAGGAGGGTGCGCTTAATTCATAAACCCCGAACATACTCAGCGCAAGGGCAACCAAAATACCTGCAATGATCAGCAGC
>OMKS01000256.1_pt1 | contig 49979 bp, 48 predicted proteins | sample 1674721 | NCBI WGS metagenome assembly OMKS01 (sample SAMN06264996, study PRJEB25208) | sediment metagenome | isolation source: hot spring sediment | place: USA: California | collected 2014-09-02 | reverse complement strand
CTTATCGGGCCGCTTGCGCGGCCGCGCTGTTATGCCGCGTCATCGTACAACAGCCGAGCGGCGCGAGTGAGCCGGATTATGCCACACTATGGGAGACGTTTCAATACACCCGTGTCGCGTATCGGGCCGCTCGCGCGGCCGCGCTGTTGCGCCCGCTGTTGCGTCGTGCGGTGGTTAGCCAGCGACCTGCTGAAACGTCTGACCGGTCAGCCTTTCGTAGGCGTCGATGTATTTGGCGCTGGTTTTTTGCACAATATCCGGCGGCAGTTCCACGCCCGGACCGGATTTATCAAAATTGATTTCCTCCAGATAGTTGCGGACAAATTGTTTGTCGAAGCTTTCCTGATCGCGTCCGGGTTCGTATTTGTCCGCCGGCCAGAACCGCGACGAATCCGGCGTGAGCATCTCATCAATTAAAATGATTCGCCCGTCAATCTCGCCCCATTCAAACTTGGTATCGGCCAGCAAAATGCCCTTCGATTCGGCATAGGCCTGGGCTTTTTTGAAAATCTCTAAACTTTTATCGCGCACATAGTCGGCCTTGTCCCTGCCGATCAGCTCCACGCAGGCATCATAGTCGATATTCTCGTCGTGGGCGCCCTGCTCGGCCTTGGTCGAGGGGGTAAAAATCGGTTCGGGCAGCTTCTGGCATTGCTTCAGACCCGCCGGCAGCTTAATGCCGCAAATCGTGCCCTGTTTTTGATACTCCTTCCAGCCGGAACCGGTGATATAGCCGCGGACAATGCACTCGACCGGCAACACGCGGGTCTTTTTGACCAGCATACTCCGCCCGGCCAGTTGTTCCGGATGATCGCAAAACGGCGGGGGGAACTTCGCGACGTGGTCCGAGATCAGATGGTTTTCGACTGTGCCGGACAGAAAATCGAACCAGAATTTGGAAATCCGAGTCAGCACCTGACCTTTGTACGGGATGCCGGTTTTCATAATCACATCAAACGCACTGATGCGGTCGGAAGCGACAATCAGCAGCGCCTGGCCGAGATCGTAAATATCCCGCACCTTGCCGTGCTTGACCGGGACATCGGGAATGTCGGTTTTGAGTACCACATTAGCCATAGACCATCTCCGTTTGTCAATAAACAACCGTTCTATTTTTGTAGCGATACGTCGGCGATACTATAGCCAAAACCAGCCTGCGAATAAAGCATTTTTCGACCGTTTCCCTATGATAAACAGCCCGCCGTCGAGACCGCAGGCGCCGGACGTAAATTGCCGTTGTCAAATCAGATGTTTGCAGTATAATACGGCCAATTCTTTCGAAAACCGACCGGCCCCCTCTTTCGTATGAGACGTATGCATAATCTAATTGATAATCTGACCCTTGATGCGGTCGAACAATGGCTGCGTCAGGATGACCGGGATGCACTGGAACCGCTCTGGGCGGCGGCCGACGCGGTGCGGCGTGAGCACGTCGGCGACGCGGTGCATCTGCGCGGCCTGATTGAAATATCCAATTACTGCGTTCGACAGTGCGCCTATTGCGGGCTGGCGGTGACCAACCCGTATCTGGAGCGTTATCGAATGAGCGATGAGGAAGTGCTCGACTGCGCCCGGCAAGCCCACCGGTTCGGCTACGGCACGGTGGTGATACAGGGCGGAGAGGATTACGGCCTCGAAACCGACCGCATCGCCGGACTGATACGAAAGATCAAATCCGAGCTGCCGCTGGCCGTGACGCTGAGTTTGGGTGAGCGTGAGCCGAAGGAGCTGGCCGCGTGGCGCACCGCCGGCGCCGACCGCTATTTGCTGCGGTTTGAAACATCCGATCCGGAATTGTACGCTCGCATCCATCCCCCGCGACCGAGACAGACATACGACCGCTTTGACCTGCTGCGCCGCCTGCGGGAGTTGGGGTACGAGGTCGGCAGCGGCGTGATGATCGGCATCCCCGGCCAGACGTATCGCACGCTGGCGCGAGATATTCTGAAGTTCGAAGTATTTGATCTGGATATGATCGGCGTCGGGCCGTATATTCCCAACCCGCTGACGCCGCTGGGACGCGGAGAGGATGTTTTCGCTGTCGATCCGGACGATCAGGTTCCCAACGAGGAACAGATGACCTATAAGGTCATTGCACTGACGCGGCTGGTCTGTCCCCAGGCCAACATTCCCAGCACCACCGCGCTGGCGACGATCAATCGCGACGCGGGGCGTGAGCTGGGGCTGTCGCGCGGGGCCAATGTCGTGATGCCCAACGTCACGCCCGTCAAGTACCGCACCCGTTACGAAATCTATCCGGGTAAAGCCTGCCTGAATGAAACCGCCCAAGCGTGCCAGGGATGTTTGCGCGGACGTATCCACGCGATCGGTCGATTCGTCGGCCAGGGTCCCGGCGGTCGTTTGCGCTAATCGGCCGGATTAACCGGCGGCATGGACCGATTGTTTTTTGACGCTCTGCCGGGCGGCTGCATACGCATTCAGAATATTTTCGATCATGCAGCTTACGCCGCATTGCTGCTGTAAAAACGCCTGGGCGTTCAGGGCCAGGCGCCGCGCCGATTCACGCTGACTGAGCAAACGTTTCAGGCAGCTATAAATGCTCATCTCGTCTTTGCCATCCCACAACGCGGCGGTTTGTCCGTCAATCAGCAAGCCGCTGGTGGCGTCTTCGGCGCCGGCAATCGCCAGCCCCACCCCCATCGCCTCCAGCATCTGGGCGTTGAACAGGCCGCGATCATGGAGATGTAAAAACACGTCCGCCCCGGCCAATACCGTGCGCAGCGGACGCATCAGCGGCACAATCGTAACCGCCGGGGTCAGCCCCAGCGAGCGAATCTGGCGGCGAACGGCAGGCTCGGCCTTGCCCGAGCCCATCAGCACAAGCATCAGCTCAAACCCGTCCAGCAGCAAATGACGAACCGCCCCTAACAACGGCTCAAACAGCCGCACATCATCCAGCGGATGCACCGCAATGAGGCTGGCCGGTCGATCCATCCGCGCAAAACAAGCGCAGGAGTCTTCAACATAGCAACCGATGGGAACATGCTCTATGCGCTGCCGCATCGCCGGCAGGGCTGCGGCCACGTGCTTGATCAGGACGTCCGACGGGGCCAGCAACCGAGCGGCTCCGGACATCGCCTTGCGACGGCGGTCCCGACGTTTGGGCCGTCCGTGAAATGTGATGACAAACGGCACATCCAGCGACTCGGACAAAAACGCCGCCAATTCCGCCTGACCCGGCCAGAAGGCATGAATGACCGTCGGTTTGAATCGTTTGAGCCGTTCCAGAAGAATCCGCCGGTTGGTCGCTGAAAAAATCCCCAGACGCAGCGCGGGATAGTCAATCTTTTCGACCATCGGGCAATCCAGCAACGCGGCGTCCATATCGCCCGGACAGACAACCGCCGCCGGGTCCCCCGCATCGGCCAGACCGATGAGTATCCGCCGCAGGTACACCGCGTAATTGCTGTAAACGCCCTGGTCAATCAACAGTACCGGACGAATCGCAGCAGCGCTGTCCGATCCGTTTGAAAACCCGTTTTCCGCCATTGTGCTACCTCTGTGTCGCCTTAACAATTGCGTCCAGTTTTTCCAGTTCGCCGGGGCGAATATGATAACAATGCGCATCATCCGGAAATGCGCCGGCCCGGACCTGCTGGGCGTAGGTCGAAATTGCGGCGGTGATTGGCTCGGCCAACTGACCAAAAACCTGAGAAAACTTCGGCAGTTTGCCTTCGGTCAGACCGAGGATGTCGTTGATAATCAAAATCTGCCCGTCGCAATCCGGCCCTGAGCCGCAACTGACCACCGGCACGGGACTTTCAGCGGTAACGATTCGGGACACTTCCCTCGCGGTACCTTCCAGCAGCAGCGACGAGGCGCCGGCCTGCACCATCTTGCGGGCCAGATCCACCAGTTCCCAGGCCAGTTCCGCGGTCGTTCCTTCGGCGCGCAGCCGGCCGAGCTTGGCGATGCTCTGGGGACGAATGCCGATATGCGCCATCACCGCCATGTCCGCATCGCTGACCGCTTTAATCACATCCAGATGTGCCGCGGTGGCCTCGATCTTGATGACCTGTGCGCCGGCCTGCTGGACGAACCGCCCGGCGTTGCGCACCGCGTCGGCAATCGAGGTCTGATACGACAAAAACGGCATATCCGCCACCAGACACGCCTTCGGCGCACCCCGGCGCACGCCCTCGGTCAAGGTCGCCATAAAATCCATTGTTACCGGCAGCGTTGATTCGTATCCGAGCAGGGTCTGAGCGGCCGAATCGCCGACGAGAATCATCTCCACGCCCGCCGCGGCCACAAGCCGTGCCGTGGTGTAGTCATAGCAGCTTACCGCCGCGAACCGACGCCCGCTGCGCTTATACTCCAGCAAATCGCAAATTGTTATCCGCCCGTCCGACAATTCTTATTCCCCTGATATTTAATCGACAATAATCAAAATCAATGGCGTCATTATACCCCAACACCGCCGGTCGGGACAATATTTTCTCTTTTCGCAGTCGTACGGCCCAAGCGATCAAATCAGAATAGACCGCCCTGCCGAAGGGACCAATCGGGACACCTGCGCGGCCGAATCGCTGTTATGTGTTATGATTCGATCATTTGTCCGGTCAGGAGCCGTAAAAAAATAATTGGACTGTTTTTTCACCACGAAGAACCCAGCGCGGCCTTCGTGGTTCAATTATTCGGAAATCAGTCATTTTATTTCTTTACGATCTCTTACAGTGATTGCGCGGAAAGTGCGTCGTTCGGCGTCCAGCAGGAACTTATTCGGACACCGGCCGTTTTTGAGCAGCTCGCCGGGCAGGCATTCGTCGGGGCCGGCGACCTCCTTTTCAATCGTGCCGTCGTCGCTGAGAATGCAGATCGTATTTGTCCCGTGCACCTGAAACATCGCTTCGGGGGTAAACTCATCGGGCAGCTCAACGCGCCTTGCGTGCAGCGGCCCGTCGCCGCCGGCCCAGGTAAAAAACGCAAATCGATTCTTGCCGTTGATGGCGCCGGCAGCGATGAGATACCGCCGCTGCCCTGAATCCGAGACTATCTGTTCGATGCTGCGGATCCCCAGTCCGTCAGCGTCGAGTAAAATCGGCTCGCCGAACCGGGCCGGTGTACTGCGGGCGACCATCTCGTCGGGATTTTCGAGGACGAGTATAATGGCCATCTCTTTTTCGCGAACCGGATCAACATAATGCGGATTGCGAAGGCCAATCAGAAGCGAGCCGTTCGGCCCAACGGCCAGCCCTTCGATATTCAGGCCGTTTTCCTTGGGTGCAAGTGCCTCTCGTTGGGATTTTGTCAGGGGTTCGGCCAGACGGATGGTTTTATCCAGCCCCAAAAACCGCAGCCGTTGATTGAGCATCAAGTCATACGCCAGACGGCGGTACGGCCTGCCGACCGGTTTGATCGTGGGCACGCCGCGGCCGTCGCTGACAATATCTGTGGCGAAAAACGCATAGCGGTTGGGGCGTTCCTTGCCGTTTTTGTTTCGTCCGTGCGAGGTAATCCAGTAAATCCGATCCGCCACCCGCGCGGCGCCTTCGATGTCCGCTTCCGGATGATCCGTCTCAATACACAAAAACGCATCCAGATCAACCTGACTAACCGGCTCGGAGGGGCCGTCTATCGCATAAATCCGCAGCGTATTGTTTTCATCGTCCGCCACGACGAAATGCCGTGCATCGAGCATCACCGCCGCCGAGGCGTCGCTCGAACCGGTAAAGGTGCGAACATCCGCGATACCCGTCATCGACAGCACTACGACCCCGATAATACACATCACGACACAACATCTCATTTTTGAGTACCCCACGCAAGATCAGTTTCCACATCTTCAGTCAATCCAAGTTTGATTCTACCTGAAAACGATCCGGTTATCAACAGGTCGCAGACGGTCGAAATCAGCGCTGGCTGCGCAATTGCTCAAGGTGGGCCAGATAGGCGTCGGGGCCGCCTTCCTGGTAGCCGGTTCGGGCGTAGGGCGTGCCGTCGGGATAGGCCAGAATGACCGTGGGGTAGCCCTGAATGCCATAGATTGTCGCCAGCCGCTGGTTCTGGGCCTGCAACTGTCTGGATTGGCCGGATTTATCGGACGGAAAATCAATCTTGACAAACACAAACTGTTTGCCGGCCTCTTCGACAAACCCCGGCTTGGAAAAGACCTCTCCGTCCAGCTTTTTGCACCAATAGCACCAGTCCGAGCCGGAAAAATCCATCAGCAAATCCTTGTCTTCCTCGGCGGCGCGGGCCTTGGCCGCCTCAAAGTCGGTCAGCCAGACAGACTCCGTTGTTGAGGCCGACGACGGCGCTGCGGCCGGATTCTGCGCAGAAGAGGAAGTTTCTGTGATCTCCGGAGAGGGATTATCTTTTTCATTACAGCCTGTAACGGTTATCGCAACAATCAACGCGGCCAGCATCCCATATCGAATTTTCATAGCGGTTCTCCAATTCAGGTTTTCAGTTATCCATATATAACAATTTTTATTCTCTGGTTTCGCTGGTTTTGTTCGCTGTATAATATAAAATTTTCCCTGTCCAGAGGGGTTGTGTTTTTGTGTTTGACGGTGGAAGGTCTTTTTCGTAAAATAGCGTAAACTTAAAACGCAGAAAGGATATAAGACAATATGAGCAGCACACTACTGGCCATGTGGACGCCCGGTGCGCCCGAGCTGATTATTATATTGATTATCGCGGTGCTGATTTTTGGACGCAGACTACCCGAAATTGCACGCGGACTGGGAAAGAGCATTACCGAGTTCAAAAAAGGCATCAAGGACACCGAAGACGACCTCCATAAGGCCATTGACGAGTCCGATAAGATCGCCGATGAGCACGCCAACAGCAAGCGCCAAAACGCCTCCGAAAAAAGCGAGCCGACGGATTAATCCCCGTCGCTGACCCTTCTAAAACGAGTACGCTCTTAGGTCTTTCTTTGTTTGCGCCACAGTCGGCAAACGATGATACTGCCTTCATACAATATGTATAGCGGGATGGCCAAAGAAACCTGAGAGATAATATCCGGGGGCGTGGCGATGGCGGCCAGAACAAACGCGGCCAGAAACACATATTTTCTGATCCGACAGAGCGTCTGAACCGAGACCAGCCCCATTCGCTCGGCAAAGACAATCGCAATCGGCGTCTGGAAGGCCGCACCGAACACCAGTGACAGCAGCAGAACGAAGTTCACGGCCTTGGTGATCTGCGGCTGGTAAATATGTTCGATGCCCAGGTTGAATCGCGCGAAAAACTTAAATACCATCGGCGCGATGCCCAGCAGAAAAAACAAAACCCCCGTTATAAAGAGAATCGCACTCAACGGAGCGGCCGAATAAACAAACCGCCGTTCGTGTTTGTACAACCCCGCCGAGACAAACGCCCAGGCCTGATAAAACAGCCACGGCGAGCTGACCAGCGCCGCCAGCACCAGCGAGGCCTTCAGATAGACCAAAAACGGCTCGGCCACTTCAATCGCCTGAAGCTTGACGTCGATGCCCATCTCCCGCATCGCAGATTGATAAGGCGACAGCACAATGGCCAGAAACCACTTTCCGACCGCCAAAGAACCGAAAAAGGCCACGACCAGGCCGGTCAAGGCCAAAATCAGCCGTGAGCGCAACTCCTCCAAATGGTCGCCCAGGCTCATACTGACCAGTTCGTCTTCTTCGTTGTGTCGTCTTTCCGTCATTTGTACCTATACGGGGTAATGATGTTTTCAATGTGGGGCAGTCTATCCGATACGGCCTCGGCAGGCAATGTTTTTCAGTGTTTGAGCGGCTCGGCTGCGGCACGGCGATGGGCGCCGGTCAGGTGGAAATACAATCCCGGTAATGAGGCGCCCAGCCAGGTCAGCCGCTGGCACAAGGCCAACGCCGCGGCCGCTTCGGGGCTTGCCCCGCCATACCGGACAAACAAAAACACCAATCCCCCTTCAAGGATGCCGATGCCGGCGATGCTGACGGGAATTGAGCCGACCACCCAGACCAGCGGGAAAAACACAAAATAATAACTCAGCGGCGTATCGATGTTCAAATCCAGCCCGATCAGCCAGTAGGCCGCGATGACCAGGCTTTGCAGAAAAATCGTCAGCCCGATGGCCCCAAACAGCACGAACGGACGGCGATAATACACCGCCACGACCTCGCGAAACTGATGAACCATGTCAACAAGGTGTCTGTATGCGCGGTCAAAGACGGATCGCAGGGGAGCGTACAGTACCAGCAGCAAGCCGAGGCCGATGACAACGCCAATGATCCAATGCGCAGCGGAAATCTCTCTAAAGCGATCGGCGATACCTTCCACGCGGCGAATTCGCAGCAGGTACTCGTGCCGCATAAACAGCAGCCACGCCGTAAATGCGATAATGAGCGTCGAAATCAATCCCATCATGCGATCCACCAGCACGCCAAAGGCGGCTTGCAGTTTCCGACGGCTGTGCCGCGATACGTACCAGGCCCGCACGAGGTCGCCGCCGACCGAGCTGGGCAGAAAATTACTGAAAAACAGTCCCAGAAAATTGAGTTTGACGGCCAGCCGCGGCGAAACGGCAATCCGCTGCGCACGCAAAAACAGCCACCAGCGAAAGCCTACAAGCCCCTGACTGAAGGCAAAGACGAGCGTTCCGACCAACAAGACCCAAAGCTGAAGATCGGCAAACGCCGCTTTCAGCTCGGCCCATTTCAGATCTTTGGCCACCAGCCAGCAGGCCCCGAGCGCAATCGCGATGCGCACAGGCAGGGACCATTTTTTCCAGCCGGTTTGGTGTTTGTTGTGCTTCACGGCGACCTTTTCTCATTAAACACTTGTTTTGCAAGAGCATAGCGTGTAAAAAGGGGCAGTTCAAGACGGACGTTTTTATTTTTGCAAAGTATTCTGAAATCCATTGGTTAACAGGAGTTCGCAGCGTGGCCGCAAATGCACATATTGAAGAGGGTTTGGAATTTCTGCCCAAATTTGACAGTAACGGTTTGATTACGGCGATTTCACAGGACGCCTATTCCGGCCAGATCCTGATGGTGGCCTATATGAACGAGCAAGCCCTGCGGCTGACGCTTGAGACCGGCAATGCGGTCTTTTACAGCCGGTCGCGCCGGAAACTTTGGAAAAAAGGCGAACAGTCCGGCCATGTTCAGAAGGTCAAACAGATTCTTGTGGATTGCGACCAGGATTGCCTGGTTTTGAAGGTGGCCGTGGACGAGGGCCAATGCCACGTCGGATATCAGTCGTGCTTCTATCGGGCGGTCAAACCCGGCACATCCAAAGACCTTGAGCGGATCGCCGAGAAGGTCTATGACCCCAGCCAAACCTACAAAAAATAACCGTTCGGCCGCGTCGGTGCAGATCGTTCGCGGCACGGTGGACATTCAAGTCCGTCTGCGCGGGCGGCTTGACCGACACAGCGCCAGGCCGGCCTGGCGCAAGACGCTGCGGCTGCTGTCGCGGCGTTTACACAAGCCCATCCGCATTGATGCGTCCGCGCTGGAGTATGCCGACGGCAGCGGCATTGCCCTGCTGTCCTACTTTAAGCATTACAGTCAGACGCACGGCGTTTCGGTTGAAATCGAGTATCTGGCCGAGCCGTTGGAACGGCTGCTGGAGCGCTATATGCAGCAGGATGACGCCGAGATGCCCGCCCCGCCGGTCGCGCTGAATCTGATTGAACGCATCGGGAAACTGACGGATGATCTTATCGGCGATGTCTATGCTCAAATCGCTTTTTTGGGTCAATTGGCCTCGTCGATCCTCAATGTCGCATTTCACCCCGGTCGATTTCGCGTGCGGGATTTTTTTCGGATGTGCGAGTTGGCCGGGGCCGACGCCATCGGCATCACGGCTTTGCTCGGATTTTTGTTCGGACTGATTATGGCGTTCAGTTCGGCGATGCCGCTGCGGCAATTCGGTGTGGAAGTGTATGTGTCTGATCTGGTGGCGATTGCGCTGGTCCGCGTACTGGGGCCGTTTATTACGGCGATTATCGTGGCCGGACGCACCGGCTCGGCCTATGCCGCCGAGATCGGCACGATGAAAATCAACAATGAGCTGGACGCCCTGGAAGTAATGAATCTGGAGCCGACGGTGTTTTTGGTGCTGCCGCGGGCGGCCGCGACGCTGCTGATGACGCCGCTGCTGGCGGTAGCGACCAATGTGCTGGGGCTGGTCGGTTCGGGGCTGGTGATTTTGTCGCTGGGCTATCCGCTGATTACCTATACGACCCATGTGCAGGATATCCTGGTCGGTACCGACATTGCCGTCGGATTGGTCAAATCGGTGGTTTTCGGCGGAATGATCGGCGCAGTAGGCTGTCTTCGCGGCTTGCAGGCTGAAAGCGGCCCCGGCGCCGTGGGCATCGCTACCACTCGGGCGGTAGTTACGTCCATCGTTTTGCTGGTAGCGCTCGAAGGCGTCTTTTCGGTGATCCTGTATTATCTGAACATCTGAAACATCAGCGTCCCTTAGCGCGTCGGGCAAATGTCAGGGATACAGCCGAACATCAATGTGGTCTTCGTTCAAGTCAATGACCGCCCAGCGGCCCTGTTTGGCCGGGCCGGGATTGACCAAGGTGGTCGGGCCGAGCCGGTCGGTTCCGATAAGTTCATGGATATGACCGCTGACGGCAAGTCGGGGCTGGGCGCGGTCGATAAACGCTCGAATGGCCCGATTGCCGGCGCAGCGCCCCGGAGCGACCGCATCCAGGGCCGTATTCCAGGCCGGCTGATGTGTGACAAGGACGAGCCGATCCGTCGATTCGCATTGCATCGAGGCGCGATCCAGCGCCTCGGTAAACAGCAGTTCGCCCGTTTCGTTCGGCAATGCGCCATAATTGGACAGCGCGCCGGCGGCGCCGACGAACCACCATGAATCGACGTTGACGGCCTGCCCGTGCAGATTGATGCCCGTTTGGGTCAGCCACGCCTCCACCGCCGGCGGGTCGCAATTGCCCGCCACCGCCAACACCCGTGCGGCACGGCGGCGAATACGGTCAATGACGCCGGCGGCCTGTTCGGCGTCGCCGAAGTTGGTGATGTCCCCGGCCACCAGCACGACATCCGCCTGTGAAAGCGGCTCGTCAAGCTGCTCTACGGCTCGGAACTTTCCGTGAATGTCCGCCAAGACGACTATTTTCACAATGCGCCTCCATTAAATATCAAGATAAAATTTCGAGATACCTGACTCCAGCAAATATCCAAAAAAGAAATAAAATAGTGGAAATCAACTTCAAAACAATGATAATGTAACCAAAAGTCAAACATAATCAATCCAAAAAAGTACAGGAGAAATCTTTAATGGGACTTGCAAAACTAAAATCAAATCCATCGCGGTCATCATTGTCTATTTCACATTCAAGACAATGCGAGTGCCCGGAAAAAAAATTGAATTGCCTGACCGCAAAAGAGTGGATAAAAAACCAAATTGGTGTGTGGCAGTTTTTTTATGAAGGCAGAGATATAAGAGACAAGAAAAAACATCCTGCAACTTATCCTATTGCACTTGCAAAACGGTGTATCGAATTATTTACACATGCCGGTGAATTGGTGGTGGACCCTTTTGTCGGCAGCGGCACGACTTTGGTCGCAGCACAAGACTGCAATCGAAATGCGGTGGGATTTGATCTCAACGAAAATTATATCGAACTGTCCAAAAAACGGCTCAGTCAGAACAACGTTTTTAATTCAAATCAACAGATTGCATTATGTGATGACGCACGCTATATCAATCAATACCTGGAAAATGAAACGATCAAGCTCATTTTGACTTCTCCTCCCTACGCCAATCTTCTAAATCGAAAACGGAAAAACAAAAGCCGAAGAGGACAAGACCGTCAGAATGGACAATACAATCAAATCGAACAATACAGTCAAAATCCGAATGACTTGGGAATACTGTCGCTTGATGAGTTTGTTTCGGAATTTACAACAATTTTCAAAGATTTGCTGCCGTTGCTCAAGCCGGAAGGCCATTGTATTATCAATGTTGCCGATATGTGGTGGGAAAACAAACGAATACCGATCCATTTGGAAATCATCAAATCGCTCACAGAAATCGGGTATGAGTTTCGCAATACCATCATTTGGGACAGGACAAACATCGTAAATAAAGTCGGCATATTCGGTTGGCCGTCAAATTACATTACAATGGGAACGACTTTTGAGTATATTCTGCATTTTATTAAGGCGTAAAAGGAAAAAAGCAGATGGAGACCAACTACGGAATTTCAAGTCCTTGGGAAAAAGTCTATTGGTTTGCGCGAATGTTAATTAACAGCGATCAATATGGAGGTATCGGCGGCGACAGTCGTCGAATGAATGCTTTGGCAAGCGCTATCAAAACGGCGATTGACCAAAGCAATGATGATGAACATATTGTGATGGAATTTCTAAACCAAAAGCTGAAGAATATACTGTTAGAGGGCAGAAAACCGGGTACTTCTATATATCATTCTTTAGAAAAGTTATATATGGATCTTCAGGATGATCTGATTACACTTACTGATTTCAAGATATTATGTCTAACCTGCGAAAAAGTACTTGTTCCGATCAATTCCTGTCTTGGCAACATTCCCTCAAATGATTCTGAATTTGTTGAGACCTACGCCAACACCTTTTTGAAAAAAGAAGGAGCCAAAGGATTGGCAAATATTATCAATATTCTGGATGACAAAGGGCTGCGCGGAAGTTTGGAATGCGAACGAAAACAATTGGTGGCTTCATTCAGCGAACTGCGAAAAAATATAGAAAATGAGATGTCCGGCGCTGATTTAGACAGTGTACTTACGGCTTTCTGTCAAGAGTTTGAAAGACGAGTAGGCCAAAAAAGAAAAGGGCGCGCCGGTCGGGGCGTTGAAGGCGCCACCAGTTTAATCTTTAGGCATTTTGGCATTAAGGCATCTCAGGCACCTGAACACTTTACCACCGGACTTGAAATCGATCGTTGGGTGCGGACGAAAGAAGGCTGGTATATCGGTATTTCATGCAAACGAACATTACGGGAGCGATGGAAGCAGGCCTACACAACTGATCTTAATCTTCTGAATCGTCACAAAATTCAAGCCTTGTGGCATGTATTGACCTATGACAAAGACTTATCCGATGAAAAACTCACCGAAATTGGAAGTCATCGGGCCGTACTCTACCTTCCGGATGACAGCCCCAAACTCAAAAAGGCCGGCAATCATCCCGGCATGAAAGAATATGTTCGTCCGATGAGCTCTTTTATAGATGACCTGAAAAGCTTAGTATCTTAATTTGTGTTCTCTGTAAATTCGAATTTCTGTCAACCTCAGCGAGGTGAACAATGATTGTTGTGATGAGACCCGGCGCCGCGCCGGAACAGATTCAGCACGTGGTGGATCTGGTGCATGAATTCGGGCTGAAAGACCATGTGATTTACGGCACGGACCGCACCGTGATTGCATGTCTGGGCGACAAGCGGATGGTCGAGAAGGACGCGATTGAAAACGCCCCGATGGTCGAGAAAATCGTGCCGATTCTGGCGCCGTACAAGATGGCGTCGCTGGAGGTCAAACGCGAAAAGACGACGATCGCGATTGGTCCCGAAGGATTTCGCATAGGCGATGTGAAAGTTGGCGTGATCGCCGGGCCGTGTGCGGTCGAAAGCCGAGAGCAGTTATTGGAAACCGCGCTGGCCGTCAAGGCCGCCGGCGGCATCGGCCTGCGGGGCGGAGCCTTTAAGCCGCGCACCAGTCCCTATGCCTTTCAGGGCATGGGACGCGAGGGATTGGAACTGCTGGCCGAGGCGCGCGAGCAGACCGGCCTGGCCATTGTCACCGAGGTCATCGGCACCGAGCAGGTCAAGCTGTGCGCCGACTATGCCGACGTGCTGCAGATCGGGGCGCGGAATATGCAGCATTATCCGCTGCTCGAAGCGGTCGGCAAGGTCACCACACCCGTTCTGCTCAAGCGCGGGATGAGCGCGTCGCTGGATGAGTTTCTGCTGGCGGCTGAATACATCATCAACGCCGGCAATCCGAATGTGATCTTGTGCGAGCGCGGTATCCGCACCTTTGAAACGTATGTCCGCAACACGCTTCCGCTGGCGGTCATTCCCGCCCTGCGTGAACGGACGCACCTGCCCATCGTGATTGATCCGTCGCACGGCACCGGCCGTGCCCAGATGGTTCCGGCGATGTCGCTGGCGGCGGTGGCCGCCGGGGCCGACGGGGTCATCCTTGAATGCCACCCCAATCCGGAACGCGCCGCTTCTGACGGCGCCCAGTCCATCACGCCGCAATCCTTCAGCGACTTGATGGGCCGTCTAAGGCCGGTCGCCCAGGCCGTGGATCGCGACCTGTAAACAAAGGGAAAAGTAAAAAGGCAAAAGGGATAAGTAAGGACGGCTGTCGCCGGTTCAATGAAAAGCCGCCGCCGAAGGCGGCCTCCTGACTTTTGCCTTTTGCCGCGCGTAAATTAAAGGATTCCGGGCGGCCGCAGAGCGCCCGGAATCCATTTTTACTTAGGTCGCCTACGCTAAGGGAATTTAATGAGCCGGGTAGATACGGTCATCTTCCAGCCATCTTGCCGCGAAAGCTGCAAAGTCTTCCAAGTCGATCAGGCAGTTACCGTTGACGTCATAGGCGCCCATATCATAGGTCTGCCAGTTACAGACCCATTCATTCAGTGAGTCTGCAAGGTAATCCTGTCCGATCTCAACGGTCGACAGCGCGTAGTTGTAAATCTTCAGTTGGTCGATCTTTCCGTTGAAGTATCCGTCGCCGTCGCCCCATTGGCTGCGCCCGAGCCAATTGTTCACGGACGGGCCATAGGCAACAGGAACGTTGGTCATCGACGTGCTCGTGGCCGACAACTCACCGTTGATATAGATACGAGCCGTGCTGCCGGTCAGGGTGGCGGCGACATAGGTCCACTGATCCACTGGAAGCGCTTCGGCAGCCGTTGTAACGACTTGCTCGTTCCCGCCGACCTTGACCGCAAACCGCACGGCGTTATTGACACTGCCGGGGTTGACACAGAGCATCATATAGTTGTTCGTGTCGTTACCGTAGTCAAGGATTCTGTTCCAGTTGGAGCCGCCGCTGTTGTACACCCATGCGGAAATGGTAATGTCCTTATACGCCCCGGCCCATCCCTGCGACACGGCGGCATACTGAGCATCGTTCGTGTTCGGGTCCGCCGGAGTGCTGCGCGGATTATCGAACTTCAATGAAGACGTATTGCCTGCAATGCCCGGCGCCGGCGGGATATCCGCAACCAGGGTCGGCACATCGTCGCCGGTATCATTGCTCAGCAGGCTCATATCATAGCCGCTGATCGTATCCGGAGTCACGTTGACGCCGTCAACCTCATAAACCGTCTCAAAGGCATAGAGGTTCATTAAACGCGGGGCCCAGAACCAGCGTGCCGCTGAAGGCGGCGACTCCTGCGTTTCGGCCGCACCCGGAACACCATTGTAGGCCTTCGCATAAACCCGGGCATCATCAGAGCCATCCGCCGCAGCGCCGGTGATGACCAGCGTTTTTGTCGTCGTTCCGGAATAGATGCCGTTATCCGTCAGCATGATGTCGTCTGTCTCGCCGTTTTCAGGTGTATCCTGATTGCCGACCACCTTAAACCAGCGGTAGTTGTTTGCAACATTCGTGGTTGTGATGGTAAATGATGTATTCCCGTCAACCAGCAGCATATGATCCGAAATGGCCGTAATCGCGGGAACCGCGTTTGCGGTTGTAAACGACCAGACAGACCCCCAAATGTTTTCGGGACTGTTGGCGGGGTAAGGAAGGCCATTCGGATCCTTCATGACCATTTCGACCTGCCACTGATACGTCGTACCCTGCTGGAGTTGGATTGGAGGTTCAACATCGGCCAGCGCAAACGACTGAACGGGGTCTTCCAGGGAGATCTGAGGAAGGTCATAATCAACCAAAATCAAATTCGCATCGTTCGGAAGACCGTACTGGAGATAGACATTGTGGTGGTCAATTCCGGGATTTACCTCATACACCTCATCGAGATCGCGACCTGCTTTGAAGCTCAGCACAATATCATCGATTGAATAGACTCCGGGACTGACCTCAACAGGAGTTCCAACCGTCTGGTCAACATTCTCAGGACTTACCTGAGGACCATAGGGCAGGCCGAGCACTTCATCGTCCTGACCCAAAGAGGCATCGTCGAGAAAAATGTCGCATGTCGCCGACCCCGGCGCTTCAACGTAAAATCTTATCGTCGTGGGATCCGCGTTAGGGACATAGGTGCCTTCGATTAAATACCATTGAGCATTGTCTGCCTGAGCAGTGCCAACCTGACGATACCTTGTATCGAAATCACCGTCTTCCTGCATCGTCAACGCAACCGTTACTTTTTCGTTGGTGCTGGTTCTGACCCAGACAGACGCCGGATAGCTCACGCCCGGAGTCAATTTGCCCACCAGGTTTTCCGAATGCCAGATGCCATGCCAGGTCTCCTGTCTGTTGTAGTTGCGTACGCAGTAATTACCGCTCCGAGGCGACGGATTGCTGGTTATGATTTCAATAGACCCGATCCCGAAACGCGGCCCCCAACCCTCTGTTGTTCCCGTCTCAAATCCGGGATTGACCAGCAAATTTTCAGCCAGCAGCGGTGACACCAGACACAAACACATCAGCACTAACAATCGTCTTTTCATTTCAGTTCTCCTTAAAAATAAATAAACGTATCGAAACACGACCCAAGACCAGTACGCCTGATCTCGCTCTTGACAGATTGTATGACAGTCTTCTGCCCTAAGACTTCAACACGATAAGAGTCCAACAGAACCGGTATCACTGACTGGAGATGCTGAAAAAGCGGTATTTTTGTTGAGGCAGTGGCCATGATAACGCCGGCAGGTGTCTCCGGAAGAATGCCGGTCGGCCAGGCGACTGTAAAGGGGATATCAAGGGACTGTATAAGCGAAAAGAATACTGAATCCAGGCGAGTGGCTGTGAACCCCCGTCCTGTCCTTGCGACGTCAGACAATTCCATTGTCGGCGGAGTATAAACAACCGCCCCACTATAATATAGTGCAACAGATCGGAGTAAACACTTGCTCACCCCTGACCTCCCGTCCGATTAACCTAACTAATCCCCCCATTAATTTCGCATTGCCGACGCATTAATGTCTGAATCCTTATTTTGCCAGGTTGCTTGAAGTCCAACGATGCATCTTATACTCTACCGCGTGGTCCGATAAATGTCAATCAAAAAATGGTAAGATTTTAGATTTTTTCGGTAAATGCGACAAACAAAATCCTCTAATTTTTGTTCGATCTGTACATTCACCCGGCGTTGACGAGTAAGCTGATTTGAACCTTTTTCCGAGGCGACCGATGTTGATGGGCAACCGAAATGACAGGGTGTTTTGGCGCCCACAATCTTCGCTTGAAGATGCTGTCCGGAACAGGCCGAAGGCTATTCTGACTTTTGCCTTTTTACCTTCTTTACAAATTGTATTCTTTGATTTTACGGTAGAGGGTGCGTTCGCCGATTTTGAGCAGTTTGGCCGCTTCGGCGCGGTTCTGCCCGGTCAGTTCGAGTGTGCGACGGATATGTTCGCGTTCGACCTCTTCGAGGGGCAGCCCGGCGGTCTCCTGGCCGGCGGCGATCAGGTGCGCGCCGGACAACGGGGCCTCAAGCTGCTTGACGCGGGCAATTTCCGGCGGCAAATCGCGCAGATCAATTGTGTCGCGGTCGCACAGAGCCACCGTCGTTCGCACGACATGACGCAATTGGCGGATGTTGCCCGGCCAGGAATAACTCATCAGCGCACGCATCGCCGGTTCGGTAATCAGATGAATATTCGTGCCGATCTCCTCGCAGGCCTGCTTGAGAAAATAGCCGAACAGTTCGGGAATATCCTGCGGACGGTTGCGAAGCGGGGGCAGCGTGACGCTGACGCCTTTGATGCGAAAATATAAATCCTGTCGAAACTGTTTTTCTTCGACCTGTTTGGCCAGATCGTGGTTGGTCGCGCTGATGACGCGCACGTCCACCTTAATCGGCGTCGAGCCGCCGACCGGCAGGACCAGCCCGTCTTCGAGCACCCGCAGCAGCTTGGCCTGCATCAGCGCGGGCATATCGCCGATTTCGTCAAGAAAAAGCGTGCCCTTATCGGCCAGTTGAAACAGCCCTTTGCGGTCGGCCGTGGCGCCGGTAAAAGCGCCTTTGACGTGTCCGAACAATTCGCTTTCGAGCAGACTTTCGGCCAGGCCGGCGCAGTTGATCGGATAAAACGGCTTGTCGGCGCGTTTGGAGTTGGCGTGCAGCGACCGGGCGGTCAGTTCCTTGCCGGTTCCCGATTCGCCCTCAATCAGCACGGTCAGATCGGTCGGGGCGACGCGGCGCAGGATGCGATAGACCCCCTGCATGGCCGGGCTGCGGCTGACGACGCCGGGAAATACAAAGTCCTCAATTCCTTTCGGCGGGCCGGTCGGTCGAAGCTCGCGCGCCAGACGCTCCAATTCGCTGCGGTCCGGCGGCGCGACGAAGAAATCATACGCTCCCCGTTTGAGCGACTGCTTGCACGCGGCCAGATCCGGCTCCTCGGCCAGCATAATCACCGCCACGGCCGGATTTTGCCGGCGCACATGCATGAGCACATCCAGCCCGTCGCCGTACCGATCAAAGGAATACGCACAGAACACCGCCCCTACCGGCGACGTCTCCAGATACTTCATCACTCCGTCGCCGTGATCCGTATAAAGCGTGTTGAATCCTTGTGCGGCAAAAACCGATTTGACCTGTTCGGCCTGATCTTCTTGAGGGACCGCAATAACAATGGTTGGCTCTTTTTTCATTTCACATCGCGCTGAAAAAACAATTCAAAATCCGTCAGTAAGGCGGGGGGTTTTGAATACCCAATGTTATCGTGTTGTTGCTGTCTGTTTCCTGCAACAGTCGAACCGTTCGGGCTTTTAATCCCTTTTGTGTTTGAATCGGATGGTACTCGACCCTTTGTCCGCTTCGCAGACAGCGGAATCCCTCTGCATGGATACTGCTGTAATGCACAAACACATCTTCACCTGATTCGCTGACAACAAAACCAAATCCTTTCTTCGGGTCAAACCACTTCACTGTACCTTTGGCCATTCGCAGTCTCCATGATCGAAGCGAGTTTCCTTTCTCGTCCCGCACTATTGCTCAAGTGCGTTCCTGATCGCCCATTTCGAGGTCAGCGAGACAACCCACTTCGCCACATAGACCGTAAACCGCCGCGGCCGGTATAGGGATACCGACCGCCGCATGCGATGCGCTATTAACTTTTCTTATCAGTTTTCTTCATCTCAGCCAGCGCCGCTTTGCGGCTGAGTTTGAACCGCCCCTGTTCGTCAATCGACAGCAATTTCACATCAATCAAATCGCCTACTTTGCAGATATCATCGGCGTTTTTGACATAGCCGTCGCTGAGTTCACTGATATGGCACAGTCCTTCCACGCCCGGCGATATTTCCACAAACACGCCGAATTCTTTGGAGGAGACCACTTTGGCGTTGCGATAAATGCGTCCGACCTTCGGCGGCGTGGTCATGGCCTCAACGAGATCGCGGGCCTTCAGATGCCCGTCGCCGCCGACGCAACTGATGGTCACCGTGCCGTCTTCTTCGATATCAATCAGCGAGCTGGTCTGTTCCTGAATGGCCCGAATCGTCTTGCCCGACGGGCCGATCACCTTGCCGATATACTCCGGATCAATCTTGATCGAAACAATCTTCGGCGCATATTCGCTCAGCACCGGACGCGGTTTGTCAATCGTCTGATGCATAATATCGAGAATTTTCAGCCGCGCCTGACGGGCGCGATCCAGCGCGGCCTCCATAATGTGATGAGGCAGGCCGGAGGCCTTGATGTCCAGTTGAATCGCCGTAATGCCTTTGACGGTTCCGGCGACTTTGAAATCCATATCGCCGAAATGGTCTTCGTCGCCGAGAATATCGGTCAGCAGCTCGTAGCGGTCGCCGTCGGCAACCAAACCAATGGAAATACCCGCCACGGGCCGGGCAATCGGTACGCCCGCATCCATCAGCGCCAGGCAGCCGCCGCAGACCGAGGCCATCGAACTGGAGCCGTTGGACTCGGTGATGTCCGAGGCAATCTTGATGGTATAAGGAAAATCTTCTTCGGCCGGTCGCACCTGTTCGAGGGCTTTTTCCGCCAGCGCCCCGTGTCCGATCTCGCGCCGACCAGGGCCGCGGAACGGACGGACTTCACCGACCGAAAACGGCGGGAAGGTGTAATGCAGCATAAAGCTCTGTCCGAATTCTTCGGTCAGGCCGTCGATGATTTGCTCATCGCGCCCGGTGCCCAGCGTACACGAGACCATCGCCTGCGTTTCACCGCGGGTAAACAGCGCCGAGCCATGCGAGCGCGGCAGCAGCCCCACCTCGCAGTAAATCGGACGGAGTTGATCGTAGGCGCGACCGTCCGGACGTTTGCCTTCGAGCAGCAGTTTGCGCACCGCCTTCCACTGGACGTTATCCAGCATCCGTTTCAGTTGGGTGGCCGTACAAACCGGCGGCTCACAGGCCACATAGGATTGAACAGCCTTTTCGGTAATGTCGCTGATCGCGGCGGTCCGGTCGGCTTTCTGGTGAATCTGATAGGCCTGATAAAACGCATCGAAGGTTTCCTCTTCGATTCGCTTGCACAAGGTCTCGTCCAGTTCGAAAAGGGGCGCTTCTTTTTCCGGCCGGCATTTGTCCGTCAGTTCGTCGATTAGACCGCAGACCTGCTGGACGTTTTCATGGCCGACCTGGACGGCTTGGGCAACGATATCTTCCGGCACCTCTTTGGCGTCCACTTCAATCATATTGATCGCTTCGCGTTTGCCGCCCAACACGAGATTAAAATCGCCTCGGTGGCGTTCTTGATAGGTGGGAAACACGACAAACCGACCCTCGACGCGGCTGACGCGGCAGGCGCCCAGCGGGCCGAGGAACGGGATTTTGCTGATGCTCAGCGCGGCGCTGGCGGCGATCATCCCCAATACATCCGGATCGTTGTCCTGGTCGGCGCTGATGACATTGACCGTAATCTGCACTTCCTGAAAATACCCGTCGGGAAACAGCGGACGAATCGGACGGTCAATCAAGCGGCTGGTCAGCGTTTCTTTGGTGGAGGGACGTCCTTCCCGTTTGAGAAAACCGCCGGGGAACTTGCCGGCGGCGCTGTATTTTTCGCGATAATCCACGCTCAGGGGGAAATAGTCAATCTCCTCGCTTCTGGGCGGAGCGGTGACCGCCGCGGCCATCACCATGGTCTGTCCCATTTGAGCCACCACGGCGCCGTGCGCCTGACGGGCAATTCGACCGGTTTCAAGGCTGAGCATCTTGCCGCCAATTTCTTTTTCTACACGATGTATCGTAAACATAAGATTTTGCTTCCTGAATTAAATCATTGTCATTGAGTCAACACACATCAATACAGTAAAGTCGTGAATCTTCTTTGCTCTATCTGCATCGATAACCTCTTTTTTTAAGAAAAAACTATCACCGCGCCGCTCCTTACTCTCTGGAGCGGCATAAGGCGCCCTGCGGATGGGTGTACTACTTGCGCAATCCCAGACGGGAAATAATGCTGCGATAGCGATTGACGTCTTTGGCCTTGACGTACTTGAGTAACGCAGACCGATTGCCGATCATTTTGAGCAGTCCCCGCCGGGACGAGTGATCTTTGGGATGGGTTTTTAGATGTTCGGTCAGCTCGTTGATCCGCTTGCTGAGGATAGCCACCTGCACCTCCGGCGAGCCGGTGTCGCCGGGGGCGGTTTTGTATTCCTCGATCACTTTTGTCTTTTTCTCTTTGGTAATCATTGCTTTCTGTCATCCTTTCATCATTATTCTTGGGTGGGGCCACATGCCCCCTGACCTGATTCTTTCACACATTAACAAACGCGATAGTATAACCCAAAGTTATCTATTTTCAACCTTTTTTCGCCCGCAAATTAGCGGGAAATACCAATTCGCCAAATAATCGCCGTACAAGGCCTTTTTTGGTCATTTCTTTGAGGTTTGCACCGACCTCGAAATTTTCCACGGACTGGTTGAGTCCGGGTTAAGTCGTTCCGGAAAAAAACCGAAAAAAACCAGACGGTACGGCTGTTTGCCGCCGGTTCAACGAGGCGATCAAGGTCTGAGCAGTGAAAAAACGCGGTTTTACGTTGGTTGAGTTGTTAATTGTGGTTTCCATTCTTGGAATCCTGGCGGCGATCGTCCTGCCGCATTTTCAGAACCATCAGCAGCAGGCACGGGAATCGGCCGCCAAAGAGAACCTGCGGGTCATACGAACGCAGATTGAACTGTACAAACTTCAACATAACGGGATTGTCCCCGGCTATGTTGTGGTCGGCAGCATGCTGAATCCCGTGCCGGCGTCCACACTGATTTCGCAATTTACCTACCCCTCAAACGTCAACGGCATCGTCTCATCATCTAAAACCCCTTCCGAAAGCCATCCCTACGGCCCTTATCTGGATCGGTTTCCGAAGAATCCGTTCAACGGGCAAAATGGAGTTGCTATCGTCAATACGATAGCGGCCGATCCCTCCGCAACCACCATCGGCTGGCTGTATAAGCGGGAAACGGCTGAAATTCGCCTGAACACGGCAGGCGCCGACTCGGCCGGTGCGGTGTATATCGAATACTGATGCTTAGACCGTGTCATCGTGATGTCATCCCCAGTCCCGACGACTGGATATACGCATTGACGCTTCGGGCAACCGTATCGTGTCCAACCGCGTTTAAGTGGCCGTCTGCATCGATGAAATAGGGTTGTTTCCCATCCATTAAAGACTGCCTTAACGCCGCAATCGCCTCCAGAAATGCGATGTCGTGCTGCTTGAGAAACGTCCGCACCTGCTCGTGTAAACGGGTTTCCTGTTGCAGCACCCATAGCATTGATTCAGACGGCTCAATGCCGTCATTGTCAAGTACTCCGTGGAATACCATTTCTTTTGTCGGAATCAGCAATACCAGAAAATCAATGCCGTTCGCAGCGGCAACGGCCTGCATCCGCTGCAGGGCCTTGAGCGAAATCGAAAGCCCCTCAGCAATTCGCGGATCATCCAGATTCATCGCGATGTAACGATACTCCGGCGTAAAAATTGTCCTAAACGGAGGGGCTTCAAAAACCTCGAAAATCTCAGGATGTTTGACGTGTCCGTTTTTGATGGCGAGCCAGCGACGATAAGGCGTGTGGACAACCATATTTTGAATACAACGCTCGGCGGCAAAAAACAGTTGCAAAAGTTTGGCTTTTTTGATCGTCGAAAAAAGCGTTCTTCGGTGCACCGGCACATCCGCTTTTTCATTCGGTGCAGGAGATTCGTCCCATTCTTTTTGCCACATCCGCCACGTGATATGGCGGACCTGTTCCATAAGCGGAGAGGTTTTTTCAATCTGCTCAATCGCCGCTTGAACCGAATCGGCGGACTTGAATTCCGGGAACAGATTTTTATTGTACACCGCGTTAAAAGCATCCACCAGATCGTTTCCGGTAAATAGTGCAAAGACGACAAGCTTTGGATTTAATCGAGCGGCCTCCTCCAGCAGGGCCAACCCTTCCACGCAGCCGTATCCACCAAAAGACATACTATACACGGTATGACCTGAAATACGATTAAGCTGCTGCGGCCAGGCCTGATGTCGTTTGACCCCCATTCCATAGGTCTGCGAGTCTCCGAGAGCGACAATATCCGCCTCCGTCAAAGCAGTCCGATTGCGAAATCCACGGGCATCATGTTCGGGATGATTGGGATTGGGACGCTGGCCTAAATGATCATCCGAAATGTGGAGCGTAATGGCCGTACCGGAAAGCTGTCGGGAGATGGCCGGGGACAGCCGCGTCAACATCTGAAGCACCGATTCCATAAAAAACAATGCCAACAGCAGCGCAAACAAGCAAAAAATTGTTTTTTTGGACAATCCAATCTCTGTTTTACGGTGTTTGATCAAATAGTATCCGGCCGCGATTGCACATACATCAAACAACAGCAGGACGATCACGCGCAGCGGCGAGACGTAACCGTCGGACAGGCGCGTCAAAGGTTTGAGCAGCCAGGGGTTTAACAAGGCCCCCGCTAAGATACACAGAAATGCAACCGCAAGTAAAGTCGTCTCTTTTTTTATCTGTTTCATCTTGATTATCCTGTATGGTTTTTATCTACTATAACGTTTGTGTATGCCGAATTCAATCCTTCGGTGCGGAATTGGCGCACGCCGGGACGCTGCGATTTGAAGAGAGGCCATTTCATTATTTTTCTTTTTGCGGTATGGTTATAAGCCTTGACAAAGAGGATGGTTAGATTATAATATTGCGTTATTGTGGGTCTATTAGTCTGTTCGAAAGGTGTTGAGATGATATGTGCAGGAACAATAAGTCGTGCATAGGCATAGCGTTACAGTATGCTTGCCCCAAGCGTGCCAAACGCCTGGCCGACTTTGTGATGATAAGCGAAACTCTTCAGGGACTGTGCGAAATGCAGGATTTTTTTTCGCGGAGGGCATGATGGCCGATTGACAGGACAACCTGAATCGGTCGCGGGTCGTCTTGACCGAGGCTCGACAGCGTTCTGCACGGGTGTAAAGTGGTAACCTGAAGGTTTCCACTTTTTTATTTTCTGAGAAGGAAAACGACAAAATGAATCAGGAATTGATACGAATCGTTGACAATATTGCACGGGATAAAAACATCGACCGCGAGTCCATTTTTCAGGATCTTGAGGCGGCGATGATCTCGGCGGCGCGGAAGCATTTCGGCCTGCAACACGGCGCCGAGGGCGATATCGTGGTGTACATTGACCGCAGTACCGGACAGATCACCGCCTACAAAGATGATGTGCAAATCGACATTCGTCAATTGGGGCGAATTCCGGCTCAAACCGCCAAACAAGTGATGATTCAAAAAATCAAGGCCGATGAACGTGACAGTATTTATGCGGAATACGCCCAGCGCAAAGGCGACATCGTCAACGGTATCGTCGCGCGTTATGAAGGCGGGGTACTGGTGATCAACGTGACCAATCGGGTCGAGGCGATTTTGCCAAAATCCGAGCAGATTACCGGTGAAACACACCATCCCAATGAACGAATTCGGTGCCTGATTCTGGACGTGCGGGATTTGTCCAACCAGGTTAAGATCATCCTGTCACGGACACATCCGGACTTCATTCGTCGGCTTTTTGAATTGGAAGTGCCTGAAGTGGCCGAGGGAATCATTGAGATTAAGTCGCTGGCGCGTGAAGCGGGGTATCGAACGAAAATCGCCGTGGACACCCTCGACGACAAGGTGGACCCGGTCGGCGCGTGCGTCGGGGTGCGGGGCAGTCGCATTCGCAACATTGTGGATGAACTCGGCGGCGAAAAAATTGATATTGTCAAATGGAGCGATTCATCCCAAAATCTGATCGCCAACGCGCTGGCCCCGGCCAAAGTCAGCGAGATCGCGATTTGTTTTGAGCTGGGACGGGCGACAGTGGTCGTTACCGAAGACCAATTGTCCCTGGCGATCGGCAAGCACGGACAAAATGTACGTTTGGCCGCCCGGCTGACCGGCTGGGACATTGACATCCTGACGCCGGATGAATACAACAAAGAAGTCGATCGGATGACCGAGGCGCTGAAAGACGTGGAAGGCATCGACGACAGTTTCATTGATAAGCTGCTGGCGCTGGGTATTATCTCGGTTCTGGATCTTGAAGAAGTCGGCGCCGCTCCTCTGGTTGAGGAACTGGATGTGCCGACCGAGCAGGCCGAGAAGATCATTACCGCCGCAGCCGAGGCGTCCAAAAAAGCCGCCGCCGAAAACGTCCAAACTCAGGCACAGGCCCTGCTCAGACAGGAAAAAAATAAGAAGAAAAAACGGAAATAGACGTCTTTTTTACGGCGCAACGGATTAAACGGAGAGACGGATTTGGCTAAATCGACACGTGTTTACCTATTGGCCAAAGAGCTTGGCGTCAAGAGTCAGGCCATTGTGGAAAAATGCCAGGCCGAAGGTCTGGAAGATATCAAAAACCACATGGCGGTGATCTCGGTGGGCCTTGCGGCGACGATCCGTGAGTGGTTCAGCGAAGGCGAACACACCACGGCGGTCGAGAAGGCTGCGCCCGTCGATCTGAAAAAGGTTCGCGTCAAACGAAAGAAAAAGAAAGCGTCCGAACCGACTGAAGAGGACAAAGCCGCCGCGCAGAGCGAGACAGAGCCTGCCGCCGCTGCATCCGCCGAGGCGCCTGCCGAGCCGACCGTCGAATCGCCGCCGGTTGAGATCGACCAGCCGCCGCAGCCTGTTGCCGAGTCTCCGCAGCCGGCGCCGGCGACTGAACCGCCGGTCGAACCGAAACCGACCGAAGAACCTGAAAAACACGAAGAACCCAAAAAAGCGGAAGAAGCGAAAGAAACGGAAGAACCCGACGTGACTGAGCGGGAAGAATCGCCGGCGTCGCAGGAACCGACACCCGAGCCAAAACCGGAAGTTATCAAACCGGCCGGCCCGATGCTTGAAAAACCCAAACCGGCCAAACTGAGCGGACCGAAAGTCGTTCGGGTTGAATCGATTGAGGATGATGCTCGTCGTCGTCCCGGTCCACGACGGCATGGGCCAAAGCCGCGTCCCAAGTCCCCGACGTCTATGGAACCTCAGCCGCCGCTGCCGGCAGGACCTTCGTCCGGAAAGGGCAAAAAATCCAGCAAACTCAAAACCCACGGCCGGCGCAAGGATTCCGGAGGCGAAGGCGTTCGTCGAAGCCGCGGCGGGGACATCAAGCGGGTTCGACTCCGCGATTTGGAAGAACGTCAGGCGCGTCTGGCGGCAGCCGGCGGCGCCAGCAAGCGGGCCAAGCCGTCCCGACGCATTGAAGCGCGCAGCGCCGAGGACGTCAGCGCCTCGTCGGAACGTCCTGAAAAAGCCGTCGTTCACGAGCCGATCACGGTCAAAGACCTCTCGGCGGCACTGGCGGTCAAGACGGGCGACATCATCACCAAACTGATGAATCAAGGCATTATGGCCACCGCCAATCAGGCAATTTCAACGGAAGCGGCCGAGCTGGTGGCTCTGGAGTTCGGCACGGAGCTGATGGTCGAGCGCAAGCGTACGCTTCTGGAGCAGATTGAAGAAAAATTTGCCGCTCGTTCGCGTCCGCATCTTCAAAAACGTCCGCCGGTGGTCACGATGCTCGGGCATGTGGACCACGGCAAAACCAGTCTTCTGGACCGCATTCGGCAGACCAGTGTGGCCACGGGCGAGGCCGGCGGTATTACCCAGCACATCGGGGCCTATCAGATCGAGCTTCACGGCAAGAGAATTACATTTCTGGATACGCCGGGCCACGAGGCTTTTACGGCGATGCGCGCCCGCGGCGCCAATATGACCGACATTGTGATTCTGGTCGTGGCCGCCGATGACGGGCTGATGCCCCAGACCATTGAGGCGATTCATCATGCCAAGGCGGCGGGCGTGGCGATTCTGGTGGCGCTGAACAAGATTGATTTGCCGGGCGTGGATGCCAATCGCATCTACGGCCAGCTTGCCGAGCACGAGTTGACCCCGCGGGAATGGGGCGGCCAGACGGAAATTATTCAAACCAGCGCCATCACCGGTCAGGGTATTGAAGAATTGCTCGAACATATTGATTTTACAGCCGAGGATTTGAACTTTTCGGCCGATCCGACCATCCCGGCGTATGGCTGGGTGGTTGAGGCGCATATGTCGCCGACCAAAGGGTCGGTCGCGACGGTGCTGCTGAAGGAAGGCCATCTGGACAAAGGCGATGTGGTACTGGCCGGCGGCGTCTATGGGCGCATCCGCACAGTGATTGACAGCCGCGGACGAACCGTCAAAATCGCCGATCCGTCGATGCCCGTGGTCATTACCGGCCTGGACGGCGTGCCGCAGGCAGGCGATAAGTTTTACTGTCTGGACGACATCAATGAAGCCAAACAGGCCGCCGAGGAAATGCAGCGGCTCAGCCGGGAGCAGACTCTGGCCAAACGTTCACAGATTACGCTGGATAATCTGTTCAGCCATATCGCCGCGGGCAATATCAAAGAACTGAATCTGATCGTCAAAGCCGACGTGCAGGGATCGGTGGATGTGCTCAATAAATACCTGACCGATTTAAGCACCGAGGAGGTGCGGGTGCGCATTATCCATAGCGGCGTCGGCGGCATCAATGAAGGCGATGTGGTGCTGGCCGAGGCGTCGGGCGCGATTATCATCGGCTTTAATGTCGTGCCCGAAGACCGCGTGCGGCAGTTGGCCGAGGCCAAAGGCGTCGATATTCGGCTGTATAACATTATTTATCGTATTACGGAGGATGTCAGGGCGGCGATGATCGGGATGCTGGAGCCGGACACGGAAGAAAGAACCCTCGGTCGTGCCGTGGTGCGAAACACATTCAAAGTCTCCAGTATCGGAACAATCGCGGGGTGTTACGTGACCAGCGGAACCATTACCAAAAACGCCAAGCTGCGGTTGATTCGAAACAACATCGTCGTCAAAGACAATTGCACCATCGAGTCGCTTAAACACTTCAAGGACGATGCGCGTGAGGTGCGGGCCGGTCTGGAATGCGGTATCAAGATCGCCGGGTTTGACGACGTGAAGCTTGAGGACATTCTGGAAGCGTTCGAGGTGGTACAGGTCAAACGGGATTCACTGTAAGTCAGAGGCCAGAGGCCAGAAGTCAGAAAATATAAGGGCGGCGTTCTGATCCGGAGTTTCTTGAAAAATTGTAACCTTTTCCGGATTCTACGGCTTGGACTATACAGGCGTCTGACAGGCTTTATCTTTAGATATTGTGTGCATTGATAAAATATGACGGAATCGAGACGACAACTTAAAATCGCGCGGGTGATTCGGGATTCGGTCAGCCATACGATTCAGAATCGGCTCAGCGACCCTCGCATTACGGGACTGGTGAGCGTTACGGAGGTGACGTTGTCGCCGGATACGAAAAACGCCACGGTGTATCTCAGTATTTTCGGCGTTGACGAGAAGGCAGGCAAGTTGACTTTTGCCGCGATTCAGCACGCGGCCGGTCCGATTCAGGCGGCGCTCGGGCGCGACCTGACCGGGCGGGTCTGTCCGCATTTGCGGTTCGAGCTGGACACGAAAATGAAAAACACGCTCCGAACGCTGGAACTGATCGACCGGGCGCGACAGGAATACGAACCTGCAGACGGCGACGCGGCAAATGACTCATCCGAACCAGAGACTCCGGACGAGGATGAACAGCAAGGCCCTTAATCGGAAAAGGTCACGGCTATGAAAAACAGTAAAGACTACAGCCCGAAAATTGAAAAACTGTTCAAGGCGCTGCGAAAAGAAGCGGGGCCGGCCTCGCCGCCGCGTTACAACGATCCGGTCGAGGCGGTCGTCTATGCCTTTGTCAGCGCCTTTACGACCGAGGCCAACGCCGGCAAAATCTGCCGACGCATTCGCGATCATTTTGTGGATATGAATGATCTGCGTGTGTCGCGTCAGGAAGAGATACTGGAGGTTTTCGGCGACGCCTCGGAAGCGGCCTCGGCCTCGGCGCAGGCGCTGATCAAAACCCTGAACGCCGTGTTTGAAAAATATGACAAGGTGAACCTGCTGCCGCTGACGGCTGAAGGGAAACGTCAGGCGCGAAAAGAACTGGACGAGATTGCCGGCATAACGCCGTTTGTCGCGGCCTATACGTTTTTGACGGCGCTGGGCGGTCATGCGATCCCGCTGACCGATAAAATGGCGGCGTATCTGCGGGAGCATAAGTTGGTGCATCCGGATGCGACGGTTCCGGAGATTGAGAGTTTTCTTGAACGTCACATCAGCGCCGCGGACGCCTATACATTTTATGCACTGCTGCGCGCCGAGACCGAAGGCGGCGTCAAGCCCGCCCGCACCAAAGCCGCGTCCAGGCCGACGGCAAAATACGCCAAAAAGAAAAAAACGACCAAGAAAAAAACACCGAAAAAGTAACGTTTGTTTGTATTTAGTATAAAGGAACCGAGACATTGTCTGAACACGTATTGAAACTGGGCATTCCCAAGGGAAGCCTTCAGAACGCCACGTTTGAATTGTTTGAAAAAGCCGGCTTTAACATCAGCGGCTATGAGCGCAGTTACTTTCCGCGGATCGACGACCCGCAGATTCAGTTGATTATGCTTCGCGCTCAGGAGATGAGCCGATACGTGGAAGAAGGCGTGCTGGACGCCGGGTTTACCGGTCACGACTGGATTATTGAGAACGCTTCGGATGTGCACGAGGTGTGCGAACTGCGGTACAGCAAGGCCACGTCCAATCCGGCTCGCTGGGTGCTGGCCGTGCCGAACGAATCGTCCGTCCAGAAACCCGACGACCTGGCCGGGGGCATCATCGCCACCGAACTGGTCAACGCCACACGCCGCTACTTTGAACAGAAGAAGATCAACGTCAAAGTCGAATTCAGTTGGGGCGCAACCGAAGTCAAGGCGCGACTGGTCAACGGCATCGTGGAATTGACCGAGACCGGCTCTTCACTGCGGGCCAATAACCTTCGGATCATCGATACGATCCTCGAATCCACAACGCGGTTCATTGCCTGCCGCAAGGCCTGGCAGGATGAGTTTAAGCGGCATAAGATCGAAAACATTGCCATTCTGCTCAATGCCGCGATTGATGCACGGACACTGGTGGGGCTAAAGCTCAACGTGCAAAAACAGAACCTGCCGGCAATTCTTGACATCCTTCCGTCGGAAAAAAGCCCGACGGTCTCGCCGCTGGCCGATTCGGAGTACGTCGCGATTGAGATTCTGGTCGAAGAACGCATTGAGCGCGAGTTGATTCCACAGTTGAAACGCGCCGGAGCGTCGGGGATTTTTACATATCCTTTGAATAAGGTGATCCATTAGGTCAGAAGTCAGAAGAACGAGAGAGACTAAACCCAACGGGACAGATGATACGATTAGTAAGGGTAGATTATGGCTGGACATTCGCATTGGGCGGGGATCAAACATAAAAAGGCCGCCAACGACGCCAAACGCGGGAAATTGTGGAGCAAGATTGCACGGATGATCATCGTCGCGGCCAAAGCCGGCGGCGGCGACCCGGCGGCCAATCTGACGCTGCGCTACGCCATCGATAAGGCCAAGGCCGCCAATATGCCCAAAGATACCATTGAAAAGGCCATCAAAAAGGGAACCGGCGAACTGGGCGACGTGACGTATGAAGAGGTGCTGTACGAAGGATACGCCCCCGGCGGCGTGGCCATTATGGTCGAGGGATTGACCGACAACCGGACCCGTACAGCGCCGGAAATCCGAAAAATTTTCGAGCGGCGCGGCGGCTCGCTCGGCGCGACCGGCTGTGTCAGTTGGATGTTCAAAAAACGCGGCGTCATTACCCTCAGGACCGACGATGTCGATGAGGAGACGCTGATGGACATCGCCCTGGGCAGCGGCGCCGACGATATTGAGAATACAGGCGAACTTTACGAGGTTACATGCGCGCCAAGCGCCTATGACGACCTGAAGACAGCGCTGGAGGAAAAACAAATCCCCCTGAACAGCGCGGAACTGTCGATGGTGCCCGAAAATACCGTCGCGGTTGACGACCCGGAAATCGCCCAGCGAATCTTGGCGCTGATGGAGGATTTTGAAGACCACGACGACGTGCAGGAAGTGTACGCCAATTTCGACATTCCCGACGAAATCCTGCAAAAACTGGCATAGTTATTACTCCAGCCGACGGATATTTTGTGGAGTTCAGACCTATTTCGGACGCGCTGTCTGTTTTTGCTGTTCGACGAGCCGTTGCCGCACCTCGCTTAAGAACGCATCGTAACGTCCGCTTTTGAAATCGGGAAAGGTAAACGCAAAGGTCTGCCACGTCCCGCGAACATAGGTCATGGTCACCTCGGCATACATTCGGTCGCCGATATAGACGCGATGGGCAAAATTCTTGGTTGAGGCCAGCACCAGCTTGCTCGGCTCAATCAGGCCGGGGTCAAAATTGACCGGTCGCGGCCACGGGCGGGCCAATGTATCGGCCAATTGACGTTCCAGTCGGTTGGTGGTGTGCTTGACGGCGGCCAGTCGGCCGGGGTCGATCAACGCATCAAAGGCGACAAACTGACGCAGAATCCGCGGGCCGGCCTGCTCGGCATAGTAAGCGGTCAGATCAAACGGCCAGATGTCGCTGATACGGTCAGCCGCCCCCAGCGTCGAAATCAAACATTCGCGTGCGGCGTCCAACGCCTCGGTGTCGCAGGCCAGTATGCCGCAAATCAGTTTGACCGGTTTCGGCTCCGGCAATTCCCACATCGTTTGGATCCCCAAAAATACATATTTTTATGGAGTGTATCATATCCGAGTCAATCGGTCTAATCCGAAATTCGGATGCAACCGTCTATTTTGATTTTTGCATATCTATTTATAGACAATCAGCAAAAGTCCTTGACAGAACAGGGCTTTTGGCTTTACTACGGGTATCGGAATGAGTAGAATGTGGTCGAAAATGACGAAATCAATGACGGATTCCCAGAGGGAATAGAGGATCGACTATGATTGTGGATTGCCATACGCATCTGCATTGCCCTGAGCGGGGACTGCTGACCGAGGAGCATCGGCGTATCTGCAAAGGCGTGGATGCCTGTTTTGTTCTGGCCGGGGTCGGCGACCAGCGCGACCAGCTCAACGCCGAGCTGGAAACGTACCTTCGTCAGATGCCCAGGACATACGGGTTTGTCTCCGTCAATCCGCTGAACGACGAGATTTCAGCTAAGCGGTTCAAAACGCTGAAAAATCACGACCGGACGGCGGGGGTGGTCTTGTACTGCGCCGAAGAGCATTTTCACCCGTCGCACAGCCGGGCGCTGCAACTTTATGAGGCGGCCGAGCAAGCGGGGCTGATTGTGTATTTTCATAATTGTCCGCCGTTCTCGCCGACGGCGGTGATGGACTATGCCCAGCCGTGGCTGTTGGATGAGGTGGCCAGGCTGTTTCCCGGACTGCGAATAATTATCGGACGAATGGGGCTGCCGTTTCATCATCAAACTCTGTGCCTGCTGGGCAAGCATGAGAATGTATTTGCCGACCTGACGATTCACCCGCAGAAAATCTGGCAAGTCTATAACCTGGTGATGGGGGCGTATGAGGCGGGCGTGATGGACAAGCTGCTGTTCGGCAGCGGGTTTCCGTATGCCGAACCGGGCCACTGCATTGAAACGCTGCTGGGGTTTAACAAGATGCTGGCCGATACCCATCTGCCGCAGGTGCCGCGCGAAAAAATGCGAAGCATCGTGGAGCGCGACAGCCTGACGGCGCTGGGTATCAAATAAAATTCGAAATTCGAAGTACGAAATCCGAAACAAATTCGAATTTTAGAATCTAAAAATCCAGAAACAGAGGTATATTTAGCTGTGTTTTGGATTTCCGACAGTTGAATTTTGGATTTGTTTCGGATTTCGATATTCGTGCTTCGACTTTGATCTAAGGAATTTGTATCAATGCCAAAACAACGCTGGACAAGCCGACTGGGGGTGATTCTGGCGGTGGCCGGAAGTGCGGTGGGTCTGGGTAATTTTCTGCGTTTTCCGGGCATCGCCGCCGACAACGGGGGCGGCGCGTTTATGATCCCCTATTTTGTATCGTTCTTTCTGCTGGGGCTGCCGCTGATGTGGATCGAGTGGACGATCGGCCGCTTCGGCGGGGGGTTCGGCCACAGCACCGCACCGGGCGTGTTTCACACGATGTGGCAGAAAAACCGTTTCGTCAAATACTTCGGCGTTATCGGCATCTTCGGTCCGGTTGTCATTTTTTCCTATTATACCTATATCGAATCGTGGCTGTTGGGTTACAGCGTGTTTGCCCTCACCGGTAAATACGCCGGGTGCGGCGATTCAGGTGCGATGGCGGAGTTTTTGCGGGGCTATCAGGGGTTGACCCACAATGAACATTTCAGCGGTCTGGGGACGGCGTATCTGTTTTTTATGATGACCTTTGCCATCAATGTCATTGTGGTGGGATTCGGCATCAGCCGGGGCATCGAGCGGTTCTGTAAGTGGGCGCTGCCGCTTTTGCTGGTCATTGCCGCGGTCCTTGTGGTGCGGGTGCTGACGCTGGGGGCGCCCGATCCGGCGCTGCCGGAGAATAACGTAGCCAACGGATTGGGGTTTTTGTGGAATCCCCACTGGCAGGCGCTGCGTGAGCCGCATGTGTGGCTGGCCGCGGCCGGACAGATTTTCTTTACGCTCAGCGTGGGGTTCGGCGTGATTTTAACGTATGCCAGTTATCTGCGGCGCAACGATGATGTAGCGCTGTCGGGACTGACGGCGGCGGCGACCAATGAGATGACCGAAGTGGTGCTCGGCGGCAGCCTCGTGATTCCGGCGGCGTTTGCCTTTGTCGGGGCCGCCGGCATTGAAACCATCGCCCGACAGGGAATTTTCGACATCGGATTCATCACAATGCCGCTGGTACTGGGAAAGATGGCTTACGGCCAGGTATTCGGCTTTTTGTGGTTCTTTTTGCTGTTTGTCGCCGGGGTGACCAGCTCCATTTCGCTGGCTCAGCCGGCCATCGCGTTTTTGGAAGACGAATTCAATCTGTCGCGGCGCGAAGCGGCGTTGCTGTTTGCGGTGATTACCTTTTTACTGTGCCAGCCGGTGATTTTCTTTTACGGCAACGGGGTCCTGGGCGAAATGGACTTCTGGGGGACGACGGTATGTCTTGTGGTGTTTGCCACCGTCGAGGTGATTTTGTTCGCCTGGGTTTTCGGCATCGACCGCGCCTGGACGGAGCTGCACGCCGGATCGGACATTCGCATCCCGAGCATTTATCGTTTTATCATCAAATATATCACGCCGCTGATGCTGCTGACCATTCTGGCGTCGTGGATCTGGACGGACTGGCGACGGCATCTTTTCCTTGAAGATATTCCGCCCGGCGATAAGCCGATCATTTTGCTGACTCGCGTGGGATTGGCGGGGCTGTTTATCTTTTTGCTGCTGATGGTGCGTATTGTCTGGCGGCGACGCTCCGCAGCCGCCGCGCAGGAGATTGACCCATGAGACTTGACGGATGGATTTTTATGCTCTTAAGCTGGGCGGTGATTCTGAGCCTGTTCGGCTATTCGATGTATCGCACGTTATCCGGCAAGCCTCCCGGCGAGTCGTCGAACACCAAAGAGGACGCCTGACGGTTGCCGCGTTTATATGGCATCTTCTATGGCGTCTGTCAGATTCGACAGCAAGTCCCATTCGGTTTTAATATGGGCGATCATTTTTTCCCAGGGCGACTCGTCTTTATGGCGCTGAGCATAACTTTTCTCTGTCAACCGCCGATAAACCGTCAACAGTTTGGTGATACATTTATCGAGTGAGAACGCATCGGCGGTTTGTCGTGCCTGAGCGGCAAATTCCCTTTTCTGTTCCGACGAGAGGTTGACGTACTTCTCCATCGCCCGGGCAAATGAGAGGCTGTTTTCATCGCTGAGCAGATACCCGTTAACGCCGTCTTGCACCACCTCGCGCACGCCCGGCGCATCGAGGGCAACCACCGGCACGCCGCAGGCCATGGCCTCGGCCAGCACCAGTCCCTGCGTTTCACTCTTAGATGAAAACGCAAACACATCCATGGCGTGGTAGGCCTCGGCGAGCTGCTGACCTTTGAGTTTCCCGACCCAATGGATGCGATCCTGCACTTGAAGCCGGACAAAAATCTCTTTCATTGTGTGCTCCGACGGGCCGTATCCAACGACCACAAAGCGGGCGCGCGGATTCTGCTGCAAGAAGGCGCCGACAGACTCACAAAGAAATGCAAGGTTCTTTTCGGGCGCCAGCCGTCCGACATGACCGACGACCGGCACATCCGATGCAATAGTCTGCCGCTGCCGAAAGATTTGTCCGTCGCCGGCGGCGAACCGATGGATGTCGATTCCGGTGGGTATGACTTCAATGGGTCTGTTGACGCCCCGCCGGCGGAGAATATCGGCAATGCTGCCACTGGGTGCAATGACCGTATCGGTCATATTGGCATAACCGGTGGACAAGCGAACCACAAACTGTTTGAGTTTCTCATACCCCACCGGCACATAATGGGTGTATTGCTCAAACATCGTATGCTGGGTGTACACGAGGGGCAAATCGTACTTTTTGGCGACGCGCACGGCGGTGCTGCCGACCAAAAACGGGTGATGAGAGTGGACAATGTCCGGTTTGAATTTGTCCAGCCGATGATGCAAAAAGCCGTGAATCGGCACAATCACGGAAAAATCGCTGCCGTTGAAATGCTGAATGGCGGGCAGACGAATGACGTCGGCCTCATCATCCGCTGCCTGCTCATACTCAGGGGCAACGACAATGACGCGATGGCCGCGTTTTTTCAGTTCGGCTGTACTGGCCGAGACAGAATTGGCCACCCCGCCGACATGCGGCAGATACGTATTGGTCATCATCAAAATATTCATTGGGGCACGCTGAATTATATCGTTTCAGGTCTTCTTTGTTTTTTTGGCTGTTCGCCTGTTCTATTATAACGTTCCGTGCTTAAGGGGGCTACTGACTTTCTGTTTTACGACCGCTGTTGTCGTGTGCAGTTACCCGCCGCTGAATCACTGTTCTTCGGAAAAGTTTTGGCAAAAAACTTGAAAATGCCGGTTTTCCGACAGCCTCAAGGTCTGATAATAACCCCGTGCCGGTTCATTTCAGGTATGGTGTGTAACGTCTGTAGCGATTACAACAGGGCGGGGAATCGTTTGTCTGTATTCTTCACTGATATTCTCCGCTGCAAATACGGTAAAATCTTGCATTCGGGCGGTGGTTTTGTTATCATCGGCCTGTTAGGTGATTTGCTTTTCTCAAAGGGGGCATCGTTCTTAAAAGACGCATCGTATGGGTACGCCTTTTGTCCCCGCGAAAACAGCGTCCGCCATGTTGATGAATCGTGTATGTTGCGACAGACAATAAAACGAAGTATGACACAAACACTGTTTAACGGGAGAACAACAATGAAGAAGATGGTTGTAGTTTTGATGACGGTGGCGGCACTGACGGCGGCGGCCCATGCGAATCTGGTGATCCAGGTTCAGCCGGAAGGCGACGGTCAGAGCGGCAAAGCGCGTTACGGCTTTTCCTATGGCTGGGAAAGCACGGGATTCAAGGTGGACGCCAATCCCAACTGGGCCGGCCATTGGTACGAAAGCTCATGGGCCAACGGCGAACAGAGCACAGTATTTATGCAGATTTCGTTGTCGGACATTCCCGCCGGCGTCGAGATTCAGCAGGCTCATCTTTACCTGCATATCACTGAAGTGTCCGGCAACGGCAGTGAATTAAAACACCTTAGCGATTCATCAACCGCCACCGGGCTGGCCAGTCAGCAATTGGCCGGTAATGTCACAGTGGCAACGCTTAAAGATATTCCGACCGGCTGGCTGAGCATTGACGTAACCGACTATATCCAAGCCGACCTGAACAACGGTCATGATTGGGCCGTGTTTAGTTTTCCTTACAAAAGCTACAGCAGCCTGAAGTTTTCCAGCGCTGAAACCGACAACGGCGCCTATCTGGCGGTGGTGATTCCGGAGCCGGCGACGATGGGGATGCTCGGATTCGGTTCGCTGTTTCTGCTGCGGCGCAGAAAATAAGTTGTCCTCGATTCATATCACGATAAAACCATCACAGCCGTTGGATTGTTCCAGCGGCTTTTTTTGTCTTTAGGTCGCGGGTCGCCGGAAAGCCGGTTGATTTTTCCCGCCGGATTCGCTATGCTGGGTCAAGTCGGCGCTGTGTCGGCGGTGCGCGACAGGGATGGTTTGCGGAGAACGGCAATGGATTATCTTGACGAGTCGCAGATTTTTCTGTTCCTGATTCAGTTTCTGGTCTTACTGGGCTTGGCGCGGGGACTGGGGGAGCTGTTCAACCGGTGGCATCAGCCGTCGATTACCGCCGAGATTTTGGTGGGCGTTCTGCTGGGGCCGACGCTGCTGGGGCGCGTCTGGCCGGGGCTGCACGGGGCGCTGTTCCCCGCCGATCCGGCCCAGTGGAATATGCTCGAAACGGTCGCCTGGTTCGGCATTCTGTTCTTTCTGCTCAAAATCGGCATCGAGATGGATATTTCCAGCGCCTGGCGTCAGCGCGGCGATGCGTTGATTATTTCGCTGTCCGATGTGATCATCCCAATGATTATCGCATTTGTGCCGTGCCTGTTTCTGGCTGATCGGTATATGGGCGACGCAGGTGGTCCGGTGATGTTCGGCCTGTTTATTGCGACGGTCTCGACGATCAGCGCACTGCCGATGACGGCGCGGGTGTTGCAGGATTTGCGGCTGTACCGCACCGACCTGGGGTTTTTGATTATGTGCGCGCTGTCGCTCAACGATATTCTCGGCTGGGTGATTTTTACGTTGATTTTGGGCTTTATGGCCCAGGCGGGACTGACGGTGCTGGCGGTCGCGGGCATTCTGGTCGGCACGGTGGTCTTTACGCTGGCCGCCCTGACGGCCGGACGCAGCGTCTGCAACAACGCGCTGGTGTGGATGCGAAAAAAACGGCTTCCCGAAACGGGGTCATCGCTGACGTTTGTCTGTCTGGTCGGCTTTTTGTGCGGCGCGATCACGCTGAAGATCGGCATTCACGCGCTGTTTGGGTTTTTCATCGCCGGAATGATGGTTGGAGAGTGCTCGGCGCTGTCTGAGAAAACGCGAAACGTGATTTCGCAGATGGTGCATGCGATTTTTATTCCGGTGTTCTTTGCAAGCATCGGACTAAAGGTGGATTTTCTGGCCGAGTTCGACTGGCTGCTGGTGGCGTTTATTTTTCTGATTGGTCTGGGCGGGCGGTTTCTCGGCGCGTGGGTCGGCACACGGCTGACGGCTCAATCGAAGGCCAATCGTCTGCTGATTTCGATTGCCCATACGCCCGGCGGCGAGATGCAGATTGTCGTCGGGATGCTGGCGCTGGAATACGGACTGATTACCGAGCCGGTGTTTGTGGCGATTATTTTCAGTGCGGTCGGTTCGTCGCTGACGCTGGGGCCGTGGATGAAATACGCCCTCAAGACCCGCCGTGAAGTGCGGATTGAAGAATTTTTCCTGCGCGGCGGTGTGCTGCCTGACCTGAAAGCGACCGACCGCGACGAGGCCATTGCCGAGCTGTGCCGGTATGTAGCCGAGCAGGAACCAACCCTTGAACACGGCGAACTGGTCGAGGCGGTGCTGGCCCGCGAACGGCAGATGAGTACGGCGGTGCTGGACGGACTGGCCGTGCCGCACGCCCGCATTGACCAACTGCCTCGGCCGATTATCGTCTTCGGCCGCTCGAAAGGCGGCATCGACTGGAACGCCCCGGACGGCGTGCCGGCGCGATACATCTATTTGGTGCTGACGCCGTCGGGGGATCCGGACGTGCAGCTTCACATCCTGCGCAACATCGCGATGGCGATGAATGACGAGAACCTGCGCCGGAAACTGATGACGCCGGAAAACGTCCAGCCGCTTTGGGATGTGCTGCACGAGGCGCTGATGAAAAAGACCATTCCGCGCTGAGACCGACGATGCCGACCGATCGATCCAACATCGTCCTGATTGGGATGCCGGCAGCGGGCAAGAGCACGGTGGGTGTGCTGCTGGCCAAGCGATTGGGACTGTCGTTTCTGGATACAGATGTGTTGATCCAGGCCGCCTGCGGCAAGAGCCTGCGCGACTTGATTGACGAGCGGGGGATGGACGGATTCTGTCAAATCGAACGGGAGTCTGTCGGCCGTATCAACGCCAAACACACCGTCATCGCCACCGGCGGCAGCGTCGTTTATTATGACGACGCGATACGGGCATTGCAGGCCGACGGACGAATCGTCTATCTGCAACTGCCGCTGGACGAGCTGAAACGGCGGCTGGATGACTTGAACGCACGCGGCGTTGTTCTCGAACCCGGTCAACCCCTTGAAAGTCTCTATGAAAAGCGGATTCCGCTGTATGAACGCTGGGCGGAGGTCACCGTCCCGCTGTCCGGACTGAATCACGATCAGGCAGTCGATGCCGTTATCGCGGCATTGAACAAGGCGGGACAATGAGTGACCCAAAATCCATCCTGATCCTGCACAATACCTTCGACCGGGCGGGCGACGCCCTGTATGACAGTCGCGCCGGGGTGATGGATCAGGTGCGTGCGGTTGAGGCGGCCTGCCGGACGCTGGGCTATCCGTACCACACACAGGCGATTGACGATTTGGGGCATTTGACGCGCGTCCTGACAACCGACGGCCGGGGATTGATTTTTAATCTGATTGAAGAATTTGCAAGCGATGTACAGCAGGCGTCGCTGGTTCCGGCGGTCTGCCGGGCGTTCGGCTCAAGCTGCACGGGCAACGATACCCCTGCCCTGCTGCTGGCTCAAAACAAGATTCAGGCCAAGGCCCTGCTGGCCGGCTGCGGACTGCCGACGCCGGAAGGAGCGGTTGTTCGTCCGGGCGCCCAGCCGGATACGTCCGCCCTGCCGCAGGGTAAGTACATCCTCAAGCCCGCGTTTTGCGATGCCAGTGAAGGGATCGACAGTAATTCGGTCGTGCGGCTTCCGGAGGAATCGGATCGGACACAATTGCAGGTCGCCTCGCTGCATCAGCGGTTTGCCCAGCCGGTGCTGATTGAGCGGTACATTCCGGCCCGTGAGCTGAACGTGTCGGTGGTGCAATCCGATGGGCAGCCTCGCGTCATGCCCCTGGCGGAGATTGATTTCTCGGCGTTTGATGACAGTCGGCCAAAAATTGTCGATTACAGCGCCAAATGGGACGCCGAATCGTTCGCGTTTCACCATACGCCGCGCAAGATTCCCGCCGACCTGCCGCCGCGAATCGCCGACGAGATTCGCCGATTGGCCGCAGCGGCCTGGAACGCACTGGGCTGCCGCGATTATGTCCGCGTGGATTTTCGACTGGACGAACGGCTCAATCCGTATATCATTGAGGTCAATCCCAATCCGGATATCACACCGGAGGCCGGCTTTGCCGCCGCCCTGACCGCCGGCGGGATCGCCTACGAACGGTTTGTTGAAATGATGCTGGACAATGCCCAACGACGATTGATGAAATATGTTCAATTCTAAAACAAAATGGACCATTCGAAAAGCGGCTGCCTCGGATACGTCGGCGGTCATGGAGATTATCCGCCGGACGGCGTTTTTTCGACCTGTTGAAGAAACGATTGCACAGGAGGTGCTGGATCAGGCGTGCACCGCTGATGGCGGCGGCTATCAATCTTATGTCGCCGAGACAGGCGGGCGCGTCGGCGGCTGGGTGTGCTTCGGGGCCACACCGTGCACAGTGGGGACATTTGATGTGTATTGGATCGCGGTCGATCCGGACAGACAGCAGGCCGGTCTCGGCTCGCGGCTGCTGGCGTTTGCCGAACGGCAAATCACCGAACAGGCCGGGCGGCTGGTCGTTATTGAAACGTCCGGACTGGAGAAGTACCGCCCGACCCGACAGTTCTATGATAAAAACGACTATATGCTTGTCGCATGTATTGAGGATTTTTACGCCCCCGGCGATCCGAAGCTGATTTATACCAAAGTGCTTGCATCCGGCCAACCCACCTCGCCGCACCAATCGCCGTAAGTCCTTGCTTGCAATGCCGCCTCTGTGAGTCTATAATCCAAAGGGTATCGATACTTATTCTAAAAGGATTTGATATTGAAAGCGGCGATTTTAGGATTAACCCAATCGGGCAAAAGTACTCTCGTTTCGGCCGTCAGCGGCAAGTACCCTGCGCCGACAGGCTCAACGGACGCACACGAAGTGATGGTCTCGGTGCCCGATGAACGGCTGGACTGGCTGACGCAGCTTTATCAGCCCAAAAAAACAGTGCACGCGACAGTCGATTGTGTGGACTTGCCGGGGTTGTCGTTTCTGGACGATCACGGACGGGCCGCGGCACGGCGGCAGTTGAATCAATGGCGCACGGCGGATTTGTTCGTGCTGGTGGTGCGTGCATTCGGTAATCCGTCTGCGCCGGCGTACCGCAACAGCGTCAATCCGCAGCGGGATTTGGATGAACTGCGTACCGAGCTTCTGCTGGCGGACCTGGAACTGGTGACCACACGAATCGAGCGGCTTGAAAAACAGGTTCACAAACCCAGCAAAACGCAGTCGCGCGACAAGGCCGAGCTGGCGCTGCAACTGAAATTGCAGGACGCCATTGAGTCCGAAAAGCCCATCCGCAGCGTCATTGAGCAGACCGAAGGGCCGGAGATGGAGATTGTGCGCGCGCTGAATTTTCTGACGCTTAAGCCGATGATGATCGTCGTCAATACAGATGAAAACGAGCCGGACAAGATATTTGATTTCGGGCCGTCGGCTCAGGGGATGGAAACCATTTCATTGTGCGCAACGCTCGAAAGCGAACTGGCGGCGCTGGACGCCGCCAGCCGCAGCGAATTTATGAAGGACATGGGCCTGACCGAACCGGCGGCGTGGAAGTTTGTCCAGTCCTGCTATCGGACGCTGGGACTGATCAGCTTTTTGACCGTGGGCAAGGATGAGGTCAGGGCCTGGCCGATTGAAAAAGGCGCCAGCGCTCACGACGCCGCCGGCAAAGTGCATTCGGACATCAAACGCGGCTTTATCCGAGCCGAGACCATGGCCTACGACGACCTGCGGCAACTCGGCGATGAAAAAGCGGTCAAGGCCGCCGGTAAAATGCGGCTCGAAGGCAAAAGCTACATCGTACAGGACGGCGACATCATCAATTTCCGGTTTAATGTGTAACCAGCGAAAAATTCTTATCCTGGGGGTGACCGCCTCGGGCAAGGGGGCGCTGGGGTTTGAACTGGCCCGACGGCTCAATGGCGAAATCATCAGCGTCGATTCAATGAAAGTGTATCGACGAATGGACATCGGCACGGCCAAACCGCCGCCGGAAAAACGCCGACAGATTCGACATCATCTGATCGATGTGGTCGAGCCGAGCGAGGCGTTCAGCGTGGATCGTTTTCTTGAGCTGACCGAGACTGCGACAACACAAATTCAGGCCGCCGGTCGGCAGGTCGTGGCCGTCGGCGGGACGGCGATGTATATCAAGGCGCTGTTGTACGGGCTGTTTGAAGGCCCGGCCTCGGATCCGGCGATTCGGCGGCGTCTGAACGACCAAATTGACCGGCACGGCGCGGCGGCGCTGCATGAGCGGCTCCGGCAGATTGACCCGCAGGCCGCCGACAAGATTCACCCGAATGACCGGCGACGCATCATCCGCGCCCTGGAGGTGTTCGAACTGGCCGGACAACCCATCAGCACCCTGCAAAAACAATGGGCGCAGGAGGCCGACGAAGACTGGTTTGTCATCGGACTGCGTCGGCCTAAAGAAATCGAAAACAGTCGCATCAATCAGCGCGTCAGGCGAATGATCGAAGAAGGGCTGCTTGATGAGGTCAAGGCGCTGCTGGCCGAGCCGAAACCCATGAGTAAACAGGCCCGCGCCGCCATCGGATACGCCGAAATCATCGCCTATCTGGATGGGCAATATTCATTTGAGGACGCCATTGAGCAGATCAAGATCAACACCCGCAAACTGGCCAAGGCCCAGCGCACCTGGTTCAAGACCTTTCGCAACGTCCGCTGGCTCGACATCACCGAAACCGACACCCTCGAAACCGTCGCCCAATCGGCTATCCATAGGCTCAGGATATTTTAGATGCTGCTGCAAATTCGATTTTTAGTATTGTCGCCTCGTGTACGTATTTGATAGACCTCTTTAAGCGGCGGCAGTCCCTATTTCATATACTGGGGCTTATTTGTTATTTGATGGTGCATAAACAGACTAATATCTTCAGTTTTTTCTTGATTTTGAGGTCTCATTGTGTTATCATTTGGGGGCTTTCGGAGTTGTTTAAAATGAAACAGGGGTGTGTTTGGGTTATTGTTGGAAATGACCTGAACCGTCTGCTATCATGGTTGTCAATCGAGTTGTGGGTGATGAACCTGCCTTGCCGTCTGTATTGTAAGCTGTCGGAGGCCGGTTAGTGATAGAAATGAAAGGGTGATGAATCATGAACAGGTTAACTGTCGTTTTGGCAATCGGTGTGTTTGCATTGGGTACCGCGGCACAGGCAGATTTGGTAAACATTGATTTTGATGGACCGGCGTACATGGCCGGTCAGTTACCCCCGGAGCCGTGGCTGCAAGAGTACGACGGTACCGACCACAGCATTGAAGCCGAGGTGGGCTACGAAGGTACGCAGGGATTGGTGATTACCAGCGCCGAAAATTGGGCGGGCGTGACTTATGTCTTTCCAGCGCCGCTGAACTCAGATATGGGAGCTGTAAAAATCTCGGTTTTGGTGAATCCAGCCACACCGGGCAGTGGGGATCTTTTTGGGAGTTATGGCGGAATTCAAGTTGGCCGTGGACAGCAACGTTACGACACGGCCAGTTATTTGGGTTTAATCTTTCGAATCAATAACGGCAGCAGAGGGGTCTATGGTCCCGGCAGCATGTGGGGCACAAATCTGGGACTATCTTGGAGTTCGGGCCATTGGTACGAGGTCGCATTTGAACTGAGCCAGGACTGGCAAAATATGACTATCAGCGTCCGCCCCATCGGCGGCCAAGCGGTGTCAGGCACATTCGCCTGGAATGGCGGCGAAATTACCCGCCTTTGGGCCAGCACGCCGAATATCAATTCAGCCATCTATGACAATATAGTCGTTACAGTTGAAAGCCAGAATCCGACGGGCGATTTGACAGGAGACGGTTCTGTTAATCTGGCAGACGTGGCGGTTGTAGCTCAATGGTGGATGGCGACGTGCAATGCAACGAACGACTGGTGCGAGGGAGCTGATTTGGACCAAGACGGCATGGTTGGCATTGAAGATCTGCTCGTATTGGCCCGGCATTGGCTGGCGGAGATGTAAGAAACTGTAGTACGAAATTGACAAACTGCAAATCGTTTCGTTTCCGTGAACATCCGGCTCAGACCAAGCCGGCGAACCTTAGAGGCGTGAGTCTTTGGCCCGCTTTGAAAGCCAGCGTTCGCAAAACAGCAGCAGATCTGTCTGATCGACGGCGCCGGAACGATTTATGTCCATCCCGCAGCAGAAGTCGTTGTTTGCATCGCAATCGCTTTGCAGCCAATACTGCGAAAGCAGAGCAAAATCGGCCAGGTCGGTCTGTTCGACCAGCGGCCCCTGCACAACGCCGAAATCAAACGGGCCGTAGGTGTTGTTCGGGTCCGCATCGATGAGGTATTGATAGCCCTCCGCTGCGCCCGGGGCGGTCTGCGACCAGCCTTCCGGCAGGATCAGACCCAGGGCATACGTTTCGGGCGCGTCCAGATACTCAAATCGAAACAGCCCGTTTGGATCGGTCGGGGCATTCGGCTCGGACGGCTGATAGACGCCGTCCTGATTCAAATCCATTTGATCCTTGTCCAGAAAAATCGCCGAAACAATATTGAACGCACAGCCGCTTATTGTCCGATGATATCTTGAATAAATCCTTTTTCGGCGGTAAGATGCGCAAGAACCATAACAACGGATGGCCCAAATGAACCCATACACCGGAAAAAAATATCATTTTATCGGCATCGGCGGTATCGGAACCAGCGGACTGGCCCGATTGCTGATGCGCCAGGGGGCTGTGGTCAGCGGGTCGGATATGTGCCAAAGTCCGGTCACCGACCAGTTGCAGCAACTGGGGGCGACGGTTCGGCTCGGCCATACCGCTGAACATCTGGCCGACGATGTCGATGCGGTGGTCATCAGTGCGGCCGTGGCCGCGACCAATCCGGAACTGGCGCGGGCATCCGAGCTGGGCTGTCCGATTCATAAATACGCCGAGATGCTCGGCAGGTTGTTCGAGGCCTATTGCGGCATCGCAATCAGCGGCACGCACGGCAAAAGTACCACCAGTGCATGGATTTCGTATCTGCTTTCAGAATGCGGACTTAAGCCCAATTATATCATCGGCGCTGCGGTGCCCCAACTGGGCGGCTCCAGCGGCGTGGGCAACGGACGGTATTTTGTCGCCGAGGCGTGCGAGTACGACCGCAGTTTTTTGAACCTGCATCCGCACATCGGTGTGATTCTTAATATCGAGCAGGATCATCTGGATTATTACCGAAACGAAGACGAGATTGTCGATGCCTTCAGCGAATTCGCTTTCGGGATCAAACCGGACGGCGTCCTGATTGCCAACGGGACCGATAAAAACGTCGCCCGCGTCCTGCGCCGGCTCAAAGACAGTCGGCGTGTGATTACGGTCGGGCCGGAGCCGGGGTGCGACTATACAGCCGAGAATGTCCAGCTTGTCGAGGGGCTTTATGCGTTTGATTTGGTCCGCAACGGCCGGACGCTTGGCCGAACAAAAAGCGGTCTGCCGGGCCGGCACAATGTCTATAATGCCCTGATCGCCGCGGCCGTATGCCTTGAAGCGGGCGTGCCGGAATCGGACGTCCTTGAGCGACTGGGGCAATTCGAGGGGATCGACCGCCGGCTGATGTTCAAGGCCAAGCTCAACGGTGTGACCATTCTGGACGATTACGCTCACCATCCGACGGAGATTCGGGCGTCGCTGGCCGCGATTCGACAACGGTACGCCCCGCGGCGGTTGTGGTGCATTTTTCAGCCCCATCAGTACAGCCGAACCCGTTTTTTACTTGATGATTTTGCCGAAAGTTTTATGCTGGCCGATATGACCATCGTGCCGGAGATTTACTTCGTGCGGGACACCGCCGAAAGCAAAAGCACGGTCAACGCCGAGACGCTCGTCGAACGCATTCGACAGCAGCAGTGTCAGGCGCTGTTTATCAATGAGTTTGCCGGTATTGTCAATCACTTAAAACAACACGTCCGAGACGGCGATCTGGTCGTAACCATGGGCGCCGGGACCATTTGGAAAGTTGCCGATGAGTATATTCAATGGCTTAGAGAACATCGTTAAGGAAAATGTACCGCTGAAGGACCTGACATGGTACGCCCTGGGCGGACAGGCCGAGTATCTCGTGCGTCCGCAGACCATTGAACAGCTTCAGGAGGTGGTGCGGCGCTGCGGGCAGGAACAAATGCCGATGCGGGTTTTGGGGTTCGGCTCCAATCTGCTGGTCAGTGATGAAGGCGTCAAAGGGGTGGTGCTCAAACTCGACGCCGAGCCGTTCACCCACGCCGCCTTTGAACAGACCTCCCTCAAAGCCGCCGCGGGCGCCAGTCTGAACAAGCTTGTCCTTGACGCGGTGCGCAAAGGGCTGTGCGGCCTGGAAGCGCTGACGGGCATTCCCGGCTCGATCGGCGGGGCCATCCGAATGAACGCCGGCGGCAACTTCGGCGACATCGGCTCGTGCACGCAAAGCGTCACCGTGATGGACATCAACGGCGAGATTTTCGAAAAATGCAAGCCTGAACTGGTGTTTGATTACCGCTGGGTCAATATCACCGCCCCGATCATTCTGGAGGCGACGCTTGAACTGACGCCGTCGGACTCCGATCAGATGCTCAAGACCGTCAAGGAAGTGTGGATTTACAAGAAAAACACCCAGCCGCTGAATACACGCAACGCCGGATGCATCTTCAAAAATCCGCGCGGCATGAGCGCCGGCGCCCTGATCGATCGGGCCGGACTGAAAGGCGCCCAGGTCGGCGGTGCGGCCGTCAGCGAAAAACACGCCAATTTCATCACCACCGAAAGCGGCTGTACGAGCGCCGATGTCAAACAACTCATTGATCTGATCCGCGAGAAGGTCAAAGAAAAATTCGACGTGGAACTCGAACTGGAAATTGAAATATGGTAAATCAGTTCTTAGTTCTGAGTTCTTAGTTGAGTTGAGAAGGAATTTCGATGCAAGGATGTGATAATTTTAAGTTTGAACAATTGGTCGTTTATCAAAAGGCTCTTGATGTAATTGATTTGGTTTATAAACTCACAAGCTCCATATATATTCCGGAAAAGCAGTATTTTGATTTAAGAACTTGCTTTGCTGAATTATCAAGAATGATTAGCGGCCTTAAACGAGGTCTTGGTTTTTCAAACCGAAATAACACGTAAACGACCCGTAACTACGAACTAAGAACTACGAACTATAAATTAAAAACTTCAACAATGCCAAAATGTCATAGGGCAATCAAAGTTGCCGTGCTGGCCGGGGGGATTGGTTCCGAGCGTCAGGTCAGTCTTCAAAGCGGGCAGGCGATTTATTCAGCCCTGCAGGAAGCGGGAATGGACGCGGTGCAGTCGGATATTACGCCGGAGCAGACGCAGATTCTGGACGATGCGTCGATTGATGTGTATTTTCTGGCGCTGCACGGACGTTTCGGCGAGGACGGCGGCGTCCAGGAGCTGCTGGAGCGGCGGCAACGTGCTTTTACCGGCGCCGGCGCCGCGGCCAGCCGAACGGCATTCGATAAAGTGGCAAGCAAGGCCGCCTTTGTCCGGGTCGGGGCAAACGTCCCGCGTCAGATCATTGTTTCGCCGGACGATACGGAGTCGGCGCTTGTGCGAAAACTGAGCGGCTTTGCCCGGCGCGTCGTGATCAAGCCGGTTCGCGAAGGCAGCAGCATCGGCGTGGACATCACTGCCGATGCGACGATTGCCGCACAAAAGGCGATGCGGTGTGTTCAAGCCTTCGGCGACTGCATGATTGAAGAGTTCATCGCAGGGCGTGAAATCACCGTCGGGATTGTCAACGGACAGGCCCTGCCGATCATTGAGATTCGCAGCAAAGCGGCCTTTTACGATTACAACGCCAAATACATCGCCGATTCAACCGAATACCTGTTCGATACCATCACGGAGACCGCGCTGATTGAACAGATTCAAAAGACGGCGCTGGATTGTTTCAATATACTGGACTGCCGCCATCTGGCGCGTGTGGATTTTATCCTGACCGAAGACGGCGTGCCGGTGGTGCTCGAGATCAACACGCTGCCGGGCTTTACGAGCCATTCGCTGCTGCCGATGGCGGCGCGAAAGGCGGGCATCCCGACGCCGCAGTTGTGCCGGCAGATTGCCGAAGCGGCCTGGCGCGATCATTGCGCTGCTGTCAAGCCCTCATCATTGGAAGGAGTACCTACACAATGACCAAACGTAAAAAAACAAAAAAAGCCAAAAACAGCAAAGGCTGGTTCGGCTTTCTGAAGCGCGACGGAAAAAAGAAATCCACTGTGAAACCCACGCCGCGCAAACGCAGGAAAAAAGACGCCCCGCGTATCGGCCCGTCGCTGCGAATCACATTGACCATTGCAGGGTTTGCTCTGCTTGCAGCGAGCCTGACAGCGGGCTTTATGGTGATGGAACGATACGTTAAAACGCTGCCGCAGGCAGAATCGCGCACCGGCCCGCTGAAGCTGATTGACCCGCCGTTCTGGCTTGGTCAGGCGTGGGTGGATCATCTCATTCAAACCCTCGGCGACAGTCGCTTTTCGCTGGATGAGACCACCGCCGGCGCCGTCAGCGAAAAGTTACAACAGATTGCCTGGCTCGCCGATGTGCACGTGCGCGTAACCCCTGAGCACGTGGAGATAACGGCCAGCTATCGTCGGCCTCTTGTGTCGGCGGCAATGGGCGGACGGCGGTATTATGTGGACGACAAAATGATTATTTTTCACGCGCTGCCGGTTACAAAGATCGCCGTTCCGGAAGTGGTCGGATTTACGCAGCGTTCGGCGCCCTCGCCGGGAACGGTCTGGCTGGCCGAGGATGTTCGCGCAGCGATGGAACTGGCTCGCGCGCTGGCCTCGATGGATCAGCTCATGGCCGCTGCGGAAGACCCCATCACCAAGCCGCTGCTGGATGAGATTGCCAGCATTGATGTGTCCAACTTTTCCGGCCGACAAAGCACGGCGCAGCCGCATCTGGTGCTGAACGTCAAAGATGATACGACAAAGATTCACTGGGGCGCTGCCTGGGGACAGGCGGCTCGCCTGATGGAAGCTGACGAAAAGGAAAAGGTGGCCACCTTATACCAGTTTTATGTTGAAAATGGCCACACACTGAAAGGAATCGCCAAATTCATTGATTTGACCCAGCCGCAAAGTTTGGTTCCGCGGCTCTGATCGCCACAGCACACCCCGACACCGTGCCGCAATACCGC
>OMKS01000251.1_pt1 | contig 50527 bp, 49 predicted proteins | sample 1674721 | NCBI WGS metagenome assembly OMKS01 (sample SAMN06264996, study PRJEB25208) | sediment metagenome | isolation source: hot spring sediment | place: USA: California | collected 2014-09-02 | reverse complement strand
CAGATCGACTATGACAGTGGAAATTTTTCCCAGGCACTCCAGTGGAGCGCCCGCTACCTGGAGCGCTTTGGTCAGGGCACGGATGCACGATCCATGCGGGAACTGAGGGGAGAGCTGCTGTATCTGCTGAGACACTACGAGGAGGCCATCGAATACTTTGAAGAGATGGCTGGACGGGAGGGAGAGAAGCGTCTTTCCGCACAAATCAAGCTTGCGGACATCTACCGGAACCTCGATCGGCGGAATGATGAAGCACGGGTTCTCGACTCCATCATCTCCGCCTCTCCCGGGCAACGCTCCCCAATCATGGAACAGGCCCTGTTCCTGAGGGCGACACAGCTCAAGGAGTCCGGGGAGCTCCAGCGTGCCATGACACTCTACCGGGAGTTCCTTGAATCTTATCCTGATTCTCATCACACAGACTGGGCCATGTATCACCTCGCCCAGATCACCATGGAGGTTTCGAGCCATCAGGAGGCGCTCACACTGGTACACGACATTCTTTCCCGGAGCACTGACACGATTCTCTTGAGCGCGGCCACGTCGCTGGCCAACGAGATCGACCTGGACAGGGACATCCAGGACTTCCACCTCCGGAGAACCAGGTTCAGCGAGGGAGCACCCTGATGTGCGTTGCCATCCTCGATTCCGACACGGCCATTGTCTCCATCCTTTCAGAGATCGTCCATGATCTGGGACAAACCCCTTCCCCCTACCATGACAAGGACCGTTTCTTGGGAGCCATCGATCCTGCATCACACAACGTTGCCATTATCTCCGATGACTTCATCGATGTGATCGAGGGTACCAAGCAGGTATACCAGAGCATCGAGATTGTGGCGATCGGAACGGGTGAAGGTTCACGCTGCATCAAGGCGGGAGCCACACACTATCTGAAAAAGCCCTTCTGTGCTCAGGACATTCAGCAGGTCCTTGGTATCCTCATGAAAAAACCAGCTCCCGGCAGAGCACACCGGGACGAGTCGTTCATCGCAGTCGATCCGAGCATGGAGAAGATCCTCGAAATCATCTCCAAGGTTTCTCCGACACAGGCACCGGTGCTCATACAGGGAGAGTCAGGAACCGGAAAGGAAATCATCGCACGCAGCATTCACTCGCTCAGCAGGAGAAAGGACGGTCCGTATGTGGGGATAAATCTCGCCGCCATACCCGAGAGCCTCTTGGAGAGTGAACTGTTCGGCTATGAAAAAGGGGCGTTCACCGGGGCGTATGCCACGCGGATAGGAAAGTTCGAACTGGCGCATGGAGGAACCATCCTGCTGGATGAAGTCACGGAGGTGAGTCTCGGACTCCAGGCGAAACTCCTGCGCGTTCTCCAGGAAAAACAGATCGATCGGGTGGGGGGCAAGGCTTCAATTCCCGTTGACTTCAGGGTCATCGCCACCACGAACCGGGATATCGAGGAAGACATACAGGCCGGCCGCTTCCGGCACGATCTCTTCTTCAGGCTCAATGTCATTCCCATAAAAGTTCCTCCCCTGAGATGCCGCAGAGACGATATTCTGCCGCTGGCAGAGCACTTCATCCATAAGGTGGCACAGCGGGAGGGAATCCCTGAAAAAACTCTGGCAAAGGACGCTCAGAACAGCCTGCTCAAGTACGCATGGCCAGGCAACGTCAGAGAACTGGAGAACGTCGTCGAACGCGCCATGATTCTCTGTGATGAGGCCATGATCACATCCGAGGACCTCATCTTCGGCATGGGATCACCGACGCCTGCAGCCCGGAGCCTGCCCGTGGGAACCACGATTCATGAGATGGAAAGAGGACTCATTGTCTCCACGCTCTCCAGCGTCGACGGAAACCGCACGAAGGCGGCATCCCTGCTGGGCATCAGCATACGGACCCTGCGGAACAAGCTCAATGAGTATTCCCAGAATAGTCAATTTTCTGACACGACCCAGGGCAAAAAAACCCAGGAGTTCTCGGGTTAACCCCGTAAATCCGCGATTTCCGGTCTTGGTACAACTATTGCTTGCTTCACGACCAAGGAGGGCCATATGGTCGGAATCTTTGATACATCACTTGCGGAACTCGCATCGCACATGAGTTATCGCACCTTTCGTCAGGAAATTATTTCCTCCAATCTGGCCAATGTTGACACCCCCGGATACGTGGCCAAGGACGTGCGCTTTGAGAAGGAATTGCAGGGACGTCTCACGATGGTCTCCTCGGATCCCAGACACCTCACCCCTTCGCAGCGAGAGAACAGCCACCCGGTTCAGGAAGACCCCTTTTCCCGGATCGGGAATGACACAAACACGGTTGATATCGACAGGGAGATGATGAAGCTCTCCCAGAACCACATCCTCTTCAATGCCTCGGCTCAGATCATCTCCAACAAGCTCGAGGCTCTTCGAGAGGTGATAAGGAGCATACGGTAATGGACCTGTTCACCGCCATGGATATCAGTGCAAGCGGCATGAGGGCTCAAAGGACACGAATCAACATGATTTCGTCGAACATCGCCAATGCCCAGACGACCCGAACCCCTGAAGGCGGACCCTACAAGCGCAGGGATGTGGTCTTCAGGGAGAACCCCTTTGAAGGGGTCCTCTCCAATGTTGAGGTCGCATCAATCGCCATCGACCCGACACCGGGAAAGACAGTGTACGATCCCGGCAATCCCGATGCGGATGAGCAGGGGCACGTCACCCTGCCGAATGTCAATCTCATGGAGGAGATGGTCAATATGATTGGCGCAAGTCGTGCCTTCGAGGCGAATTCCACTGCAGTCAAAACGCTTTCAGACATGGCCCTCAAGGCCCTTCAGATCGGCGGGAGGTAGTGATGCGCATAGATCAGCTGATCGGATTCTCAGGGGGAATTTCCCCTGCCCAGGCGCCCGGGAATACCCAGAAAACGACCTTCATGGACACCCTGCAAAGGGCCTTCGAATCAACGAACGACATGATCACGGAGGCTGACAAGGCTGCCGTCGATCTGTCTTCAGGGAAGACGCCCAACATCCACGAGGCCATGCTGGCGATGCAGAAGGCCGACATCACGCTCAGGCTCATGGTATCGGCGACCAACAAGCTCATTGAAGGCTACAACGAGCTCACACGATTGAGATAAGAAGAGATTCCCATGAAAGATACCTTCATGAACATAGCGGCCAGGTTTTCAGCTATGAGCATGGGCCAGCGGTTCGGTCTCTTTGCCGCATGCGGTCTCGTGCTTGCTGTCGTGCTGGTTACCCTGATGTGGAGCCTTGCACCGAAATACCAGTACCTGTTCACCGATCTGAGCGAGGCAGACGCTTCGATGATCGTGCAGAATCTCAAAGAGAACCGTGTCCCCTACAAACTTGTCAAGGGCGGGAGCGCGATCATGATCCCTGAGGAGAGCGTCTACGAGACGCGGCTGTCTCTTGCGGGTCAGGGACTGCCCAAGGGAGGCCTGGGAAAAGGATTTGCGCTGTTCGACGAAACCGGGTTTTCCACTTCCGAGTTCGTGCAGAAAATCAATTACCAGAGGGCACTCCAGAACGAACTCGCAAACACCATCATGGCCCTCGAAGAAGTGGAGTTTGCACGGGTGCACATCGCACTTCCCAAGGAAACCATCTTCATCGAGGATGAGAAACCCGCAAAGGCATCCATTGTGATCAAGCCGAAACCCGGTCTCAATCTCAACTCACAGAAGGTTCAAGGCATCGTGTACCTCGTGGAAAAGAGTGTCAGGGGACTCGAGCCCGAAAATATCAGCATCGTGGACATCAAGGGAAAGGTGCTCTACGAGGGGAAGGGCTCCTCGGCTGCAGTGTCGCTTGCCAGCAAGCACCTCGAGGTTAAGAACGCCATCGAAACCCTGCTCCAGACACGGGCGCAGGATCTCCTGGAACGCATCGTGGGGAGCGAAGCCGCCATTGTGAAGGTGAGTTCCGACATCAACATGGACATGGTCAAGAGCGTTCAGGACACCTTTGATCCAGAGGTTCACATCGTACGCAGCGAGGAGATGAAGAGCACGTTCAACAGCGCTGACAGGTTCGGGCAGGGCATCGCCGGCACGCAGTCAAATCTCCCGACAGGCCGGGGAGGACCCGAGCAGCTGCCGCAGAATGCCTCCTCGGGAGGCTCGGATATCATCAGAAACTATGAAATCGGGAGAAATCAGGTCGAGCGCATCTACTCTCCGGGCGATATCACCAGGCTGACGGTTTCGGTTGTTGTTGACGGCAGGTACGAGGCGAGCCCCGAGGGGAATAAAACCTTTATCCCGCGCCCGGCATCAGAGCTCAGGGAAATTGAGAACGCCGTCAAGCACGCGGTGGGATTCAACGCGGATCGCGATGACACCATCTCGGTCTCGTGCATCCCCTTTGCACAGGTGGATAGTGACATTGGAGCGATCTCCGAGAGTGCACAGAGAAAAGAACTGATCAGCGCCCTGGCAAAACCGGTGCTGCTCTTCGCGGTGATCCTCATGCTCCTGCTGTTCGTGGTCCGCCCCATGCTGAAGTGGGCAACGAAATCCGTCAAGGTGCTCGAGAACGTCCCTGACACCCAGCGAGCGCTCCAGGCAGGTCAGACGGAACAGATCGAGGCAGATGAGACCCCCCTGCTGGAGGTGGCGGCCAAGAGTGATGATCTGAAACGGGCGGTCCACGGGAAGAGGAAGCTCATTGAAAAAATCAGCAAGGATGACATGGGATCTGCCACCGCTGTAGTGAAGTCATGGCTGCAGGAGAATACGTAATGGGAAAGATCAGAAAACTCGACGGTCCCCAGAAGGCAGCAATCTTTCTCATGGCCATGGGTGATGAGTTTTCCCGGGCGATTTTCAAGGGGCTGAGCGAGTATGAAATCAAGCTCATCGGGAAACGCATGGCAAGCATGGAGGACGTCACCATCCCGGTGGATACCGTCCAGAGCATCATGGATGAATTCCAGCAGATGAATGCTGAGGTGAGCGGTATTACCGGAAAGGGACTCGATTATCTCAGGGACGCGCTCGTGTCTGCCCTCGGGAACGAGAAGGCGAAGCCGATCATGGAATCCATCTCCCAGGCCACCGACACGGCAGCCTTTGCAGTGCTGCGTGGAGTCGACCCGTCCCTGCTGGTGGACTACCTCAGGGGGGAACATCCCCAGACCATCGCGCTGATCCTTGCTCACCTGGATCACATGAAGGCGGCGCAGATCATTCGGGAAATGCCGGAAAAACTGCAGGCAGAGGTTGTCTTCAGGCTGGCGAACCTGGGAATTGTTCCCGCCGGGGTGATCGAGGATGTGGACACCGTGCTGAAGAAGGATATTGAGGCGATGGACTCCACGGAGAGTAAAAAACTCGGCGGGGTGGAGACCGTGGCAGAGATCCTGAATCAGCTCGATCACGCCACAGAAAATACGATCTTCTCCTCTCTGGAAGAACTGGATGCAGACCTCGCAGAGAACATCAGGCAGAAAATGTTTGTGTTCGAAGATATCGCCAACATCGACAGCAGGGGTATCCAGTCCATCCTGAAGGAAATCACCAACGAAGACCTCTCCCTGGCTCTCAAGACCGCGAGCGAAGAACTGAAGTCGCTCATCCTGAACAATATGTCGTCGAGAGCCTCAGAAATGCTCCTGGACGACATGGAGGCCATGGGGCCCGTGAAACTCTCCGATGTGGAGAATGCCCAGCAGAACATCGTGCGTGTGGCACGGAAACTGGAAGCCGCAGGCAAGATTGTCATTGGCGGAAAAGGTGGAGAGGATGTCCTCATCTAGAATACTCGTGGACACCGAGTCCCGCCAGGGTCATGTCACCCCATACTGCATCAGGGAAGTGACGTGCACAGGAAAGCGCAACGAACTGGAGGAGTCCCTCAAACAGGCCGAAGAAATCCTGAAAAAGGCCCGCTCGGAAAAGGAGTCCATCGAGATGCAGGCCTACAACCAGGGCCTCGAGCAAGGGCAGGCCCAGGGTCAGAAGATGGCAATCAAACGGCTCGGGCCACTCTTCGACACCTTCCGCAGTGCCATAGATGAGTTGGCCCGTATGCGAGGGGATATCCTCGATCAGAACCAGAAACAGCTCCTCCAGCTCGTGGTCCTGATCGCCGAAAAAATTGTGCACCGCTCGATCCAGATACATCCCGATATCGTCCTGGACACGGTTCGGGCTGCGTGTTCTCACCTCATGGAGACCGACGAGATCAGGGTGAGGCTCCACCCTTCTGATTTTGAATACATTCGCGAAATCGAAAAGATTATCTCCCTCTCGCTGAGCAGGGAAAACAGCGTAACCTTCGTCGAGGACCTCTCCATCGAGCGCGGAGGGGTCATCATCGAGACAGAGTTCGGGGAGATCGATGCCAGCATCAGATCTCAGATCGAGCATCTGCAGGACATCGTGTTGAACAATGGCTGATCCGAAGAACTTCATTCAGTTCGTCGAAGAGACAGAGACCATCCAGGTTCGAGGGAAGGTCACCAATATCGTGGGCCTGGTCATCGAGGGACACGGTCCGGGAAGTGCCATGGGTGGCATGTGCGAGATCTATTCCAAGGGCATGAATCACTCCATCATGGCCGAGGTCGTTGGATTCAAAGACAAACGCGTCCTTCTCATGCCCCTGGGAGAACTCAGCGGGATCGGCCCTGGAAGCATGATCGTTGCGAGAAAATCCAACCCGTGCGTCAAGGTGGGGCACGAACTGCTGGGACGGGTCATCGACGGAATGGGAAATCCCCTGGATGGCAAGGGAACCCTGGCACTCAGGGAGGAACTCCCCCTGTACGGGAATCCCTCGAATCCCCTAACCAAAAGGCGTATCACGGAACCGCTGGACCTCGGCATCAAGGCCATCAACGGGATCCTCACGGTGGGCAAGGGCCAGAGGATGGCGATCATGGCAGGCTCGGGTGTGGGGAAAAGCGTCCTGCTCGGCATGATAGCGCGCCATACAAAGGCCGACGTGAATGTCATCGCCCTTGTTGGTGAACGGGGCAGAGAGGTAAAGGAGTTCCTGGACAAAGATCTCGGGGAAGAAGGTCTGAAAAATTCGGTAGTTGTTGCGGCTATCTCGGATCAACCGGCACTGATCCGTCTCAGGGGGGCCTACCTTGCCACGACTATCGCAGAGTTTTTTCGTGATCAGGGATTGGATGTACTCTTCATGATGGATTCCATTACCCGTTTTGCCATGTCCATGAGGGAAATCGGCCTCGCCATAGGTGAACCCCCCACCACCAAGGGGTACACCCCCTCCTGTTTTGCAAAGATGCCTAAACTCCTGGAACGCGTCGGGAATACCGCTGCACGGGGGAGCATTACCGGTTTGTATACCGTTCTGGTTGAAGGCGATGACTTCACCGAGCCGGTCACAGATACGGTACGCTCCGTGGTCGATGGTCACATTGTTCTGTCTCGGGAACTCGCTTCCCGCAACCACTACCCTGCAATCGACATCCTCAGGAGCGTGAGCAGGGTCATGAGTGATATCGTGGATGCGGAGCACCTGCAGATCGCCCGGAAGATCCAGTCCATTGCAGCGGTATATGAGGAGGCGCAGGACCTCATCAATATCGGTGCCTACACAAAGGGAAATAACCCTGATATCGACGCCGCCATCGAATACATCGATGCCATCAATGGCTTTCTGCGACAGGAGATTTCCGTGAGCAGCAGTCTTGACGAGGCGCGCAGACTCATGGCCTCGATCATCTCCGAGGCACCACAAGAGGAACGGTAATGGCATTCACATTCAGATTCGAAACCGTACTCAAGGTTCGGAAGATCAGGGAGGACCTGGCCCTCCAGGCGTTCTCCAAGGCGCAACACCACTACCTTTCCCTGGCGAACATGCTGCAGCAGAAAACTCAGGCCAGGGACGAGATCCGGAGGGAACTCATGGCAAAAATGAGAAGGGGAATCGGATCCCATGAAGCGAGGCAGTACGTTACCTACCTGAGCCACCTCGACAGCGACGTCGTCAAGCTCAACGGCTACCTCGAATCCGCCCGGAAGCAGCTGAACAGCGAACGGGAAACAATGCTCACGGCAAAGAAGGAGTCAAAGGCGATCGAGCGGCTCAGGGAGATACACCAGGGAAGATACCATAAGGACATGAACAAAAAAGAGATGCGGTTCATCGATGAAATGGCAATCATGCGGCATGGAGGTCACTGATGAAGATGAAGGCCCTGCTCATCGTACTTGCGGTAAATCTCGTGTTTCTCGGGGTACACCTCGATCTGGAGCCAAACCTGATTGCAGCAGACATCCAGGAGCCGCAGCTTGTCCAGGAACAGCCTCCCGTAAGACCCAAGGATCAGCTGGAGCTCATCCAGGCCCGGGAGAGGGAACTCGAGCTCAGGGAAATACAGTTGAGGGATCTCGAGGCCCAGCTGGAAACAAAGATCAGGGCGCTCCACGAACTCGAGGCTTCTGTGCGAGCCGAAGTGCAGACGTATCGTCAGATCACCGACGAGAGGATCCGGCACCTGGTAAAGATTTATTCATCCATGAAACCACAGGCAGCTGCAAGTCTCATGAACAACCTCGACAAGGACATCGCGGTGGAAGTGTTCCTCAGCATGAAGGGTGAGATCGCTGGAGGCATTCTCGCGTACATGGACACAAAGAAGGCTGCATCCATTACCGGCAAGCTCATCAGCTACGGTGCGGGAGGATCTTCGGCCCCTGAATAGCCGTTGCCCAGATCCGTTCTCTGGTGCACGTTCCCCGTCTCCCCGTGAAAAGGGCTTTCCCGGGGGCAGAGATCTTTCGCAGACATTCACAGAAGCCTCATGCAGTCTCCAAAGGGTTTGGGTGCCGTAAAATCAGGGGTGTAGAAAGACGGAGCTCCCATGTCCTGCAGAAAGATCGTTTCAAACCCGAGCTCATCGGCCCTGTCCAGGACCACCCGGTATTCCTCCGGAGAGATGCACCTCTTCATCTCCGGGAGATCTCCCGTATAGAAATCAGGGGTGTACTGCGACATGATGCTCAGCGCGATATCTGCCGAGATCTCGGAGAGAAATTCGAGGACAGCGAAGGGATTCGATCGCATCCCGGGAAGAACCAGGTGCCTCACGATCAGACCACTGATGGCACTCCCCTGAGCATCCATCCGGAGAGGACCGACGGTCTCCCACAAAAAGGCGATCGCCTCGCGTACACGATCCCAGTAGTCATCCACCCTGCTCAAGACGCGTCCCGTCTGATTGTCCCCGTACTTCACATCCATGAGGTAGATCCGGGCATGATCCTTCCATCTCGAGAGGATCTCCGGTCGTTCGTACCCGCTCGAGTTGAGTATCACCGGAAGTGTCAGACCCCTGTTCCGGGCTTCATCGAGGGCCTCCAGTATCTCCGGGGTAACGTGTGTGGGGCTCACCAGGTTGATGTTGCTGCACCCAGATTCCTGGAGCTCAACCAGGGAACAGGCGAGCTCAAGGGGAGAAACCTGTCTTCCGAGGCCGTAGTGTGAAATCTGCTTGTTCTGACAGAAAGAGCACGCAAGAGGACACCCGGAAAAAAACACGGCACCTGATCCCGCACCCGTTACCAGTGGCGGCTCCTCACCCCTGTGGATAACGATGGAGGCAACCTTCAGGTGAGCATCCATCCCGCACCCGCCGGTACGCACGGTCCTGTCAACGCGGCACTGCCTGGGACAGAGTTCACACAGAACCATCAGAGGGGTTCCATGTGGTCAAAAAGCACTTTTCCCTGTTCGTCCCGGGGGATTTCCCTGACAAAGATCACCTTCCTCGGGGTCTTGTAGGAGGCCAGGAGTTTCCGGGCAGCGTGTTTGATGGCACTCTCACTGACACTGGGGTCGTCACAGACGATGAACGCCTTGATGATCGCGCCTCGCATGAGATCAGGCTCCCCGGTGATGGCAGAATCCCTGACCCCCGGCAGCGAGTTCAGGACGTTTTGGACTTCCCGGCAGTAGACGTTGAATCCCGAGGTGATCACCATGTCCTTTTTGTAGCCGGTGATGTAGATGTAGCCATCCTCATCCATGAATCCCAGATCTCCGGTGGAGAGCCACCCGTCCGAGATGACCTCATTGGTTTCTTTCTCGCGCCTGTAGTACCCCTTCATGATATTGGGGCCCTTGAAGAGAATCTCGCCATGATCCCCTGGCTTCAGCTCTGCACCCTGATCATCAACCACCTTTGCCTGAACACCCGGCACCGTCATCCCGATTGAGTCCGGCTTGATGGGAAAGGGCCGGTAGTTACAGCTGCACACCGGTGAGGCTTCGGTAATTCCGTATCCCTGCCTGATGTTTCGCTGGAACCGCTCCCTGAACGACTCATAGATATCCAGCGATAGAGCGGATCCCCCCGCAATCAGCGTCCTGACGCCGGAGTAATCGATACCCTGGAGATCGGGATGGCTTACCAGGCCGAAAAAGAGCGTGGGGACGGCACAGATCGCCGTGATTCCAACTGATGTGAGGGCGTGGTGCATCTCCTTGAAGTCGAGCTTTTTCATGAGGTAGATGCTCCCTCCGTAGCGGAGCATGGAGAGCATGTTCACGCTTGCTGAGAAGGAATGGAAGCAGGGGATAAGGGTGAGCGTGGTGTCTGTATCATCCGCACCCATGCACACTCTCATGAGATCCGAGTTGTGGTCGAGGTTGGCCTGGGTAAGCATGGCGCCCATGGGTTCCCCCGTGAGCCCCGATGAATAGATCATGGCAGCCACGTCGTGGGGATCCATGTCTTCGAGGATCGGGGCTCCCCGATCACGGACATACTCTGAAAAGTTCCCCCCCTGCCCTGTGGTGATGACGATATCCTGGCTGCACTCCTGTTGAATGGCCGTGTAGGTCCCCAGGTTGGCGTGTTCGAGAATGATGGCCCGGGAATTTGAATCCGAGAGGATGTACTTCAGCTCCCGGGAGGTGAAGGCCGGATTCACGGGAATCACAACGGCGCCGAGACCCACGACCGCCATGTATACGACGATGAATTCGGGGATGTTGGGCAGGACCATGGTAACATGGTCTCCCTTCCTGATTCCCGATTTTTTCAGCGAGGCACCGAGGGCACACGTGAGGGTGTAGAGCTCGGAAAAGGTCATCTCTGTATCCCTGGTGCGGATACATGTCTTCTGAGGCCGGGATGTTGCGTGCACGGCAAGCCAGGAGTAGATATTCATGAAACCTCCTCATTCATTGTAGGATCTGAACACCGACAGCACCCGCCGGGTGATGTCGCTGATGCTCGAGGCACCCTCACCTCTCCATCGGGCAGCGCTCTCTTCATCACCTCTGTAACAATCCCGGCCCCATGCTCAAACGCATGGGGAACCTCGCACCGTGCCTCTCTGGGAGGCTTGTGTCCTGAAGCAGCCGGAGATCATCCATGGCTCTGGATAGCGAAAAGACATCAGGCCTGTCAATGGGACAATGCAGCACGGCAGCGCTGTGACCATGAGTGATGCGGGACCGCTCCGAAGGGAATTCCTCGGTGTGGCGACGGGTTCTCATCGGCCTCGACCAAAGAGAGGGCAGAACCTGTAGCAGTCGAACGGCTCGTCTCCATCCTGCTGGTAGTATCTGTTCCTCGAACAGTAGACAGCGAGCTCCGGATCATTCTCATGGATGCAGATGGAACAGAATGCCTCAGAATTCAACACGATGTCCTTTTTGAGAACATACTTCTCGTACTTGGGGCACCCCCTGCAGTCTTCCAGGGGTTGTTTCCTGAGTCCGCACCAGGTGCACTGCGTATCCCTGAAATCCATGGGCACCTAGCATACCCATGCCCCTGGGTGAGCGCAAGGTGTTTTCACTTCCCCTTCAGAAATGATGGGTTCGCTGGAGCTGTGGCTCTGCAAGGCCTGGCGCGGGGTTATTCCTTATTTCTTCAGGATAGATTTAAAAAATCTCAGCAGTGCAGGTGCACCCTCTTCAGACACCTCGAGGGGTTCAGTCCCCCTGATGAAGGGGAGTTCGACGGTGTGCTTTGTCCAGAGGCCAGCGCGCTTCCCGTTCGCGGGATCGATCCTGCACAGCACAAGCTCCTTGGGGGCTTCACGAGAGAACGGGTGAGCAAGCTGGTGAAGAATCATGGAAGCAACGGGCATGGCCCCTGTCGCACCACTGTATCCGATGGGTTGAAACAAATCGTCACCGAGCCACACCACAACGGTCATTCCCGGGCTGAATCCCGCAAACCAGGAATCCCTCTTGTCATTGGTGGTTCCGGTCTTTCCGCAGATCCCCTCCGGCATACCGTACATGCGGGCGTCTTTCGCCGTGCCCGAAATCACGACCTCCTGCAGCGCCGTGTTGACAAGGTAGAGGGTGACGGGATCGAGAACCCGCTGCCGTTTAGGAGATGCCTGCGATGCGAGAATGGTCCCGTGTTCATTGGTGACGGCGAGGACCCCACTGGACTCTGTCCTGAACCCTCCGTTGGCAAAGGTACTGTAGAGGCGTGCCATGTCCAGCGGAGAGCAGGAAACGGCACCGAGCAGGATCGAAGGGTGAGGGGCGGGGGAACACTCCGGGAGGATGCCCTGAATCTCAGTAATCACATTGTCCAGTCCCACCTCGAGTCCGAGCCTGACGGTGGCGATGTTGTACGATTTGACCAGCGCCTCGAAGAGTATGACCCTGCCATGGGAGCTGCCGTCATAGTTGACGGGCCTCCAGTATGAGCCATCATCGAGCTTCACGGACAGCGGGCTGTCATCGACGAGGCGGGACAGGGTAGAGCCTCTGCGCAGGGCGGTATAGTAGATCACCGGCTTGATGAGAGACCCGATGTGACGCTGAATCTGCGTTGCCCTGTTGAACTGTGACTTCGCATAATTCTTTCCCCCCACAAGGGCTCGAATCCCCCCGGTTTCGGGGTCGAGAACAACCACCGCTCCATCGATGTGGTGCGGCAACGAGCTCAGGACGTGCTGCAGGACGCCCTCACAGGTGTGCTGCATGTGTGCATCGAGCGTCGTGAAAATCCTGTACCCTCCCCTCGAGAGAAGTTCGGCAGGGAACTCATCGCCGAGTGAAGCCATGACATGATCGATGAAATAGGGTGCCTGCCGGTAGAGGGGTTCCAGTTCGACGACCTCGATGGGGAGAAGCTGAGCCTGCGCAAACTCGCTCGAGGTGATGTATCCCTCGCGGAACATGAGTTCGAGAACGGTATTTCTCCGCATCATCGCCCGGTGAGGACTCGTGTAGGGAGAATAGCGGTTCGGTGCCCGTATGATCCCGGCAAGGAGTGCCGCCTCTGCAAGGTCAAGATCCGGGACCTCCTTGTCGAAAAAGAGCCGCGAGGACCTCCCGATCCCATGGATACCCGCATGACCCCGCCTCCCCATATAGATTTCATTGAGATACAGCGTCAGGATTTCCTGTTTCGTGTAGACCATCTCCATGAGGACGGCAAACATGCTTTCCCTGGCCTTGCGCAGCAGGCTCTTTTCGGTCGTGAGGAACAGATTTTTCACGAGCTGCTGGGTGATCGTGGAGCCGCCCTCGACGACGTGGCCCTGGCGAAGGTTGATGAGAAAGGCCCGCAAGATCGATCTGAAATCGATGCCGCGGTGATCGTAGAATCTCCTGTCTTCAGTGACGATGATGGCATCGAGGAGCGACGTCGGACACTCGTCCAGGGAAATTATCACCCGGTCTTCGAATCTCTCGTCAAAAATCTCTGCAAGGAGCTCCGGCTCCAGAACGACGCTCTCGAGCAAACTCCCGTCCAGAGGGTTCCTGATCTCTTCGACGATCCCCCTGGCCGTGTGGATTTCTCTCAATGCCGGTTCAGCCCTTCCGCCGGGGTGGTCAAACCCTCGCAGGAACACGGCAATTGCATCCCCGTTCGTGCCGTACTCCCCTGGAGATCGCACCTCGGAGACACTGCGGTACCTGAGACGCTGCAGTCGCTGTTCGAATCCTGTGCGGAGAAGATCACTGCCCGGAGTGATCGCCAGGGGCATACTGTAGATCTTTGAGGGGATATTCCAGATGGACCCTGTCCCGATCTTTCTCACCTGCCGATAGGCGTCCAGGGTTACCATGAAGAGGATCACGAGGACAGCGATACCGAGGACAGAAACAAGGCATCTGGGACTCAACCATCTCCACTTCACGCTTCAAGGCTATAGGCAGATCACACCGGCTGTCAATCAAGTTTTCTGAACGATCACCCACCCGTGCCGCCATGTCCGAGAGATGATCACCGTGAGCCGGGCAACGGTCAGTGGTTCTTGATGAGCGTATGGTTCTGCCGTTTCCTGAGGAGTTCTCTCTGCCTCCTGAACAGGTACCGGATGATGTCATCCTTGGCGTCTGGATCCATGCGCAGGAAGGTCACGGCAACGGCATAGCGGTTCGTCTCATAGCTTGTGACATTTTTTTGACGAATTACCTCCCCCATGAGCCGGATGAAGAGGAGGGGCACCATGGGCAGGATGAGGTTGATCTCCAGGAGATCTCCCACTTCGAAGGAGGTGTTCGTGATAAATCGGATGCCGGAAGCCGAGATATTGACATCGAGGGGACGAGAGCTCATGAGGTTCTTGAACTCTTCGGCAAGCAGCATGTGAACGAGGAGATCGAGCTTCCTGTTCATCTCCCACAGGATCTGGTTGTAGGGGGATTCCCGTGTGTACGGAACCTCGTCCGCTCCAGGGTAGCCGTATTTTCCCTTCAGAAAGGAATCGATGATGAGTTTGTTCGCTCGAATGCGATCAAGGCTCCGGGGCAGTTCTGCCGGTTTTTCATCGGCATGGCAGATGAACGTGGCGCTGCAGTAGATCTTATCATAGATTCTCACATCCGACCTGCGCTCGTTGCCGACAGAGGCACCGCGTTCCAGATACATCTCCAGTCCACGGTCGGTCTCATGGGTAACCTTGGCAAAGATTGCATCCTGCCCATCGGATATCTTCACCACCGCCCCCGGCACAACGGAGAGGCTTGCCTCGGGCAGAAAGAGAAAGCTCTCTTCGTCGGAGAGTTCCATGACCTTTCCCGCGGATTTCTGTCCGTCCAGTGTATAGAGGACAACGCGTTGACTCAGGTTGAGAAGGCTGTCGATATTCATGAAATCTCCTTAAAGAGTTCAACCCTGTTGCGACCCCACTCTTTTGCCAGGTACAGTCCCCTGTCTACCTGTCTAACGAGCTCGGCACAACTCAGTCCCTCCCGATACTGGCTTACCCCGATACTGACCGTCGCCTGAACATCGTGCACGAACCGCATTCTTTCCACCATGAGCCTGAGTCGCTCTGCAAGCATTCGTGCCCGGTAGATACCTGTCTGCGGCAGGAGAACCATAAATTCCTCCCCCCCGTAGCGGAACACGAGGTCGCTCTTCCTGAGGCGCGCCTGGAGTCTCAGGGCAAGGGCCTTGAGCACACTGTCTCCTGCAGGATGCCCATATACATCGTTGACACGTTTGAAATAGTCAATATCAATCATCATGAGAGAAAAGGTCGTGCCGTAGCGCTGGCAGCGCTGCCACTCCGCCTCGAGAATCTCCTGGAAGGCCCGGTAATTGAGCAGACCCGTGAGCCCGTCTCGAAAGGCCATGTGCAGGAGCAGCTCATTGTCAACGAGTTTTGCAACGGCGGGCGTCAGATATTTGACCCATTCCTGGAACAACTCCACATGGAGTCCTGAGTTTATCGACAGGACAACCCGGGCCTGAAACCCATCGAAAAGGGTGAGATCGACGCGGTTCCTGACCTCTGGCGGGTGACCTCCTATGTGTATGCTCACGTGCTCGTAGTCGTCGCTCCCCAGGACCCTGCGCGCGTCGCGATACCCCCCGTCTCTGTGTTCAGTGACAGCATATGCCTTTTTCCTCTGTCCATGGATCCTGGTGTAGATTGCCGGTGCAGCAAGGGGAAAGGACTGTGCCATGAGGGAGACGAGATCGATGAGTGCCGTGTGCGTGGTGGAGCCTGAAAGGAGGGTGATCATGCTTTCCGTAAACAGTGCCAGCGGTTTTTGCTTCGAGGTATCCCCTCGTGCCGCTACCCGTTTTTCAGTGGAGAGTTTCAGTTCACGTATCATCAGTCGCTCCTTGGTGACTCGTTTCACCAGTTCTTTTCTTGTTCATACCAGCGTTTAATGCAAAGTATGTGCCTTGATTTAGCATCGATAGTGGTATATAAAGGCACCCGCATACGAAAACGCCAGGGTGAGCGGCCCGGGCACGGGTATCCCTCTGAAGCTGAAGAGGAGGATACCAGGACCAGCGAGAAAGATGAACGGTACGAGGACAGGCATGGAACAGGAATCGATGAGGTGTTCCCAGGCGGGAGACCATGCCCTCGTTGTGAGATGCCTCAGGCCCTCGGCCCAGCCAGAGAGTCGTTCCTGCCGGACTGACCGGGGGGAGTACGAGGATCGTGCCTCATGCCCATACCCACGCTGAGAATCGCAGGCTGGCCCGAACAATGCATGAAACGCTGGGGATGACACATGGAGCATGAACACCTGGAAATCAGATGGCACGGTAGGGGGGGGCAAGGCGCTATCACCGCGGCAAAGATCGTGGCAAAGGCAACCTTTGAATCAGGCTACCCCGGGGTAGCGATGGTTCCCACCTTTGGAACGGAGCGCAGGGGTGCCCCGGTCTTCACCTCGTTGAAGGTATCGAAAACAAAGATCTATGACCTCTCGCCCATCTCGAGACCTGATATCATCGTGGTTCTTGATCACCTCCTTCTGGAAGAGACAGACATCCTCCACGGCCTGAAGCCGGGGGGGATTCTCGTGATCAACACCCCGAAACCCCTCGAAGCGTACAACTTCGATGGCACGAGGCTCGCAGTGGCTGATGTGACAGCAGTGTCATGCCGGGCGGGTCTTCCGGAGGGGATGGTGAATGCCGGCATCATCGGTTCCTTTGCCAGGGCCACCGACTTCCTGGATTTTGCCCTGCTCATCAGGAACATAGAGGAGGAATTTCAGGGACGGCGGGCATCGGAGAATGCGCAGGCAGCACGTCTCTGTTACGAGAACACCACGGTGATGGGGTACTAGGTGAGTACGCGAGACTACGGGTGGAGCACGTCACACAGTGAACCTGGCCCCGGTGATGCCGGGAAAACCGGATCCTGGAGGGTTCTGCGCCCCGTTCTGGACCCGGGTGCCTGTATCCCGGCCAAGAGAAATGCACCCGCGTGCTTTATCTGCTGGCTCTACTGCCCCGATGGAATAATCACGCGAAGCATTCCGCCGACGATCGATTACGAGTACTGCAAGGGCTGCGGAATCTGTGCCGAGGAGTGTCCCACCAAGGCGATCATCATGGTGGAAGAATCCAGCGTTACCAAAGGGAAACCATAAGGCCATGCATATCATAGAATCCGGGAATGTCGCTGCCGCCCTCGGGGTGAAACTCTCCCGAGCACAGGTCATCGCCGCCTACCCTATCACGCCCCAGACCCCGCTGACAGAAAAGCTCTCCGAGATCGTCGAGGCAGGAGAACTTGATGCCCAGTACATCCCTGTGGAGAGCGAGCATTCAGCACTGGCCGTCTGCATTGCAGCGTCGTCCGCCGGTGCCAGGGCATTCACCGCAACGAGCGCCAACGGGCTTCTGTACATGCATGAACAGATTCACTGGGCCGCAGGAGCCAGACTGCCCATCGTCATGTGCGTGGTCAACCGGGGGGTCGGAGCACCCTGGACCGTGTGGAACGATCACCAGGATTCCATTTCCCAGCGGGATACCGGATGGATACAGATCTACGTGAACGATCACCAGCAGATCATCGACACCGTGATAAAATCATTCCGCCTTGCCGAAGAGGTGATGATTCCCATCATGGTCTGCTACGACGGGTACCTCCTCTCCCACACGTACATGCCCTTCGATGTGCCGGAGCAGGACCGGGTGGATGCCTTTCTCCCCCCATACAAAGCACCGTATGCCCTTGATCCCGAGAACCCCGCAAACCTCAACACGGTGACGCTGCCTGATATCCGGTTTGATGCACAGGGAAGGCTTGCCCATGGGTACATGGAAATCCGCTACCTGCTCCAGGAAGACATGAGAAAGGCCCTCGATGCCGCTTCGAGTATCGAACGGCAGTTCTTCGAGATGTTCGGCAGGGGCGGAGATGCATTCTTTGAACTCTACTGCTGTGAAGATGCTGACTACATCGCAGTGAGCATGGGATCCCTTTCCTACCACCTCAGGGATGTGGCCGATCTGCTCAGGGCTTCAGGCATCAGGGTAGGCGTCATGAGCGTACACCTCTACCGCCCTTTTCCCGCGAGCATGATCGCACAGGCTCTCGTCCATGCCAGACGCATCATCGTCTTCGAAAAAGCCCTCAGCTACGGATATGAAGGGGCGCTGTGTTCTGACATCAAATCAGCGCTCTTCCACCACGGCCATAACCAGGCCAGGCCTGAGGTTCTGGGACATGTCCTAGGCCTCGGAGGAAGGGAGATCAGAACCGAGGACCTCCACGAGGCACTGAAACACTCCTGCACAACACCGGTGGCGCACCCTGACGAGATAGGGTGGATCGGCCTGAAAATCTAGGAGAACTGATCAATGCACGCCATAACAACCATCCTGGATCTCCCGGAAGAAGAATTCCTCAATCCCGGAAACCGCTCCTGTTCGGGGTGTTCCCTGGGAATCGCCTATCGCGTTGCGCTCAAAGCCCTGGGGAAAGACACCCTCCTGGTCGTTCCTCCGAGTTGTCTCACCGTGCTCCAGGGGCTCTTCCCCATCGCTGCGACAAAACTCCCTTCGCTCAATGTGACCTTTGCCTCCACTGCAGCTGCCGCGACAGGGCTCCTCGGGGCCTTGAAAGCCCAACACAAAACAGGGATCAAGGTTGTTGCCTGGGCCGGGGATGGAGGGACCAGCGACATCGGGATTCAGGCGCTCTCCGGGGCGGCGGAGCGTGGCGATGATTTTCTCTTCATCTGCTATGACAACGAAGGCTACATGAACACCGGCGCCCAGCGCTCGGGAACGACCCCCATCGGCGCCCTGACAGCCACCACCCCCTTCAAAGGCAAGCTTCAGCCCAAGAAGGATGTTCCCGCCATCATGAGCGCCCACGGCATCAGCTACGTGGCTACCTGCTCGGCGGCCTACCCGCTGGATATCTACGATAAGGTCTTAAAAGCCGTCACGTTCACCGGGGTGAAATACCTCCACCTCCACATACCCTGCCCCCCGGGATGGGGGTTTAATCCACGCCTGTCGGTAAAGATCGGGAAACTCGCCGTCAAAACAGGGCTGTACGAACTTTACGAGGTCGAGCATGGGCAGTTCAGGCTGACCGGGGCATCCCAGAAACTGGCGGACAAGAAAAACCTCGTGCCGGTTGAAGACTATTTCAAAACTCAAGCACGCTTCAGGAACCTGGGGCCTGACCAGATCAACGAGATCCAGCAGCTTATCACCACGCGGTGGGAACGCTACTTCCAAACCATGGAAAACGGGGAGGAAGGCTAGGCCAGGGCCCTTTCCAGGTGCTCCCGATCCAGATTTCCCCCGCTCATGATGAGGACCACCTTTTTTCCCTGTAGCCGCTCCCTGATCTTCAGCGCTGCGATGAGGGAGGCTGCCCCGGCCCCTTCTGCGAGGTTGTGTGTTGTGGTAAGCGCCAGGCGGATTCCCTCCAGGATCTCTTCTTCATTCAAGAGGACGACCTCTTTGATGTGATCCTTCATGATCACGTAGGGAAGCTGGAACACGCTGCGTGCAGCCAGCCCGTCGGCAATGGTGTCCGCCTCGTCGATGGTCACCCACTCACCGAGCTCTTGTGCCTTTGCAAAGGCGGGGGCCTTTGCCGACTGGACACCGATGATCTCAACATTCGGGTTTATGGCCTGTACCACCCGAAGCAGCGACGCGCAGACGGCACCTCCGCCGATGGGACAGATAATCACATCCACCTCGGGCAGGTCTTCGAAGATCTCGAACCCCATGGTCCCCACCCCATTGAGGATCTCCGGCTCGTTTCCCTGCTCCACGTAGTAGTATCCGGCTGAAGACACGAGTTCATCACAGTAGAACTGGGTGTCGTAGAAATCATGTCCGTACTCGATGAGTTCCGCACCGTAACTCTCGATGATCCGGTTGATCTCCGGGTTGTTGTTCATGGGGACAACCACCGTGCACGGGATCTGGTACCACCGGCCTGCCCATGCCATGGCGAGACCATGGTTCCCCCTGGTGGACACGAGCACGCCATTGGTCACGTCTTCCCTGGGTATGGAGTGGAAAAAGTTGAGCGCGCCCCTGATCTTGAAGGAACCGGTGGGCAGGTGATTCTCATGCTTGACGAAGGCGTCGCACCCGATGAGCCTGCTCAGTTCGGAGGAGTAGATCAGATTCGATTTGTTGATGTAGTGGTAGATGGCGGCCCGCGCCCTGAGAATCCCCTGGATGGTTACCCGCGTGCTCAATTTCTCGTATTTCTTCAGCATATCCGTCTTTCCTCGTCAGAATTTATACCCGGTTTTTTTCGGCTTTGACCGGACGGCCTGGAGGAAAAACCCGATGATCATGCCGGCAATGATGAATCCCCCGCCAATGAGCATGAAGCCGAGCCGTTCCGAGGTCTTCAAACGGTTGTTCTCCCTGGAGAGCACGGCGAGCTGCTCGTCCCGGTCCTGAGCATCTGCGAGGAGCTTTTCGTAGTTCTGCTTGAGATCGAGATAATCGCTGGAGGCCTCCTTGAGTGTTTCGTAGTCCTGTTTTGATTTCTCCATCTCCTTGGCGATACTGCTGAGCTTGAAGTTCCGTTCCCGGTTATCCTTCTGAAGCTGTTTGTTCTCCTCTTCAAGGGCCCTGTTCGCCTCGGTCAGAGACTGGACCTTGTCGTTGAGCTGTTCGATGATGAGCGCCTTGGGTGTCTGGTTGGTGAGGAAGCGTGCCTGGACCCATCCCTCAATTCCACCCGGCGTTTTCACCCTGTACCACTCCCCCTGCTCCTGAAGGATCTCGAGGAAATCGTTGGTGTTTGCCAGGCCGATGTCCCTTGCTCCTTCGGATGGGGCGGTGCGGAGCGTTATGGTGATCCAGTCCCGAACATACATCCCCCGTGCATGAAGCGGGCACGCCTGGACCAGAAGGATCACGAGGGACATCACAAGGGAACACACAACAATCTGCTTCATTTCGACCTCTCACTTCCTACGGGCACTCTCGTCTCACCCTAACCCATGTGGACGAGCTATGCAATACCTTCGCGCCCTTTTCCGTCTTTGACGAGCCTGGACTGAATGATCTCCTGCAGCTTGTCCCGCGTGTCCTTTTCAAGGGACCTGAGCTGTCTCTCGTCAGGGGATTCGAACCTGAGCACGATCACGGGCTGGGTATTGGACGGCCGGGCAAGCCCCCATGACTCCCCGTGGGTGAAGCGCACCCCGTCGATGTCCACACACTCAGCGTAGCGCTGCATCGCATAGTCCCTGAATGATTCGATCACCTGAAACTTGATGCGGTCGGGACAGTCGATCCTGATCTCCGGGGTGTTGACGAGCTTGGGAAGGTTGTCGAACACCGCCTGGGGTTCCTCCTCGGCGGAGAGCACCTCGAGGAGCCGCGCAGCGGTGTAGATGGCGTCGTCGAACCCATACCACCGGTCGCTGAAAAAGATGTGCCCGCTCATTTCCCCGGCCAGAGCCGCATTCTCTTCCAGGAGCCGCGCCTTCATGAGGGAATGTCCCACCTTGCCCATGATGGGAATGCCGCCTGCCTTGGCGACCTCCTCGAAGAACACCTTCGAGCACTTCACCTCGCCGATGATCTTTTCCCCTTTTCTCCTGCCCAGGATCTCCCGTGCCAGGATCGTGGTGATCATGTCGCCGTAGACTGGGGATCCCTTCGCATCGATGACCCCGATCCTGTCCGCGTCACCGTCGAGACCGATCCCGAGATGGGCTCCCGTCGAGAGCACCTCGTCCCTGAGCATGGATACCCCTTCAACCGTGGTGGGATCGGGATGATGGTTGGGGAAACGGCCGTCGGGTTCGAGGCAGATGCCGATCACCTCCATGCCGAGGGCATCGAGCACTGCAAGCGCGGGCGCGCCGCCCACACCGTTGCCCGGGTCCAGAACCACCTTCAGGCCTCGGGCGCACGAGACGCGGGACACGATGTCGTCCACGTACTCGGGAATGATGTCGTATCGATGCGCCTTCGCCGTCCCCGTGATCCTCCTGCCCTGCTCCATGAGGGTCCTGATCTTCTGGATCTCGTCCCCGAAGATGGTCTGCCTTCCCAGGGCGATCTTGAACCCGTTGTTGTCCGGGGGGTTGTGCGATCCGGTCACCTCGATGCCGCCGTCGAGATGGAGGCGGTGCAGGGAAAAGTACAGCACCGGGGTCGGGACCATCCCGAGGTCCACCACCTCGATCCCGCTCGCAGCGATCCCTCGTTTCAGGATGTCGAGAAACCCCGGGGAGCTGAGCCGAGCATCCATGCCAAGGCCGACCTTTTTCACACCGTGATCGCTCCAGTAGACCCCCATGGCGCACGCGAACCGTTCCACAAAGTCATCGCTCAGTTCGCTGCCAACAACACCCCGTATGTCATACTCCCTGAAAACCTCTGGATTCATGGTGCCTCCATATGTTCACTCAGATGGTCGTGCCCTGCCGCCACTGGGCCTCATCCATGCAAGATCAACGCCACGATTGCAGCATTGTAGTGCACGGGGGTCACCCCGTCAAGGTCCACGCAGGACTTTGCATGCGCTTACTGATCTCCGGGCTTCGCCCCTTCCCGGGGGCATCCCTGCTTCCCCTGTACAGGGATCTCCCCCCCCCGTATTCTGTTGCACGCGCTCGCAGATCTCGTGTATCATGGGTATGCTAAGAAAATATGCATTGACACCATACTCATGTTACTCTATGATAACGGTGTTAACTTGCAGGGTGTATCATTAAATTTCACGGTATTGTGGTGTATGTGCAACATGCGTTATTGAATGCAGGTTATAATGGCATGATACTACTTGATTTTTAATTTGGCACACAAGTTGAATACTTAAGTTTGACAAATTGTGTGGTTTGAGGGACTCAGGCCGGAGGCAAATAAGGTTTTGTCAGTGCTTTCAACGGCCTGAATTAGTTTAACAGAACATAAAAAATTTTTTAAGAGGGAGGGAATAGGATGAAAAAAGTCTTACTAACCTTGTTGCTCGTGTTCTTTGCAACAGCGGGGCACGCCGAGATCTCCTTCGATCTCACCGGTGATTTCTTTGCCCGGGGCAGCTACTGGAAAAATTTCAACCTGGATCCGGACAACAACGTCAGCTACATGAACGTTGATGGGGAGACAAACCTCTACCCCACCATCAAGGTGGGCAAAACAGAACTGAAGATGCGGATCCAGATGCGCGACGAGATCTGGGGAAACTTTTATGGATATGAAACTGATGCAGGCACTTCTGTAAAAGACTTTGCCGACGGGTTTCCCTACCAGTATACTGACAGCACCGATGCGAACGTCCAGATCGCGCGGCTGTGGCTCCGCCACTACTTCGAGAACTCCTTCCTCGATGTGGGCCTCAGGGACGGCGGCCAGTGGGGCACCACCTTCGGTGACGCGGTTGAGGCACGCTACCGCGTGGTGTGGTACCCCAGGACCCCGGTTGGCGTCTTTGTGCTCCTCTACGAGAAGCGGGCTGAACTGGGCAAGGAGGATCTCAAGGATTCCGAGGATGGCGACTTCATGTACTACGGCGCAGGCTGGGTCACCAAAGTCGGTGACGTCTTCGTGAAGCCTCTCATCATCTATGCGGAGGCGGGGGACTATTTACCAAACATAAGCAGGAGTGCACTTCCTGGAGTCTTAGGCCTTGATCTTAAGAACACGGGTATTCAGATCCTTGGCGGGGCTTTGGCCTTGAACGGCGACCTCGGCCCGGTGCAGTTCGAGGCAGAGTTTGGCATGCAGAACTGGATGGTGGAAGACCTGCAAGATCTTGCCCCTCTCGCTGCACTCGCAGCGCAACCTGGTTTAGAAGATTTAGCAAATTTAGCAGGGTTAGCAAACGCCAAGGACTCGACCATCTGGAGCGTGTACTTGAATGTCTGGAACGATCTGGACTTCGGCAGAGCCGGTCTGAGCATGTACTACGCGAGCTGGGATGACAAGGGCGGACCATTTGGAGCCGGCTGGGGATTTGACGCTGGGGAAGACTTCGAATCCAACCTGATCCTTGGCGACTGGCTCGCTATCGGTGGTGTGGATTGGCAGCCTGCACAAGATGTCCTTGGCATGTCAATGATCAAACCCTACATTGCCAATGTGAAGACCCCCATCGACAAGCTCACCTGCGGAGCATCCTTTGCCTACATCATGTCCAACCAGGAGAAAACAGCGTGGGAGGACTTCTCCGCGTGGGAAATCGATGCCAATGCAGCCTACGCCATCACGGACAACCTCACCTACGAGGTCATGGGCGGCTATGCGACCCTGAGTTACGACAAAAAGGGCCTTCCCTACGGCGCACCTTCCAAAGACCCCGATGAGGTCATGCTCCTCCAGCACCGGATCAAGCTGGTCTTCTAGGAGCTTTTTTAACCGGAATACAAAAAGCCCGCCTGAACAGGCGGGCTTTTTTTGTACCTCTTGAGATGTGCCCTCCTTACGAGTCGATGAAGGAGCGGAGCTTCTTTGATCTGACCGGGTGTCGGAGTTTGCGGAGCGCCTTTGCCTCGATCTGGCGGATCCGCTCCCGGGTGACGGTGAAATCCTTGCCCACCTCTTCCAGGGTGTGATCTGACTTCTCCCCGATGCCGAAGCGCATGCGGAGCACCTTCTCCTCCCGCGGCGTGAGCGTGGCCAGCACGCGGCGCGACTGCTCCGAGAGGTTCTTGGCCAGGATAGCCTCCGAGGGTGAGGGCACCTTCTTGTCCTCGATGAAATCACCCAGGTGGCTGTCTTCCTCCTCGCCGATGGGGGTCTCGAGCGAGATGGGTTCCTTGGCGATCTTGAGGATCTTGCGCACCTTGTGCTCGGGATAGTCCATCTTCTCAGCAATCTCTTCAGGCGAGGGCTCCCTGCCGAGCTCCTGGACCAGGGCCCGGGAAGTCCTGATGAGCTTGTTGATGGTCTCGATCATGTGCACCGGGATCCTGATGGTCCGTGCCTGGTCTGCAATGGCACGGGTGATGGCCTGGCGGATCCACCACGTGGCATAGGTTGAGAACTTGTAGCCCCTGCGGTACTCGAACTTCTCCACGGCCTTCATGAGCCCGATGTTGCCTTCCTGGATGAGGTCGAGGAACTGGAGCCCCCGGTTCACGTACTTCTTGGCGATGCTCACCACGAGTCTGAGGTTCGCCTGGATGAGCTCGGTCTTGGCCGCGTTGGTCCGATGTTCCGCATCCTCGAGAATGCCCACGGCCTTCTTCAGTCCGTGGGAGGTGAGGCCGCCCTCGATCTCGATTCTCTTGATTTCCCGGACAACGTAGCCCACCTCCTCGACGATGGTGCAGAACTCGTCACCTGTGAGGCCAAGCTCGTCGAGAAAGGCGCTGATCGCTCCATCGCACTCGTTCTCACAGATCCTCCGGTGGATCTGCCTGACCTCGTCGAAGGGACGGCAGAAGCGTTTTTCACACTGGACAAGAATGTCCTCCTTCTCCTCCAGCTGCCGCTTGAGCTCCTTGAGCCTGCTCCCGAAGAGATCAACCTGCTCGGGCAGAAAGTGAATGTCGTGGATGAGCCTCACGATGTCGCGACTCACCAGGGCCATGCTGTTCTTGATCTTCTCCTTGCTCTTCTTGGCCTTTGCATGGAAGAGCTGGTACTTGAGCGCTTTGAGTTCTCCCTGCTTGCCCTCGATCTCCCTGATGATATCCAGGATGTTTCTGAGCGCGAGCTCTTCGTCGATTTCAAACATGTCTTCGATGTCAATGACTTCCTTGAGACGGATTTCTCCTTTTTCCAGGGCGAGGCCGATCTGGATCACCTCCTTGACGGTCACGGGAGAATTGATGATGACGTTGAGGACCTGTCGCTGACCTGCCTCGATCCGTTTGGCGATCTCTGTCTCGTCTTCCCTGGAGAGCAGGGACACGGAACCCATTTCATGCAGGTACATCTTGACCGGATCCGGAGACCTCAGGGATCCGTCGTCGTGAATGTCTGAGCTGTCCTCATCAGGTTCGAGATCATCCTCGTTGTCCACCAGCTGAATGTCTTTTTCCGTGAAGAGGTCCATGACATCATCGAGATCGCCGGGTGTCAGGAGATCATCGGGCAGGGCATCGTTGACCTCGTCGTAGGTGAGGAAGCCCTTTGACTTTCCCATGGCAATGAGCTTCTGTACCTCTTTGGAGTAGGCTTTCTTGTCACTCATCTCTTCTGTAGTACCTCCATCACGGTCGTGCGCAGATTTCGTTTTTCCTTCATTTTTTCCTGCTTGTCCCGCAGCAGGGCCTTGATCTTCGTTGTCTCGCCGGAGGCTTCTGCCCTGAGGATGTTCTCCTGGATGCTCCTGAGCTCGCCATCGATCGAGTGACTCTTAAACCGGCAGAGCGTATCGATCAAGGCCTTTTTCGTGTCCCCGGGAAATTCACCCTGTGCCATCATCTGTGCCGCAAGAACCCGAATCGAGTCCGGACAGGTTCCATCACTGAGGATATCCGGACCATGCTCTATAATATAAGCGAAAAGATTTCTCATGCCAGTGTCCTGGAAATCATTCTCGAGTCCGAGCCGTCTCACCAGGTGCACGGCCTCAGGATCACAGAGCAACAATCGAACAAAGGTTTCCTCGAGACCTGTGAGGGGCTGTTCCCCTGCGGGGAGGTCACGGGGTGTACGCGAAACCGGAGAGATGAGGGGAAAAATCATCTCCGAACCCACCCCGAGACGCCCGGCAAGCCTTTGAACGAGCAGATTCCTGATTACCTCGTCACTGATGCGCGCTATCACTGGAGCCAATTCCCTGAGGATTTTATTCTGATCCGAGAGTTTTGATGGATCTCGAGCTGAAAACGATTCATCGATCACGACATCCCACAGGGATTTCGCCGATCCCAGGAGTTTGTCCCACTGCCTGATATCCGTGCGTGCAATATCGTCGGGGTCTTTCCCGGCAGGCAGGAGCACAACCTGGGGCACGACGTCACTGGCGAGGAATGGCTCCAGGGCCCTGAGCATGGCACGCTTCCCGGCACTGTCTCCATCAAAGACCAGGACCATGGTATCCGTGAATCTCCGAAGCAGGTGGATGTGCTCTTCGGTGAGCGCGGTCCCCAGTGTTGCCACGGCACGGTGAAACCCCGCATTTCCCAGGGATATCACATCCATGTATCCCTCCACGATCACCACGGGGCCGGATCGGAGGTGTTCCCGGGCACGGTTCAGGTTGTAGAGCACCTTCCTCTTGGTAAAGAGCGGGCTCTCGGGGCTGTTGAGATACTTGGGCTCCCCGCTGCCGATGATCCTGCCCCCGAACCCGATCACCTCACCGGAGAGATCGTGGATCGGGAACATGACCCGGTTCCTGAACCGGTCGTAGAACCCCCCTGAAGCCCTCTTCACCACGAGCCCGCAGTCATGGGCCGCCTGGAGGGAGAGCCCGTTCTTGTCCAGGTGAGAACAGAGCCCGTCCCATGAATCAGGGACCCATCCCAGGTGAAATTCCCTGATGGCGGCATCACTGAGGCCCCGGGAGGTGAGGTAGGCAAGGGCGTTTTTCCCGCTCGGCTGGGAGAGCATGCGCTCGTAATACTGCATGGCGACCCGGTTCATCTCGTAGTAGGTCTTCCGACGCGACGAGGGCGTTCTGTTTCCCGATTCAATGGGGATCCCCGTCCTGTGGGAGAGCTCCTGGAGCGCCTCAAGGAAACTCAAGGCCTTCTTCTCCATAAGAAAGGAGATCACATCGCCGCCCTTGTCACAGCCGAAGCACTTGTAGCTCTGCCTGTCGGGATCGACCTGAAAGGAGGGCGTCTTTTCGTTGTGGAACGGACAGAGCCCCCACAGCGTCCTGCCCCGTTTGTTGAGCTGGACGTGCTCGGAGATGATGGACACGATATCGATGTTCGCCTTGATGAGGTCAACGTCGGTCTTGCTCATGGATTCGTACTCAGCCGGACCACCGTCACGTTCCCTCCCCCTGCCGCCACGGGGCCATCGTGAAAGGTTGTGACCACCTTGAGGTCCTTGAGGTAGTCCCGTATGGCCTTCTTGAGCCTGCCCGTACCCGCTCCGTGAACGATTTCAAGGGAATCCTGTCCGGAGAGAATCGCCCGGTCGATGGCCTGTTCCACCACGGGCAGAGCTTCATCGGCGCGCAGTCCCACCACGATGATGGGCAGGACAGGGGCAGGAGCTGCCATGATTCTCAGCGTCTTCTTCCTGTCTTGCGACCCTTTCCTGTCGAGGACCTGGAGCTGTTCGAGACCGACCTTCATGCGTTTGGTGCCGAAGAGCACCTCGGCGCTCTGATCCCTGAGCTCCACGACCTCTCCTTCCATCTCGCTGCCCTTGAGGATCACCCGGGATCCGAGGGCCACCTTCAGGGACTGTGCTATTTCAGAGGTCTCGAGGATCTCCGTGAGTTCGATGGCCTCGGGTGACTGCTCCACAGCACCGATGGCTTCGGCACTGGAGGGGTTCGTGGTGAGCACCTGCACCTGGTTCATCAGCCGCTTGTATTTCAGGGCCGCGCTGATCCGCTCCCGCTCTCTCTCCTGATATGACTCCTGGGCTTTCTCCCTGAGCGATGAGGCCTCCAGGAGGTCCTGCTGGGCTTGTCTGCGCATGCGGGACGCCTCTGAGATGTCCTCCATGGCCTGGGCCAGGGTGCTGTTGCCGTGCCTGCCCACGATTCCCTGCGCCTCTTCGATGAGGGGGCGGGGAAAGGCAATCGATTCCAGAATCTCGAATGCCCTGCTGGTTCCGATGACCCCGTAGACGAGACTGAACAAAGGCTTGAGCCCGGTATCATCAAACGCGGTGGCCGCAATCTCCACCTTGTCCGAACTGACACCATAGAGTTTGACCAGGTCGGAATGGGAGGTTGCCACCACGCGGGCGCCCTTGTTCCTCAGCGCATGAAGGCAGGACACCGCCAGCGCCCCGCCGTGGTCAGGGTCTGTGCCCGTGCCCGGCTCATCCAGGAGCACCAGGTCTCCCCCGCGAACAGACTCGTAGATCTCCTTCAACGAGAGTGCATGGGCGGTGAACGACGAGAGATCGTGGGTGATGTCCTGGTTCGTGTCCATTTCCACCCAGACGTGCCCGATCTCCGGCAGGGAGGAATCCTCACGGGCCGGAATGGCCAGTCCGCTCTTGGCCATGAGCACAATCAGCCCCAGGGTTTTGAGCGCAACGGTCTTTCCCCCTGCATTAGGACCTGAGATGATGAGGCAGTCCTTCGAAGGGGGCATCAGGATGTCCAAAGGGACCGTTTTCTTTCCCAGGCGGTGGACAAGGAGCGGATGCCGCGCTGCCTTCAGGGAGATGGCATCCCCTGAAATCTCGGGTACCGTGGCATCGATCTTCAGGGCCCAGCGCGCACAGGCCTGGAGGAGGTCCAGGTCCCCGTAGATCTCCAGGTTTGTCCTGATCTCCCGGGCATGGTCGTGAATGAGCGTGGTCAGCGTACGCAGCACCTTGTGCTCCTCTTCGATGATGTCGCTCTTGAGTATATTGAGCGTATTATTTTCATTGACCACTGCCAGAGGCTCCACATATACGGTGCGATTCGTCCGGGAATAGTCGTGCGTGATTCCTTTCAGGTGAGACCCGTAGTCATGCCTCAGGGGAATGACAAACCGATCGTTTCGCTTGGTGATGAGCTCATCCATGAGGACAGCCTTGGTCTTGAGCCGCTCCACGATTTCTTCGAGCTTCTCCAGGATCGAAGACCTCAGGGCCCGATAGCGGGCACGCAGATCCTTCAACACCGGGTTTGCCCGCTCCGAAACCTCGCCGGAGGGAAGCAGGGCATGGCCGATGCGCGTAGTGAGGGACTCCAGGGGAACAATCCCGCCTGCGATCTGGGCCAGCATTCCGCCTGCATGTTCCAGTTCATACCGGATTCGCGCACTGTCCCGGATGCTCTGGGCAACCCTGACAATGTCCTGACCCTCCAGGAGTGCACCCTGGTGCACCTCCAGCAGGCTAGAAACATCGGGAATCGAGGGAAACGCCGGTTCCTTTCCGGAGGCGATCAGCCGCATCATTTCTGAAAGTGCACTGAGCCTCCTTCGTGCCTCATCCCAGGTATCGTACGGACTGAGCGCCTCAAGAAAGCGCAGACCAAGGTCTGATGCAAGGTAGGGCTGTATACACTCTTTCAGGGCAGAAAACTCTAATGGATCATTTCCCATGAAAACCGGATTCAGGCAGCTCGCTGCCTCAGGATACAGATAGTATACTACGAAGTCACGTCAACAGGTTCGAAACGAGATCGCGAACCACTTTCCCATCGGCCCGGCCGGCAATGCGGGGCATGACCTGCTTCATGAACGTGCCCATTTCCTTCTTCGTCGCCCCGGTTTCCGAGATCACCTGTTGTGCTATCGCGGTTATCTCCTCGCTGCTCAGCTCTCGGGGAAGGTATGCCTTGAGAATCTTGAGGTTGTTCTCTTCCTTCTCGACAAGATCATCCCTCTTTCCACGGGTAAACTGTTCAAGGGATTCCGATACCTGCTTCACCTGGGATCGAAGGACCTTGATGACTTCCTGATCATCAAGGTCCTTGTGCATATCCACCTGCTTGTACTTGATTGCGGACAGGACCATTCTCAGACACGTTGCCCTGTCTCTGTCATGGGCCCTGATCGCCGCTTCCAGATCTGATTGAATCGTATCGGTCAGCATCAATAGTAGGTTCTCACCTTGTTCATTCTCTTCAAGGCCCTTTTTCGGGCTGCGATGGCCTTTTTCTTCTTCTTGACGCTCGGCTTCTCGTAGAATTCCCGTTTTCGGACCTCGGAGAGCACCCCTGCCTTTTCTACCTGCTTTTTGAACCGCTTCAACGCGCCTTCAAAAGGCTCGGTATCTCTCACTCGTATTCCGGGCATATGGTTTAAGGATACACCCCCTCTCCGTGTGTAGTGTCGTATAAGAGCTAGAATCTATATAGGAATACCCCGGCTGTTGTCAAGGCGGGAAAATGCGGCCACATCTGTGACACAACTTTTTTTTCTCCCTCCACCCGAGAGAGTTCGTACCAGCTGAGAAGAACGGGCATATCTCCCTTTATGAATCAAAACCAAAAAGAGGGTACAGCATGATCATGAATTCATTATTTCAGGGGGTTGGGATTGCTGGAAAACGATATGAACACACGGGGTATCGTGGAGCCAGGGTGGCCTTCAGACTGATCCGGAACAGGAAGGTGATGAGGTTTCCTTGTTGCAGGTCTCACCGAGGGCACCAGCAAGGAGATTAAAACGCTTCAATGGCAGGCCACCGATGAAGGGATAAGAATTTCTTCACACCTGCCATCTGTGCCCTGCATGATGCTCCAGGTACGCTCTCGTGGGACAATCATTGAATAGTGATTCCTCTTGAAAAAAGGCTGTCGGCTGGTTGTTTGCTCTCTGAAATTTCGGAAAATCAAAACATCATTTTGTAATTGACACCATATTCAAAATAATGTTTCTTTTTTCATAATGCTCACTGCTCTCACTATTCAAGGGGCTACACCCGGGTGATGGAACATATCGAAACGCCCAGCATCGAGATGCCGGACAAACTGAAAAATCGCCTCTATCCCGTGGTGCTGGAACTCTTTTCCAAAAATGATTTCCACCAGGTAACCATCCGCGATATCAGCACAATGTCAGGCTTGAGCACCAGCACCATCTATAAATATTTCACCTCCAAAGAGGATCTGCTCTTCACAATAATCGATGAAAAAGTCGCTGAGATCCATGATCTTGTGCGCCTCCATCTCCAGGGACTTGAGAGTTCACGGGAGATGTTCAGAAAAGCGTACTGGGTGCTGATGGACTACTATGACCGCAACCCCGGGGTGGCCATAACCTTTTTTATCACGGTTCCAACCCGGACGTGGATGCAAAAAGACTCCTACCGACAAAGCGGCACCTATGCCATACTCATCGACACGGTCCTGCAACAAGTCAGGCGGGAAGAACTTGACCCTCGATTGAAGGGTTCCCAGATCTTGGGCCTTTTCTTCATGCACTGCTATCATGAGGTTCACCGATGGTATTTTAACAAAATGACGTGGAAGCTGGTTGATGCCATACCGGATTTCTTCCCCGCGTTCTGGAAGGCGGTTTCAGCTCCTTCTCTGTCACCGAGTCAGAACAATCCCCCCATATGGGGCATGAACTCGGCATAATGAAGACTACTCGTACCGGCAATGATCTTCATGCAGTCTGGCACGATGTACCGGCACGATAAGAATTACGAGTTAGTAGAGTTCACACTATTGTTATGATGTAAAAACCAATATCGGTTTTGGGAAATACAAATCTGAAAGGAGGGAGATATGCAAAAATACATGGATCCTGACAAGAGGATGACGGCCAAAGACGCCATCGATCGTTTTGTCAACAACGGTGAATCCTTCGTCTTTGCAAACTGTCTCTACAGCATGCCTCTGGCGCTGGCTCACGAACTTATCAGGCAGGGCAAAAAAAATCTCATGGCTTTTCAGCAGGGAGGCATTGAAGAAATCGATCAGCTTCTACTGGCTGGATCACTCGACCGCCTCGTTCTGGCCTATAATTTCCGAGCTGGTGGTCCCAGGATCACCACTCCTCTCGATCGCGCCCTGAAGGAAAGGCAGATTGTGGTCGAAGAATTGACCAATCATACCCTGCTCTCCATGATGAAGGCAGGTGCCATGGGATATCCGTTTATCCCGGTGCTGTCCGGCATCCGGGTCACTGATGTGGTCAAACGTAAGGGTTTTATGGGAGATCAGCGCTTTTCCGAAATAACAGACCCCTTTACCGGTAACCCTGTTCTCGTGATCAAGGGGTATAATCCTGACTTTGCTCTCATGCACGTACAACGCGCAGACAAAGCTGGCAACGGTCAGCTCTGGGGTGCGATGATCAACAGCAAATGGGCCTGCCTGGCTGCCAAGAAGGTGATCCTGTCATGCGAGAAAATCGTGGACACCGAGGTAATCATGTCCTCTCCGCACCTCACGATCGTGCCTGCCCACAAGGTCTGTGCCGTTGTGGAATGTCCCTGGGGTGCTCATCCATCTGAACTCCTGGGGCACTACGATTACGACTTTCCTTTCAGGGCCTTGTTCTTTGGTTCTTGCGCCAGCCCTGAAGGAGCCAAGGCCTGGATGGATGAGTGGATTTACACTGTTGGTGATCGCCACGAATACATCGAACACTATGTCAAGCGCTTCGGCCAGGAAACCCTTGATGCCTTCAGGGCAAAATCCTTCAAGAGTGTCGATGCAGATTATGGGTCAACATTCTCAACAGACTGGAATGAAAGCGGCTATTCGAGAAATATGGGCATGAACATGGATGAATTTGTTGCCATGCTTGACAAGAAAGGAGTGTTGATCCATGGGAACTAATTATACCGTCAATGAGCTGATCGTTTCGCGTGCCGCAAAGGAACTCAAGGATAACGAACTTGTCGTCATCGGCCAGGGCATTGCCATGGCAGCCGGGGTCTTAGCACGTAAAACCCATGCACCCAACTCAGTGATTCTGACCGAGGCCGGCATGTTCGGCATCGACCCGTTCAAAGTACCGCTGCACATCGCTGATCCAACATGCAGCAGGGGCTTCACGTATTCATGCGATATGATCGACATCTTTACCACGGTCGTGAACCGGGGCTATGTAGATGCAACCTTTCTTGGCGTCGGCCAGATCGACCGCTACGGCAACATGAACAGCAGCTATCTTGGGGATCCGGATGACTTTACGATCCGCATGACGGGCGCTGGAGGCGCACCTGAATTTGTGGGCTATGCCAATCGTGCCATCCTGACCATGAGCGGGGGAACCTTCGTCAATACACTGGATTATTTCACCTCCCCGGGTTTCGTAACCGGTGGTGATTCACGCTACGAAGCCGGCATGCCCGAGGGGTCGGGGCCCACTATGCTGATTACGACCAAGGGAGTCTTCAAGTTTGCCGAAGACACAAAAGAACTGTACCTTGCAGGGCTGCATCCCGGTGTGACAGTAGAGGAGATCAAGGCAGACGTTCCTTGGGATCTGAACGTCGCCGACACACTCGAGATAACCCCCTTTCCCACAGAGGAGGAACTCACCATTATCCGCACCTTCTCTCCGGAGGTCTCCATGGGCAGAAAACTCCAGCTTGAAGTCGTTATGAACAGGGTCATTGATCTGTTATCCAAGAACGCATGAGAGACAGACCATGCAGGAACCCTATAAAATTATCGACGCGCTGTGTTACGTTCCCACCGCAGAAGTGGTTCTGGATCTGGCTGTTTCACTACCTCCCCAGATGGCCCGCTATCTGAAAAATGTTTTCGGCCCCCGGGTGGCTCCGGCTATGGGTATAACATCAGAAGAATTCTACCAAATGAAAATCAGGATGAGCGAGAACGATTTCCGCGAGGCCTTGGCCCCGAAGATGAAACCCCTATCTTCCACGTTGGATGAATTTGTCGGACAGCTGGATGAAATGGGAGTGGAAAAGGCCGTTATCTTCAACCTGGATGAGAAAACCCCCAGCGGCTTGGCAGGACTGCCGAATGACTACTACGCCGATGTCGTCAAACAGTATCCGGATAAATTCATTGGTATGGCCGGAATCGATCCGTTGAGAGGCATGAACGCCGTGCGTGAAATCAGACGCAGCTATGATCTCGGTCTGCGCGGGATCGGCGTGAGACCTTTCATGTTCGGCATTCCTCCTCACCACGCCAAGATGTATCCTTTGTACTCAACCTGCGTTGAGCTCGACATACCGGTCTGGTTCCATACCGGCATCAACTACTCCACCAACAACATGGAGGTTGAACGCCCGATCTATTTCGACATCGTGGCTCAGGACTTCCCCGAGCTGAAAATCATTGCAGGCCATGGGGGGTGGCCGTGGATTCCTGAAATGATGGCGGTGGCCTGGCGAAATGAAAACATCTATATCGACATCGCCTCAATCGAACCCAGATACCTCGGCAGACCCGGATCAGGCTGGGAAACCCTGATGCAACTCGGTAACTCCATCCTGCAGGACCGGGTGCTCTTCGCTTCTACCTGGCTGTTCATGGGCCGAACGATCAAGCAGCTGGCCGATGGTGTCATGGAGCTCCCCCTCAAGGACGACGTCAAGGCAAAATGGCTCTATCACAATGCTGCACGTCTCTTTAATCTTGAATAAGGGATGCTCGGGTTAGAAAAAAACATGGCGGCATCGATGATAACCATCCCCGTATCTCTCGCGGGAGTCCGGATTCACTTGTCCGGCAAGGAGAAGCAATGGCTGTAATCGAATGGGAAAACCTCGAGGAGATCGCACAGATACGAATGAACAATGGAGAAAACCGCCACAATCTTGTCTTTGCTGAGACCATGATTCATGTGCTGAACGAGGTGCTGATCGATGAACGCATCCATGGGGTTGTTCTGTCCTCCACGGATACGACGTGCTGGTCTCTCGGTATGGATGTAGACTGGCTTTTTGAGCAGTATGCAAAGGGCGAATTCGATCTGATCAAAAAATGCCTGTATGCTGTCAACGAGATGTTCAAGACCATGCTGACCTTTCCCATACCTCTGATCGCCTGTATAAACGGACACGTGGCAGCAAATGGCCTGGTGTTGGCCTGTGCCTGCGATTTCCGTTTTATGAGCATTGAACAGGGCTTCTGCCGCTTCCCCGAGGTGGACCTGGGCATCCCCTTTCTCCCCGGTATGATCGAGATCGCAAAGAAGGGCATTCCCTTTCATACATTAGAGGAACTCAAGTATACCGGGGAGAAAATCAACGCGCAGGAGATGGAGGAACACAACATCATTCTGAAGGCCCTTGAGACAAAACAGGAGCTGTTCGAAGAATCAATGCGTTTTGCTCGTTCATTGAATAAGAAACGCTCTGTTTTCGGCGAGATGAAACGCCGCATGAACCGATGGATCATCAAGGCGATTGACGAGGAGGATCCACTCTATATCGAACCGTTGAACCTCACGGCATAGTAGGTCGATCCTGGCTGGTCACAGGGTATTGTTGATCTTTGGCGGCACCCGCAGGAAGGTTTTCTGTGGCATACACCATAAGGGGGGAGCATGGAGGAAAAGGTTGTTTCAGCGGCGCAGGCTGCGGAATTGATTGAATCGGGCATGCATCTCGGCGTTGGCTCCGGTATGGACATGAATCCCATGCCGGTGGTCCGCGAGATTATAAAGAACCGGACTTCGAATCTTACACTCACCTCTGTTCTCACCGGAGGCTACGTGGCCGACCTTCTTATCGGTGCTGGCTGTGTCACGTCCGTTCAGTTTCCCCAGATTGTGATGGACGAATTCGGTTTGGCTCCGCAATTCAGGAACTATACTGAGGCCGGTAAATTATTGATTATGGAAACCATCTGACCGGCATTGCTTCTGGCGCTCCAGGCTGGAGCCAACGGCATCCCCTTTACCCCGGTTGTGGGGTTTCTCAACAGTGACTACCTGACTGTTCGAAGAGATTTCAAGCGCATCAAAGATCCCTACAGCGGCACTGAATATGTGGCTGTACCCGCACTCGTTCCCGACGTTGCTGTCATTCATGCCTTCCAGGGTGATCCTTCCGGGGCCGTCGTCACGGACAGCTTCAGGAACGACCGGCTTCTCGCCATGGCGGCACGAAAAACTATTGCCATCGTTGAGGAACTCGTAGACCCCGACGATCTCCTGCCGGGGAGGCACGGTGTATACGTGGCCTCCGTCCACATCGATGCCATCGTCGTTGCCCCCCATGGGGCCCACCCGACGGCCTGCCGCGGTCGCTACGACATCGATGCTGAACATATCATGCGCTACCTGGAGGCTGCCAGGAACAAAGACTCCTACCAGGTCTACCTGGAGAAATACATAACCGGACCTGAAGACCACGAAGCATACCTGGAGATCGTGAAAGGGGATGCATCATGAGCGACAAATCACTTCATCCCTTTGAACGAATGATCGTCGTTTTATCACGCCTCGTGCGGGACGGAGAAATCGCCGCCGTGGGAACGCTTTCTCCCCTTCCGGCTGCGGCACTTTTCTTGGCGCAGTTACACCACGCGCCAAACCTGGTCCCCTTGATTTACGGCGACCCGGATACGCGGATTACCGACGGTCTTCATGAATTTTTCGGCCTTGCCCAACGCGGCATGATAGATCTCTTCTTCCTCAGCGGTATACAGATCGATCAGTGGGGCAACTTCAACCTTTCCGTGATCGGTGAGTATCACAAGCCGAAGCTTCGCCTGCCGGGCGGAGCAGGATCGAACATGATGATCATGATGGCCAAGAGGACCATATTCTTCACCATCACCCACACGAAGAAACTCTTTGTTCCGCAGGTTGATTTCAAGAACGGCTCTGCACGGGATGACAGCATTCCTTGGCGCCGTGGTGTGTTCTCACACTGCGTCACACCTCTTGCTCTGCTTCGCTTCGATGAAAGCAGCAGCCGTCTTATTCTCGACGCGACCTATCCCGGCATCGACATGGAAACCGTCGCCGAGAACACCGGATTCGACCTCGATACCACAGGACGGAGTATCGATGAGATCGTTCCCATTACAGAAGATGAGCTTTCTCTTCTCCGGGGACCGGCACGGGAAAGACTCAGACGGGTCTATCCCCTCTTTTGCAACATGCTCTGGACGTAATGAGGATGGGATGTGCTGAAACGAGGTGAAGCCGTTTAATTCACCGGTAGGGGTCCTCGTGCTCGTGATCATACTGGCCACCGGCATGCACGTGTACATGGGTGTGGGGTATCACGCTGCGGGCAGGCTCGATGCGCCCGTTGGTAAGGGCAAAGAAGGTGTCCGTCATCCGGGAAAGAAATTCCATTTCATGCGAGGAGATGATCAGGGAGACGTTGAGCCCACCTAGGATGTGCGAGAGTCGATCCTTGGTTTTCTGATCGAGCCCTGCGGTGGGCTCGTCGAGGATGAGTGCCTCTGGTTCCATTGCCAGTACGCTGGCGAGCGCTACCAGCTTCTTTTCTCCATGGGAAAGCTTGTGACTGATTCTGGTTCCGCTTTCTCCGAGACCAAGGGCCTTGAGGATCCTGAGAGAAATGTCCCGTGCCTCATCGGGGGATTTCCCCAGGTTCAGCGGACCGAAGGCGACATCTTCCAGCACCGTGGGGCAGAAGAGCTGATCGTCGGAATTCTGAAAGAGAAACCCGACGTTCCTGCGCACAACCTGGAAATCTCTCTCTGTCTGGAGCGGCTTACCGCGGAACCTCATCCTCCCTGCCGCGGGTTTGATCAGGCCCATGATGGTGAGGAACAACGTGGTCTTCCCGCTCCCGTTGGGACCAATAATCCCGACCCTGTCACCGTGCCCCAGGGTTAAATCCACTCCATCGAGGATCACGGGCCCCCTGCCGTAGGCGACGGTAATCCCCTCGAGTTCAATGAGTGCGCTATCCTTCGACATAGATGATTCCCACGAGAACCAGACATACCACGATGAGGGAGACGACATCCAGTCTGGAGATGTTCTCTGACGCAAGGCGGGGAAAGTGTCCCTGAAACCCCCTGCAGAGCATTGCATAGCGGATACGCAACGAACGTTCAAAGCTGTTCACCAGCAGCATCCCCACGAGGTATGCGTAGCTCCGGTAAGTATGGAGGTCTGTTCGTGGCCGGAAACACCGGATGCGCATGGCGGTGACGAGTCTGGTGTATTCATTGGAGATCTCCTGGATGTACCGGTAGGTGAAGAAGAACAGGTACATAAGCTTGTCGGGCACATGCAGAGCCTTCAGGGCGCGTGTCGTGGCAACGATGGGGGTTGTGGCCATCCATGCCATGAGCATCAGTACCAGGGCATTGGACCTGAGCGTGATACCGGTCATGAAGTGTACTCCCTCTGCGCTCATGGAGAAGATCCCGATTCGGTACACCTCCTTTCCGGGCAGGGTCCAGGGGAGAAAGAGCCACAGGAACGCGATGAAGAGATTGAAGGCGAGAATCCGAACGACGAGGACCCTCAAAGGCAGTCGAGCTCCTATGATCAGAACCAGGGAGAAAAACAGGGCGATCATGAGGGCGGAAACAGAGGAGAGAAGAGCCACCACCGCGGAGATGAGAGCAACACAGACAAGCTTGATTCTGGCATCCAGGGCATGGAGCAACCCCTCGGGACCCTGAATCTGTTCATGATCCATCTTCAGAGCGTCTCCCACGGCTCTTGAAATACATGATCAGACCGAATATCCCTGCGATGTAGCCGACACCGCCGATGATCTCGGTCAGCGTGGTCCTGTCCCGGGCGTTCAGCCGCAGTTCTCTGACGATGGGCACGAGGGCCTTCTCCAGTTCCTCGGACATAATCTCGCGGATCAGCTCTTCTTCTGCGGGGCCTGTTCTTTCTCGGGTTCGCACAACCGGGGTGTCAGGGGAATCCAGGATGGAAAGAGGTGCTTCGGGTGCAGGGGATTCCCTTGTGAGCGTATACTCGGCCTTGTGCCCCATGGAGGCATCGAGCACGATCCTGATCTCCGGGAGTTCGAACACGGGAAAGGAGGTGAGCCCGCGGGCATCGGTCCGTGTTTCCAGAAGCTTCTCTCCCGACGGACCGAAGACCTCCACGCGGGAATGTTCAGCCTTCTTGCCGTCGGCAAAGTATCCTTCAACATGAACCCTCTCCCCCTCGAGATAGGCAAAGACCATCACCTTGTGGGCATACCCCGATACCGGAGAGAGAAACACCACCACCAGGCACAGGAACCAGGCGCACGTTCGAAGAGCCGGCAGCATCATCATGAATCAATCTCCATGATCTCAGGCTTTACCTTCTTGAGAAACATCAGGGCAAAAGCGGTGATGATCCCTTCGATGACCATGATGGGAATGTGGGAGATCAACACGATCTTGACCGGGGTGAGAAAGGCCTTCTGCGTGAGGAGCAGTGCTGTTGCCACACCGATGAGACTCAGCGTCAGCGACACGAATCCGCAGGCAAATCCTGCCAGGGCTGCTTTGTTCACACCTTCTCCCCGGGCAAGGGCTCCAAACAGAAAGAAGCAGATCACCGCAGGAACAGCCATGTTCACCGTGTTGACTCCCAGGGTTGTCAGGCCTCCATACTGAAACAGCACGGCCTGCAGGACAAGGGCAACCATGATGGCAGGAAAGGCCGCCCACCCGAGGAGAAGGCCCATGAGACCGTTGAGCACGAGGTGCGTGCTCACGGGACCGATGGGCACATGGATGAGCGATGCCACAAAGAACGCTGAAGAGAGCACCCCCACCTTGGGAACGCTGTCACTATCCATTCTCTTGATGCCATAGGCAACCCCTGCGGCTGCCAGTGAAAGCCCGGCAACCAGGACAGGGCCCGAACAGACACCTTCAGCAATGTGCATGCGTCACTTCATCTCGGTGAATTTCACCCAGAGGACAGCACCGAGTTCCACGTCCTTGTCCCTGATCTTCTCGTCTGACTCGGAAAGAGCCGCGAACCCCCACCAGCCGGGCTTGGGTGCTGCGTAGGTGAAGATGCCCTGCCCGTCGGTTTTGATCACCTGGGTGATGAAGCTCTCGGCCGGGGCGGAAAATTTCTTCTCAGCGTTGAAGTGCTCCACCTCGACCTCGCAGAAGGGAACGGGGTTCCCGTCCAGCTTCACGATCCCCTGAAATACATTGCCTGCATAGAGACCAAAGGGCCGGGTGAGGGGAATGATCTCGGTCTTGAGCCCGATTTCCGCATCCCAGCCATCCTCAAGGCCGAAGGCGCTGATGACTACCTTGGTATAGTGAATGATATAGCAGTCTTCAGCCGACTCCCAGTAGGGCTGAGGTTCCAGATAGAACGTGGATACACCAGGACGCTGAAACCGGTAGGACAGCTCCCAGGACTTCTGGCCCAGGAACGTTGTCTCCTTGAGTCTGTCTTTAAGATCTGTTTTCAGGTCCCCCTCCACTACACCGAAACGTTTCGGCTTTTCCAGGGGCATCGCATCGTATTCAAAGGGATGGGCAAACATCACAGACAGCGTGATCTGATGAGATCCATCCTGAGTCACAATGTCCTGTGAAGGGATGATCATACCGAAGTGCGCTGAAACGCCAAGTGGAACCAACAGAAAAAAAAGAAGCAGACTGAACAGAAGATTGCTCTTCATGGAATACCTCCTGCAAAGGGAATACTTCCACCTTGTAGCACGGAGAAAGAGGGCGGACAAGGAAATAGTGTTACGAATGGGTATTGCGTGTTACTTAAAGCTGGTGCATTCTCCCTGGTCGATCTTTGACGATTCAACCGCTCACCGGATGCAGGACGCTCAGGCATGAGACAAGACTCAAAGCCAGAATCCTTCCCTTCTCACGCCTCTCATGAAACCTCTGCTCGGTGAACGGAAAACGAACGTGGCCCGCTTCCTGATGCCTATTTTTGGGACTCGCGCACCACGCTGCTCCACAACAGCTCCGGGCTGTGACTGGTGCGAGAGAAGGGACTCGAACCCCCACGGTGTTACCCACTGGATCCTAAGTCCAGCGCGTCTGCCAATTCCGCCACTCTCGCGTTCGTGCTATGTTTGAGAAACAGTGTCGTGTTTGTCAAGGGCAAAACACCCCTCTCAAGGTGTCATGCACGATGCCTGCGGAGCAGGGCACTGCCCTCTCATGCCCAGCAGATGAGCCCGAGGTCGACGGCACGCACGAGGTTCGGGTTGCTGGGAAGGATCCGTACGGTGTAGCCGAACCGTCCCGTGGCAGTACAGTTGATGCGCGCTTCGAAGAGGTGGTTTCCCTTGCCCTTTTCCTTGATGTGGTCCATGGTGACGTCTCTCGTGTCCGAGAGGTTGCCCGCATCGTCGAGGGTTCCAAAGTACACCCGTGCACTGATATCAGACGGGCCCAGCGCACCGAGGTGAATCTCGGCTTTCACCGTAATTTCGGTGTGGACCGAGACCTCGTCTCCTTCCTCATGGTTGATATCCACGACCCGGACCTCATCCCAGTGGGAGAACAGAAATTCCTTCCATTTCACCAGGTCTTTGACCTTCCTGAAGTCATCCGCGACCAAGCCCTTGAGGTTGAGGGCGGCACTCATGTAGCACCGGTCGGTATACTCCTCGACCATCCTGTTGGAGTTGAACATCGGACACAGGGTCCTCATGGAGCGCTTCATCATGGCGATCCACCTCCTGGGCAATCCGTCGAGGCCCCGGTCATAGAACAGCGGGATGATTTCACGTTCCAGCAGGTCGTAGATGGCCTTACTCTCCACCTGGTCCTGGTACTCGAGGTTTTCGTAGACCTCTCCATTGCCGATGGACCACCCGAGATCGGGCTGGTACCCCTCGACCCACCACCCGTCCTGTATGCTCAGGTTCAGTGCCCCGTTGGCAGTTGCCTTCATTCCAGAGGTGCCGCATGCTTCCAGAGGTCTGCGGGGGGTATTCAGCCAGATATCCACCCCCTCCACGAGGTAGCGCCCGATATTCATGTTGTAATCTTCAAGAAACACGATGCGGTCACGGAAGGGTTCTTCCCGTGCGATGTGGATGATCTTTTGGATGATGGTCTTGCCCTCGTGGTCTCTCGGGTGGGCCTTCCCGGAAACAATGATCTGAACCGGGTGCTCCGTGCTGGAAAGGATGGTCTTCAATCGTTCGATATCCCTGTACAGGAGCAGCCCCCTCTTGTAGGTGGCGAAGCGTTTCGCAAAGCCGATGGTGAGTGCATCCGGGTGCATCGTCTCCATGGCCCGCTGCAGATCACTGGGCTTGGCTCCTCGTGCCTGGAGCTGCTTTCCCAGTTTTCTGCGTGCGAAGGCAACGAGCCTCTCCCGTCTCCTCTGGTGGGTTGCCCACAGTTCGGCATCGGGGATTTCATCGATACGCTCCCAGACTTTCTGGTTGTCGGGGTCCTCCTTCCAACGGGGGCCGAGGTACCTGTCAAAGAGATCCGCCATTTCGTCGGAGATCCAGGAGGGGATATGGATCCCGTTGGTGATGGAGGAGATGGGGATATCTTCGGTTTTCACGTGGGGCCAGATGTCCTTCCACATGTCGCGAGAGACCTCCCCGTGGAGCTTGCTCACCCCGTTACAGAACGTGGAGTTCTTCAGGGCAAACACCGTTGCCCCGAAGGGCTCCTTGTCATCCTGGGAGCGTTTTCTACCCAGGCCGAGAAAATCACTCCATTTTATCCCGATCTCATCCACATAGGGCTTCAGGTACTTCTCCACGAGCCCGATCTCGAAGACATCGTTGCCCGCAGGCACGGGGGTATGGGTGGTGAAGACGAGGGAAGACCTCACGACCTCTCTGGCGGTATGAAAATCGAGGTTGTGCTTTTTCATGAGGACCCTGATGCACTCGAGTCCCACGAGAAAACTGTGTCCCTCGTTCATGTGATACACCATGGATTCGATACCCAGTGCCTCGAGGGCACGCATGCCGCCGACACCCAGGACAATTTCCTGCCTGAGCCTGTCCTCCATGCTCCCAGCATAGAGCCCTCCCGTTACCATGCGATCCTCGGGATGGTTCTCCTCGAGGTAGGTATCCAGGAGATAGAGGGGCACCCTGCCCACCTGGCATTTCCATATCTGTGCCCAGCACTGTCTGCCTGCTAGGTTCACGGAGATCTTGACCGGTTGATTCTTGCTGTCCTGTTCAAGGATGAGGGTCATGTGGTAGAAATCATTATTGGGTGATGCCTCCTGCTGCCAGCCGTCCCAACTCAGGTACTGGGTGAAGTATCCGTGCTTATACATCAGCCCCACACCGCACAGGGGAAGCCTGAGATCGCTGGCGCTCTTGAGGTGATCTCCCGCGAGGATCCCGAGCCCTCCCGAGTAGATGGGCAGGCTTTCGATAAGGCCGAACTCCATGGAGAAATAGGCAATGGTGAAATCAATGGGCTGAGTGAGAAGAAAGGAATACACGCCGGTCTCAGACATGTAGTCATCGAATTCTTCAGTGGTCCTCTTCATCTGCGAGAGAAACCCTTCGTCTTCCATCAGGTCCATGATGCGGCCCTGAGAAAGCCTGGAGAGCATCTCCACGGGATTGTGGGAGGTCTCTTCCCACAGGTCCCGGTCCATGTGCCGAAAGAGGCGGAGCCCCCTCTGGTTCCAGCTGCACCATGCATTGTACGCAAGGGAGAGTATCGGGTTGAGTGTCTCAGGCAGTGTGGGGATTACCCTGAATGATCTGATTTTCATAGCCGCCCCTTTCCTCACATCTCGGGTTTATTACCCCGGGTATCCACCCGATTACGGCACCGGGATCTCTGCAGGAGGAATACCTTCATGTCGTGTGTTTCGGCTTGAGGTTGTCCATATCAGTACTGAAGAACACCCCTCATGGAGTGAGGTGCGTTTCGCCGTCTGCGAAACTCTCCGGACAGGTCTGTTTCTGAAGCAATGGAACACCAGTCTCGCGTGGTACCCGCAGCCTCCTACAGAAGCATCTTTACCATATCTAGTGCCATGGCACGGTTCACCAGAGCAAGATTGATGGTGAGGTGATAGAGCGTTGGGTCATTGGTTTGCCTCGAAAACATTTTTTCCATGTACATGTTGCGGTCCTGGTCCTTCTGCTTGATCAGGGTCTCGGCATCTTCCTTGGAAATACTGGACTTGGCCGAAAGAAATTCCTTCCGGTACTCCATGGGAGCGACGAGCCGCAGGTGGATCACGTCGGTCCTGTTTTCGAGAACGCACTGTCCTCCGCGGCCGAGAATGACGACATTCCCCAGGTCGGCGAGGTCGTTCATCAACTCCCGCAGCCCTGTCCGATAGCCCTCATCGTTCACATACCCAAGGTCAGTGGACAGGACGGTCTTCACCGTTGCCCGTGTCATGAACTTCTCGATAAAGTTGAACAGCCCGTATGATCTTCCCTCCTCCAAGGCCCTGAGTTCCCCTTCGGAGGTCTTCATCTTCTTGGCCAGATCAATCACAATGGCCTTATCAATGTACTCGTACCCGAGATCCTTGGCGAGGTCCTTGGAAAGCTCGAGGGCCCCACTCCCGTAGTCCCTCGCGATCGTGATTGCCTTACCCATGATCTTCACCTTTCAGTGTTTTTTCAGCGTTGCCTGCTGCTTCGGAATCAGGATACAACCCGATGAGCTGCTGGAGTATGAGGGTACCCGTCTCCCCGTCTCCCAGCTTGAGAAACGAGAGTCCTTGTTTGTAGAGGGAATCAGGCGCCGTATCGCTTGTCTTGTACTTCTTCACCACAAGGTCATACTGAAGAATGGCCTCCTCGTAATTCCCCTTGGCATAGAGCGCTTCGCCGATCCAGAAATGGGCGTTGTCCACAAGCCCGGGGTCCGGGGTCTTCGAGAGGTATGACCTGAAATCCTCGATGGCATCGTCATACCTCCCGGCAGTGAACTTTTCGATGCCCATATCGTATAAGGATTCTGGTTCATGAGATCTCTCGAGCATGTCCCGCAGGACCTCAAGTTCTCTCTCCAGAGCGCTGATTTTTGTCTCTCCACCGGGGATGAGCCCCGCAGAAACACTGAGCTGATCGATGGACCCCTGGAGCATGAAGAGTTGACTCTGGAGATCGGCATAGCGTGCCTGGAGTTCGGCCTGCTGCCGTAACGTCTGCTCATAGGTGCGATCCCGCTCTTCAAGCCTGGTCTCCTGTCTGACCAGGCGTGTCCGGAGTGCATCGACCTCCCACTTCAGCGAGGTGAGGTCCTGCTGTGATGCACACCCGGCAATGAGCAGCGTGCACAGGAGAAACAGCGTTCTTTTCACCGGCAACCCCCAGTTATTTATTGAGGATTACAAAATTTGCGCGCCTGTTCTTTGCCCATGCTTCCTCGTTGGAAGCAGGATCGAGGGGTCTCTCCTTGCCATAGCTGATGGTTGATATCCTGTCCGGCCTGATACCAAGGAACACGAGGTAATCCTTGGCAGAATTCGCCCTTCGATCACCCAGTGCCAGGTTGTATTCCCGTGTTCCCCGCTCGTCGCAGTGTCCCTCTATAAGGATGTTGACCCCGGGGTTGGCATTCAGGAAACTCGCCTTTTCGGCAAGGATCTTCCTGGCTTCGGGGGTGAGGTTGAACTTGTCGAATTCAAAGCTGATGTCTCTGTTCTCAAACTCGGCCATCTCCTGGTCAAGGATTCTTCGGGCTTCCACCTCTGGATCCACCATCTCGGCCATATCCATTTCGGTGGTTACCTTCGGGGTTTCCACAACCGGAGGGGTGACCTCCACTTCCGGTGGCGCGACCGCCTTCTTCGCACATCCCGTAACGAGGAACATCACGCTCACGACGAGGACTACCACGAATCCCCTATATCCGATTTTCATACGCTCATCCTCCTGTTTGACATACTGATTCATCAGGGTTGTACCCTCTTTCAATAATTACTGCAATCCCACTGAAGGTCAAGTAAAAACGTTACTTCATCACGTTCGACCAGCTCGGCTCCTGAAAGCCGCCACCCTCGGTAATCTTCACCGGAGCGACACCCATCAGGTCAGAGACGTAGAGATCTCCATCAAAGGAGGCAAAGGCAACGAGTCGGCCATCGGGGGAAAAGGTGGGAGATTCGTCGCCACGGCCGCTGCCGGGCAGCACTCTCATGGATGAACCGTCCGTGCGGATGAGAGCGATGTGAAACTGCCTGTCGGAGGCCAGGTGGGTGAAGGCGATGAGACCTCCCTTCGGCGAGCAGGCCGGTTCGGTGTTGTATCCCCCCTCAAAGGTGAGCCTCCTGACCTTCTTCGAGGAAAACTCCATGTGATAGATCTGCGGGCTTCCCGCACGTGATGAGCAGAACACCAGATCATTTCCCCCAGGACACAGAGACGGGGAGGTGTCCGTTGCCCAGCTGTCCGTGAGCCTTACCCTGCCAGAGGTTGCCAGATCGATCAAGTAGAGTTCCGGCCTCCCGTCGATGGAGAGGGTACAGGCAATGTGATTTCCCGTCTGGTCAAACGAAGGGGCACTGTTGATTCCCTGGAGACCGGAGATGAGCCTGACCTTGTTGGATGCCACATCGAGGAGGTAGAGATCAGGATTGTTCCGCCAGTAGGAGACAAAGGCGATCTTCTTTCCGTCGGGAGACCAGGCAGGATTGAGAACCAGGTTTCCGCCGCCGCGGATGGTCTGCCCCCCGGTACCATCAGGCCAGCAGACGTAGAGTTGTTTCCTCCCCTCTTCCTCCCTGATGGCGACGATCTTGGTCTTGAACAGGGGTTCGATTCCGAGTGAGGATTCCAGGAGGGCATCCACAAAGGCATGGACTGCACGGTATGCGGAGCCCTGTTGTGTGGTGTACTGGGCATTGAGAATCTTCCGGGAGGTGGAGAGGTCGATCACCTGGAACGTCATGGACACATTTCCTGCAGAACTGCTCGCAGCTCCGGTAACAACGTAGTCCGCCCCGATGAGAGACCAGTCCTTCAGTGTTCCCGGCGCGATCTCCGCCAGGGCTGCGGTGGTGATGTACCCGCGCGGATCCAGGACATCGAATACCCCGCTGACGCGGAGAGCTTTTGCGCAGCTCGACCACAGAGAGGCGGCGAGGTCAGACTGCCCGGTATATGCGGGCATGGCGATCTTGAATTTCTTGAACGACTGGGCCTGGATGTCGATGTGTACCCGCTGTGCGAAGACACACGGAGCCATCAAGGTGACAAGCACCAGGATGATCATGCCCTTTCTTATCATCTGTTCTTCTCCTTTGGTGGGGTAAATGACATGGTGATTTCCACGGAGTCCTGTCCTGCAACCAGAATACGGGGAGGAGGAGGCAACTCCGTGACACTGTTGAGTGCAAGCAGTACCGACCGATCGAAGGGACTGTTTCCCGACGAGATAAGGAGCCTCTTCTGGAGGAGATCCCCATTGCGGGAGACCCTGAGAAGATAGGTGGTCTGCAGAGACATATCCATGATGGAGATCTCCGGTGGTGTCTTCCAGACGCGATCAACGAGACTCTTGACCTGGGCCTTCCACAGCGTAACTGCATCTGCTGCCCCCGGCGTACCTGCGTGGGGGACCTGCTGCGCGGCTGTGGACGAAGCGGCACGATCTCTGGCAGCGCCCTCGGTCGGGGACTCTCTTTCCTGCTGTTCTTTGCGCACCGGCTTGATATCGGCGGGACTCAGCTCAGGTGCATGGTCCTTGAGGCCGCGTTCCCTCTTGATCTCGCTGATGGAAGGCGCCTGGGCTCCCCTCTGATAGAAGTACCTCTTTCCCCCGGGCGCCGGGGGTGGCTGTGCCGGCGCACTTCTTGTTTCTGTTGGCACCTCGGTGACAATGGAAACCTCGTATACCTCGGAGAAATCAACCGCAGTGCTCGTCATTCTCATATCCACGAGGGAGAAGAATATCACGAGGTGAACAATGAGTGAGACGGCAACAAAGGTATTCAATCCTTTCATCCTTACTCTGGTGCTGGCGGCTGGGTAACCAGTCCGATCTTGGTCAGGCCCGTGGATCGTATGAGCGACATGACCTCCACCACTGATCCATAGGGAATTCCCCTATCGGCCTGGAGGAACACATTGTCCACGTTCCGCTGCTCCCTGATCTGCGACAGAATTACGTCAAGTCTGCTCAGTTCGATGGGAGACCCGTTGATATCTATGGTCATGTCCTTGCCCAGCGTTACCACAAGGTCGAGGGTCTCGCTCGGGAGAGCACGCGCCTGGGCCTCGGGAAGCTCGACGGTCATGCCCTCCTTCATCATGGGCGCGGCGATCATGAACACGATGAGCAGTACGAGCATGACGTCCACAAAGGGGGTCACATTGATCTCTGAAACAAAGGTCCTCGGTTTACTTATCTGCATGGAGGGATCCTCTCCGTACCCAGTTCATGAACTCTATCTGAAACTGTTCCATCTGTGCAGAGGTCTGGGTGATGAGTCCGGTGAAGTAATTATAGAACAACACGGCCGGAATTGCCACGAAAAGCCCAGCCGCCGTGGCGATCAATGCCTCGGATATCCCCGGCGCAACGGTGGCGAGGTTTGCCGTGCCCCGAAGCCCGATCTCCCTGAAGGCGTTCATGATCCCCCAGACGGTTCCGAAGAGCCCGATGAACGGACTCGCATTGGAAATACTCGCCAGGAAGCCGATCCCATGTGCCAGTTCCATTGTCTGCTGGGAAGTCTTGCTCATGATCCTGTTCTCGACATTGGTCATCAAGGACAGGGGAACCACCTGAGACTTTGCGGTGATCCTTTTCAGCTCTGCCTGTGCCTCGTGAAAGAGGCGTGCAATCGGACAATCTCCTGCCTTTTTCACTTCATTGAGCAGGTCCACCAGAGTGGCGCTGCCAGAGATGGCATCCAGGATCCGTTGCCCTCTGCTGCGTGCACGGGTGATCCTGATCCACTTCTGAAAAACAATCCCCCAGGAGAATACAGAGAACAGGAACAGGATCAGCATGACAAATTTGACGACTGGGTCGGCATCGACGATCATCGCCCCGATATTTCCTCTGAACTGGGTAGTTGCTGCATAGGCTGTTGAACTCAAGAATGGCATGCACGCTCCTCCTGTTTCTTTCTCACTTGATCTCGGTTTTCACTCATCCACTCACGCGAGCCTGTTCATTTCCTTGGGCAGGGTAATGGTACACGAGGTTCCGTCGTGCGACGAGACAAACGAAATGCTCCCCGAATGCATCTTGACAATCCTGTAGGAGATGGAGAGCCCGAGCCCGATGCCCTTGGGTTTTGTGGTGAAAAACGGGTCGAATATCCTGCTCTTGACATGCTCGGGTATGCCCCTGCCCGAATCCTTTACCGTGATCATGCAGTGTGACTTCTTATCCGCAAGGGTAATTTCCACCCTCCCCGGTGAATCGATGGCCTGGATAGCATTGAGGAGCACGTTGATGAGTACCTGCTGAATCATTCCCGAGTCTGCCTGTATCTGAGTTTTTCCACTCGGGAAGAACTCGATCACCTGCACATGATGTTCCCGTGCTGCGTCCTGCACCATGTAGACCGCGTCTTCGGTCACCTTCTTGAGATCGCAGGGCCGGACATTGAGTGCCCGGGGACGGGCAAAATCGAAAAAATTGAGCAGGAGCTTGTTGAGCCTGTCGATCTCAGCAATGATCCGTGACACATACGGTTTTCGATGATCGTTGGGGGCGAGTTCCTGATCCAGGGCCTGGGCAGTGGTCTTGATCCCCGCCAGGGGGTTGCGGATTTCATGGGCAATGCCCGACGTGAGTTCCCCCACCGAGGCGAGCTTGTCCATCCGGAGCAGCTCCTGCTGCAGCTTGTGTATCTCGGTGATGTCCGTGAGCATCACCAGGTATCCACCGCGTTCAAGGGGTGTTTTGCTCATCCTCAGGGTGAGCCGCTCATTATTCCTGGTGGAGAGCACCGCCTCCCGCTTGTCCGCCTCCTTGCCCATGAGACGATCAATGCCTGTCTCTTATACACATCTGACGCTGCCGACGAAGAGGATAGTGT
>OMKS01000250.1_pt1 | contig 50577 bp, 55 predicted proteins | sample 1674721 | NCBI WGS metagenome assembly OMKS01 (sample SAMN06264996, study PRJEB25208) | sediment metagenome | isolation source: hot spring sediment | place: USA: California | collected 2014-09-02 | reverse complement strand
GATGATCAGATGCGCTATTTTGAAATCGTCGCTGACCACACAGACCGGCTGATCCATATTGTCCGGGATCTCAGTGCCCTTTCCTCTCTTGAAAAAGGGGAGAAAAAGCCTGAAGAAATAGTTTCGCTTGACACGATCATTCGCGATGTCTCTCTTCTCTTTGAAAAGCGGGTCCGTGATAAATCCCTGGATTTTCAACTATCGTTATCTGAGGAACCCCTTTTGATAAAAGGCGACTCCTTTCGGCTCGAACAGATGATGATCAATCTTCTGGAAAATGCCCTGAAATATACAGATCACGGTTCCATTGAAGTTTCTCTTTCCAAAGAGAACACCCGCGCCTGGCTTACTGTCAAGGATACAGGTATCGGAATCCCCCACGATAAACTGGAAAGGATTTTCGAACGTTTCTATGTTGTGGACAAATCCCGGTCCCGCCAAACAGGCGGCACCGGGTTGGGGCTTTCTATTGTCAAACATATCGCCCTGCTTCACGGCGCTTCTGTCGACGTCCGTTCCCTTGAGGGCCAAGGCTCCTGCTTTTCTTTTGGATTCCCGCTTCTGAAATAAAAAAAGGGGGCTCATTCATTGAGCCCCCTTGCCTTTAAATATATCCTTTTACAATTATGACGCTCTTTTTAAGTCAACAAACTTTTGAACGACATACTGCATTTTATTTTTATACTCCAGCAAAAGACCGTCCCATTTTTCAAGCTCTTCCTGACGGCTGTCCACAGCCTGCGCCATCTCCGCCTGCTGAGGATTAAACTTATCAAGATGAGAATCGATGTTCCTCATAATCCCTTTAGCGTCATTGATCAGCCCTTTGGCCATGTTTTTCAGTTTGCCTGCTTTAAGATAATCCTGCATTTGACTTAACCGCGTTGTATAATCTTCAACATCAAAATACGCTGTCCCGATTTTTCGAATAACATCTGCTGAGACACTCTTTACACCCTTGATCTCTTCAACACGACGGGAAAGGACCTGGAGGAGCTCACGCGCTGTGTCATACTCTTTTTGATTGATTTCAGCAGCACTTTCCGCTTTTTGAAATGACGCATACACATCATCGATCATTTTAAACTCTTCTTCACGTTGAGCCAATTCCGCAAAATTTTCATTAATTTTGGGAATATTCGCTTTGACAAGAGAAAACTTTTCAACCTCTGCCTGTACATCTTTTTTGATTCCGTCAAGCTGACCCAAAATATCCACAAGAACTTTTTCCGGATCGACTACAGAAAGTTTTTCCTGGGTCAACACATACTTGAACGGGTACCGGTCCCGGGAAAAGACAGTCAGCTCATAATTCCCGGCAGATTGCTCCTTATAGGCAGTTCCTTTAGTTTCAGGATCAAAAACAGCGACCATCGTTTTGAGATCGACCTGATCGAACTGAAAAACGCCGGACCGATCGATATCAGCCACGACCTTTTTGACGGCTTCGATTCCCTCTCCGGTTGTTCCGGGCAACTCGCCGTCATATTTTGTCTTATACATATCAATAGCCACCTGAAGTGTGGATAACGTTTTTTCCGCTTCAGAACGGCTGTGCAAATCCTTCTGGTTCAACTGAGTAGGCCGTACAAATGAATATATCAGGGCCCCTAATAGAACAACGATGACGAGGTCCAAAAGGATCATGCTTTTTCCTCTATTGTTCATACACCACCTCCGTATTATTTCTCCATTATCCTAACATAAGAGCGTTCAAAGTCAACATTTATGTTGAAGTTTATTCTCTTCTTTCAGCCTGCTCCGTATCTCATTTAGAGCCTGCGCATAAAAACCTCCGGCAAAATCGGGAAAAGTCCATGGGAAAGAAACCCAGGCTCCTTTTCTATATTGCAATATCATATCCCCCCAGACGGATCTTCCTAAATAAAGTTTTTGCCCCCCCTCTTTGTAGGAGGCTAGCACGATTTTATAAGTATCCATATACCCGGGGTCGATATTCACTTGGCGTTTCCCGTCTTTGCACCATTGATTTTCCTCACGCGATGCCTTCTCTTTCCATAGAACAAGCTCTTCCGGGCTCTTCAGCGGGCTGAAAGAGAGAAAAAAACGAAAAAGTCCCGCTCCCATCTCTTTTTCATAATATCCGGTCATCTCAAAAGGAAAAACAGGGCTGATATAATCAACAGGCCCGAAAACCCCTTCCAAAGCTTCGACGATCTTCTGTTGACTGACTTTCGGAGACGCAATCACGCCTGCAAAGAATTTAGCCAGCGGAGGGCTCACGTTTTTCCCCTTTCAGGGCATTCAATGCCTCCCTGGCATTCTGATACATTTGAGGATGTATCCCGAAATACTCTTCTATTGTTTTTTCGGGATCCCGTTTAACGTTGATATTTTTTTTAGAAGACGGAGTCGTGACCCGCATAAAATCACGGGCAAAAAAGGCCTGAGCCTCTCCGGATACCCGTGATATACAAAGATGATTCATGCTTTTTTGAAAAAAGGATTCTCTCCAGTGAAAGAAAAATTCATTTTCTGTTACCGGGTCAGGAGAAAAGCGATATCTCCATTTCGGCTGCAAGGCCGGGCTGAAGGTATAAAGATTCCATTGCCCTTCCCGATACTGAACCGATGCAAAGGCAAATTTTTGAGAAATGACTCGCTTCTCTGTATGGCGCAATGCCAAGGGTTCCGAAAAAAGGTACCCGGGATCGATCAGATACTCCCCCCCGCCTATCCGGGCGACTAATGCGCAATGCACACGGCGTCCCCATTTCATATCAGCCAGGACATAATCTGTGCGAATATGCAAAGGGTCAAGAAGGCTTTTCAAAGCATAAGTCAAAGAAAAACATGTCCCTCCCAATCCGTATTTTTCATGGTCTTCAAAGACTTCAGAGGGTTTGCGGAGAATGTTTGCCGGGTCCGGTCCGCTTTCTTTCGCAAACTTGATGATCTTGGAAAGGTTTTCATAAGGTATGCAGGCAAATTTTGCTAATACCTCACGGAGAAGAGAGAAATCCTTTTCCGATGAAGACGTTGGCATCATACGATCTCAGAAACCATAGTAAACATCGGCATAAAGAGGGCGATAACGATTGTTCCGATTCCCCCTCCAAGAAAGATCATAATCATCGGCTCCATGGCCGTGGTCAATGTCCCGACAGCCTGATCTACTTCCAATTCATAAAAATCGGCGATTTTTGAAAGCATATCTTCTAAAGCGCCGGACTTTTCTCCGGCGGATATCATAGAGACGACCATAGGGGGAAAGACTCTGGCTTCCTGCAGAGGAACAGAGATCTCCGATCCCCCGGAGACCTTCGTCCGGGCCTTTAAAAGCTCTGCTTCGATGTATGAGTTTCCCGCGGTTCTGGCGGTGATCTCCATGGACTTCAAAATATCCACGCCGCTGGCCACCAGAGTTCCGAATGTCCGTGAAAAACGCGCCACGGCATTCTTTTTTGTGATATCACCGAAAATAGGTGTCCCGAGCACAAATCTGTCAAAGAGATAACGCCCCTTTGGGCTTCTTTTCCAAACGACAAAAATGACAACAGTGGCAATGATGATAAAAAGGATCTGAACAATATACTTCTGGATGAAGCGGCTGAGATCGACGACACCCTGAGTCAATCCGGGAAGGGTCGATCCCATGCCTTCAAACATCTCCTCAAAAGTCGGAATAACAAAATACATCATACCGATGATCAAAGAAAGGGCCACAACCATGATGATTGAAGGATAGGTCATGGCGGATTTGACTTTCCCGATCAGCTCCATGTTCTTTTCCATATAAATGGAGAGACGGTCCAAAACATTCGTCAGCAAACCGCCGGCTTCGCCCGCTTCGACCAGAGAACAATAGAGGTTATTGAATACTTTTGGATATTTCCTTAACGCTTCATTAAGAGGCTTTCCGGATTCCACCTCACTTTTGACATCTTGAACAACATTACGAAAAGCTTTGTTTTCCATCTGTTGGCTGAGAATACTTAAACAGTCCACAAGGTTAATGCCGGCATTGAGCATCGTAGAAAACTGCCGGGTAAATACGACAAGGTCTTTGGTCTTGATTCCTGTTCCGAAAGAAAAACTCAGGTCTTTAGGCTTTTTTGTAATACTTTCCACGGCGATATTGCGTCCGGTAAGAATGCGATTGGCTTCCGTTGCGTCAGCCGCCTGAATCTCGCCTTCGGTTTTTTTCGAACCGACCATTCCGACATATTTAAAAACCGGCATATTGAACCTCCCTCTTAATGACCTGCATTGATCTTGTTGATAAGTTCTTCGGGAACAGGTGAACGCTTGACAGCATCTTCGTAGCTGATAAGGCGTTCCGAGTATAGTTTGTAAAGCATGGCATTCAGAGTCGTCATTCCATACTTCTGTCCTGTCTGCATATGAGAGACGATCTGCTGTATCTTATCTTCACGGATCAGGTTTCGAATTGCGGGTGTCGCCACAAGGATCTCAAATGCAATGATGCGGCCACCGCGGTTTGAAGGAATAAGCTGCTGGGAGATGACCCCTTCCAGGACAAAAGAGAGCTGGGTCCGGACCTGCTGCTTTTCATGGCCGGGAAAAACATCAACAATACGGGATATCGTCTGAGCCGCAGAGTTGGTATGAAGGCTGGCAAGACATAAATGGCCTGTTTCAGCGATCTTTAAAGCAATCCGCATGGATTCAATATCACGAAGCTCTCCGATGAGAATGACATCAGGATCCTGGCGGAGGACATGCTTCAAAGCAACCTCAAAACTTCCCGTATCGGTTCCCACCTCACGCTGATTGATCACACTGTTATTATGGCGATGAACAAATTCAATAGGATCTTCAATGGTCATGATATGGGCTTTCGTATGCTCATTGATAAAATCCACCATCGCCGCCAAAGTGGTCGATTTACCCGATCCTGTGGGACCTGTCACCAAAACCAGCCCGTTAGGCCTGTTGCAGAGATCTTTCAAAACCGGAGGCAGCCCCAGCTGTTCGAAAGGTTTGATTTCAAAGGGAATCGTCCGCACGGCCATTCCAACGGCACCCCGTTGACGGAAAACATTGCCTCTGAAACGGGAGACTCCCTTGACAGAAAAGGAAAAGTCGAGTTCATTGGTCTCTTCAAACTGTTTTTTTTGAGCGTCTGTTAAGATGCTGTAAACCAGCGCTTGCGTATGCTGGGGATTCAAAATAGGCATATTGGGGACTTCCTGCAAAACACCGTCCACTCTCACCACCGGAGGCTTTCCCACGGTAATATGAAGGTCGGAGGCATTTCGAAGCTGCATATATTTAAAAAGTTCTGTGACATTGATTTTCGTAGCGGGAGTCGAAAAGGTCTGTGATTCGTTCCTTATGGAACTTCCCGCGCTGAATCCCGATTTATCTTCACTCAAACCCATGACTCTCCTCCTTAATCCTCAAAGGTCGTTCTTATGATTTCCTCATAAGATGTCGTCCCCTGTTTAAATTTCAGAATAGCGCTCTCCCTCAAAGTCCTCAGGCCTTCTCTTCGAGCCACTTCTTTAATATCCAGGACCGAACCCCGTTCCAAAACGACACGCCGCAGATTTTCAGACATCGGCATGACTTCATAGATAGCGATACGTCCCTTATACCCCGAATTATTGCATGAAGGACATCCTCTTTTTTGAAAAAATTTCAAAGAGGCCGCCTGCTCACGGGTGATCCCGATGCTCACCAGTTCCGCTTCGGTAGGCCGGTATTCTTCTTTACAAGCCGGGCACAGGGTCCTCATCAATCGCTGAGCTAAAACCAATACTGTCGATGATGCGATCAGGAAGGGCTCTACGCCCATATTGATCATTCTGTTAATCGTCGAAGGGGCATCATTGGTATGGAGAGTACTCAGGACAAGGTGGCCTGTGAGAGCCGCCTTGATGGCGATCTCAGCTGTCTCGAAGTCACGGATCTCTCCAACGAGGATAATATCGGGATCCTGCCGGAGAAAAGAGCGCAAAGAAGCGGCAAATGTCAATCCGATTTCCGAATGGACATTGACCTGATTAATACCTTTAAGGTTAAATTCAACAGGATCCTCGGCTGTCATAATATTGACATCCACCTGGTTCAAACTGGAAAGAGCCGAATAAAGCGTTGTCGTCTTTCCCGACCCTGTAGGCCCTGTAACCAAAACCATTCCGTAAGGAGCAGCAATGGCTTTTTTGAATTTATCCTCATCGTCTTTTTCAAAACCCAGCTTGGTCAGATCCAGACGGAGATTCTCTTTATCCAAAATACGCATAACGACCTTTTCACCGAAAACCGTGGGGAGGGTCGACACACGCAAATCGACGACTTTGTTTTTGGAGACCTTAAATTTCGAACGGCCGTCCTGAGGGAGGCGCCGTTCGGCGATATCAAGTTTGGACAAGATCTTAATACGCGAAATAATGGCATTTTGAAGCTTCTTTGGAGGCTCCAATACGGTTTGAAGGGTCCCGTCTACGCGAAAACGGACGCGGACAGTCTTTTCATAGGGTTCAATGTGAATATCACTGGCTTTATCCATGACCGCTTTGGCAATCAATTGCTGAACCAATTTGACGACAGGCTCATCCTCGACCTGGCTGAGAAGCTCCTGTTCACTGACATCGTCCTCATCTTCGATGACTTCAAATTCCGTAAGATCCATTTCTTCATCCAGAGCATCAGAAATCTCGGACATGTCGGATGCGCCGGTTCCGTAATAAGAGTCGATGGCCTTCATAATAGAGGTCTCTGCGGCCACTACGGGCTCAATATTGTAACTGGTTCGAAATTTTATATCATCAATGGCCTGGACATTGGTAGGATTCGACATGGCCAGCGTCAGCGTATACCCCATACGGTGCAGAGGGATGACTTTATACTTTCTGGCAATATCTTCAGGTATGATTCTGAGTACATTCGCATCTATTTCAAAATGAGAGAGATCGACAGAGGCGACCCCCAATTGCTTTCCCAGGGTATTCGTCAGATCGGTTTCACTGATAAAGCCTAACTTAACAAGAATGGTTCCTATGGTCTCATGCGTTCTTTTTTGTTCCTCCAATGCCCGTTGAAGCTGGGCATCATCAATTAAACCCACGGTACGGAGCATGGTGCCTATCTTTGACATAATCCCCCTTTGAATCAATGGTGTCAAGGGGGGGGGATATCCCCCCCTTCCGATTAGTCTATACTAATTGGTAACCTTTTTCAAGGGCTTTCTGATTGATTTCAACGAGATTCTGGCGTCTTGCAGAGAGTACGTTTTTCAAAGATTTTTTAAGGGTCTCCAGTTTGATAATCCCGGTCTTTTTGCAAAAGGCCCCTAATGCGATCATGTTGGCATAGCGGATATCGCCCAATTCAAGGGCTTCGTCATTACATGCCAAATTGACGACATCCAGGTCTTTACGCTCCACATCCCGGTCAACAATAGAAGTGTTCACAAGAATCACTCCCTTGGGAGCCATTTTAGGTTCGAATTTATCCAGAGAGGGACGGTTCATAATAATGGAATAAGCCGGCTCTGCAACGATAGGCGCCGCAATGATCTCATCTGAGATGACAACACTGCAGTTCGCTGTTCCCCCTCGTTGTTCCACCCCATAGGAAGGAATCCAGGAAACATTTTTTCCCTCATGCATTGCAGCATAGGCAAGCAAACGCCCCATGACCATTATCCCCTGGCCGCCAAATCCTGCCAAGATAATTTTATGTTCCATATTAACCCCTTTCCCGCTTACTGATCCTGGTCGATGTCTTTTTTCACGCCAAGAGGGTAAAACGGTTCCATGTTATCTTTCAGCCACTCCACAGCATCCAAAGGAGAGAGCCCCCAGTTGGTGGGACAAGTGGAAAGAATCTCGACCATGGAGAACCCTTTGCCGTCCATCTGGTTCTGAAAGGCTTTTTTAACCATCTTCTTTGTTTCCATGACATGTTTTGGATCATAAACAGCTCCCCGGGCAATATAGGCCGCCCCTGCTGTTTGTGTGAGGATCTCCGATACCTTCATGGGATTTCCGTGGATTTTTAAATCACGGCCGAAAGGAGTCGTCGCCGTTTTCTGTCCCTCCAGGGATGTCGGCGCCATCTGCCCCCCGGTCATGCCGTAAATAGCATTATTGATAAAGATCGTGGTAATATTGAAGCCCCTGTTGGCCAGATGAAGGATCTCGGCCGCCCCGATTGAGGCCAGGTCACCGTCTCCCTGATAAGTAAAGACAATTTTATCGGGCTGGGTCAATTTCAGTCCTGTGGCGACAGCCGGAGCCCGGCCGTGAGCCGCTTCTGAAAAATCGACATTAAAATAATCATACGCCAAAGCAGCACATCCCACAGGGGCAATCCCTATGGTCCTGTCAGCTATCCCCAATTCGTCTATGACTTCCGCAACCAGCCGATGAGCAATGCCGTGGTGGCAGCCCGGACAATAAATGGTTGTAGCGGATGTCATGGATTCAGGTTTTTTATATACGGTTTTCATATAATACACCTCTCCTTAAAACATTTGATTGACACGGTCGACGACTTCTTTTACCGTGGGAATCCATCCGCCGGCATACCCGTAAAATTCAACGGGGGCTTTCCCGGCGACTCCGATACGCACATCGTCCAGCATCTGGCCCAAATTCATCTCCACAACAAGAAACTTTTTGCTCTTTTCGGCCTGCTTTTCCAATACTTTATAGGGGTAGGGCCAGACAAGGCGCGGGCGGATCAAACCGACTTTCTTCCCGGCAGCTCTTAAATGGCGCACGGCACCGATACAAGCACGAGAAGCCGACCCGTAAGCGACCAGCGTCACATCGGCGTCAGCGGTTTCCAATTCTTCGTACCGTATCTCATTCGCTTCGACCTCAGCATAGATTTTCCGTAAAACTTCATTATGTTCGTACAACCCCGTTCCCCCCAACATGAGCGAACGCACAATGTTCCGCGGCCGTCCCTTGGCTCCGGTCAAAGCCCAGTCTTTAGGAGGCAATCCCTTGTTTCCTTTGGGTTCTTTAAAGACGACAGGCTCCATCATCTGCCCCAGCATCCCGTCAGCCATGACCATTGACGGCATTCTGTATTTATCCGCCAGGTAAAAGGCGTCGATGACATCATCGGCCATTTCCTGAACAGAGTTAGGCGCAAAGACGATAAGACGATAGTCGCCGTTCCCGCCTCCGCGGGTGGCCTGATAATAGTCTCCCTGTGCAGGGGAAATATTCCCCAGTCCCGGCCCGCCCCGCATGACATTGACGATGACGGCAGGAAGACGGGCTCCGGCCAGATATGAGATCCCTTCCTGCTTCAGGCTGACTCCCGGCGATGATGACGAGGTCATTGTCCTTTTCCCTGCTCCTGCAGCACCGAAAACCATATTGACAGCAGCCAACTCGCTTTCGGACTGCACAAAGACCCGTCCTTCTTCCAGCATTCGCTTAGACATATACGCCGTTAATTCATTTTGCGGTGTAATCGGGTATCCGAAATAGGCTTCACAGCCGGCGATAATCGCAGCCTCTCCGAGGGCTTCATTTCCCTTCATTAAAAATTTTTCACCCATAAAATCCCTCCTAATCTTCCCTGTATACTTCGATGGCCACATCAGGGCACATCATGGCGCAGAAACCGCAACCGATACACTCTTCAGGATGAAGGGGCGTTGAGTACCTGTAGCCCTTGGTGTTAAAATCTTCTGAGAGCCCCAGTACTTTTTTTGGGCAGGTTGCAATACAGAGCTCACACCCCTTACATTTCTCTTTGTCAATGACCACTTTTCCTTTTGGCATTTAAACAACACCTCCTCATCTGTTACTCCGGAATCAGGGAGTGCTTTTTTCCTCCCAGGGAGTATGGTAAAACAATTCTAACGGAAAGACATCTCCTTCAAAACGGCTTTCCAGGCTTTCCCTGAAAGATGGCTCATCAAGAAATGCCGGAACAGTAATATAAGCCAGGGGAATATTCAAACGGAGCGAGGCTTCCGAACAATACTCAGCCCCCCGAAGAATCATCTCCCGGTCAGTCAACTCTTTCATGTGGGTATTGGATATAATCGCTGTAGGATGAAGTTCACTCATCTTTTCAATAAGCTTGGCCATTTTTATGATTCCGTCAGTATCCCGTGTAAACGGACGGTTCACATTCACAATAATAAAAACCTCAAAACGTCCCTTCTCCTGAATCCTTTTCCGAAGACTGCCCAAAGGAATCGTCCCCACATCATCCCCACCCATATCCAGAACCACTTTGTAATCGTCCTGATCGATCATTCCGCCGATTGAAGCCGTAATCACAGGCAGATCGGCTGAATTCACCCGGGAAGGCGGAGCAATGAGTTTGATGCCATTTTCCCGGAAGAGGATTTCCTTGTCCCTGCTCCTAAAATAGGGATTCACAACATCCATATCGGCTAAGGCGACATGCTCATGATTTTTTTTGAGAAAAAGAGCAAAATTGGACGCAACTTCTGTTTTCCCGCTCCCATAGTAGCCGGAAAAGATGAAGATGCGTTTATCCATATTTGACCCCCTTACACGAATACCATAAGATACAAAGGCTGGAGTGTCAACAGAAATTGACTGCTTCGTAATGCGTAAGAGTGACTTTATAAGACTTACCCCTTGGAAAAAAAGAAGTGGATCAAAATCAGGATCACCGCTCCGCCGCCCAATGCAGCAAAAAGGGGCAACCCGGCCCCAACCGCCAAAAAACCAAAGAAAGCGGCTATACCGGCCAAAAAGACCTGAGGAAACTGTGTCTTGATATGATAAAGGGGGCTGATTCCGCAGGCAGCCGCTGTCATTACGGACTTGTCCGAATAGGGAATCATCTGAGCGCCCCAAATAGCCCCGGATATCGTCGCAGCCACAGAGCCGTAAAGGACAGCTTCCCCGGAGGGCAGCGCCATTTGAACGGCTATGGGCATAATAAGAGCCATAGAGCTCCAGGAGAAACCACTGGCCACCGTCACAAGGGCTGCCATGACAAAGATAAGGGCCGGTATAAAATCGGGTTTCATCAGCTGTTGAAAGTAGTAGGCCATATGATATCCTGTTTTCAGATCACCCGCCGTCAATTCCAGCCCCCGCGCCAGGATGATCACCAGCCCTGTCGTCCACATTCCTTTCACCCCATGACTAAACGCCGAAGAAAACTCTTTTTTTCCCATAACACGGTCTTTGATCATAAAAAAAGCCAAAAAAAGAGACGCTGTGATCACGCCTAAATTCAAAGCATCGATTACAGGGGCCGCGCCGAAAAGAGCAGTAAGAGACAGGGGGACTCCCAAAGGAAGATGAAGAGAGCCGAGAAGAAGCATTCCGGCGAAAGAGACAGTAACCAATGTTATGATCGGAATGATCATATCCCGCCGCCTGGCTTGCCCTCCCGGGGCCAGGGGAGGATTGATCCGATGGGGCTCCCCTTTTCGCCCTCCAAACCAACGGCCTGTTAGAGCTGTAATAAGAACAAGCAAAATACTGAAATAGGTAAAAAGGTGATAGGGAAGAGCAGAAAGAAAGACATTCATGGCACCGGCCTCTGCCCGGGCTTCTTTTAAGGCTCCACCGATAAGAGAGATCTCAAAAGCGGCCCATGTTGAGATCAAAGCTACGGAGGCCAATGTGGCCATCACATCGGTAAAATAGGCCAGCATAGCCGGAGAAATACGATGGCGTTCCATCACCGGGCGCATTGAAGCACCTGCGATGAGAACATTGGCATAGTCATCGAAAAAGAGAAGGGAACTGGTCCCCACAGCTGTCAGGCGGGCTATCCGGGCATTCGGCAGCCTTCTCCCCACAGAGATCCCGAATTTAAGATTGGCCCCTGTTCTGGCCATGACATGAAGCATCCCGGCGACCATGAGGACGAAAAAAGTGATTTTCAGTCGCTCAGAATCTGTAAAGCTGACAAAAAGATAAGTGCTTGCTTTAATAAAGAATCCGGAAAAAGAGTGCCCTGAAAGGACCGCTCCCGTAAGAATACCGCAAAGAAGAGCCACCCATACTTTACGGCTTTTATAGGCCACAGCAATGGTGACTCCGGTAGGAATCAGGGATATAACGGCCTGGATCACGACGCTCCTCCTTTATGATTACAGCGCAAATCCCCGATTCTGCAAATCCGTCTCTTCTTCCGATGTTAAAACAGCAATATAACCATCCTGCATGCCGTGTATTTCCACATTTTTTTCATACAAGCCCATGAGGTAGGCAATGATCTCAGAAGTGATCTCCTGGCCCGGGACCAGAATAGGAATACCCGGAGGATAAGGAACCACCATACCCGAAGCGATGCGTCCGCTGCATTTCTGAACAGGGGACAGCACACCGTCACAATAAAAGGCATGGCGGGGAAGATATTTAATGTCTGATACCATGAGGTTTAACGCTTCTGCCGGCCGCAAAATCCCGCCGGTCCCTTTCCGCTTGGAAAGGGCCTCCAATGCAAGAAAAAGCCGGTTGATCTTGGAGCGTGTCGTGCCGATGGTGATGAGAAAAGTCATCGTGTTAAAGGTCGTCTTTTCCACCTGAATCCCGTAATCATTCAAAAGCAGATGTTCCAGTTTTTTGTTGGAATAACCGCTTTGGCTGATGTCCACTGTGACTTTTGTGCGGTCCAGACGAATATTGTCATTTTTCAGCTCATCGGCAATTAGGTCTTCGGCTTCCAGCGTTTTGAACCGCTCTAAAGAGTTGACGGCATCTCTCAGGTCTTCAGCCAGCTGCAACGCATTGGAAAGCAGGCGGTATCCCTCCATGACCATCTGTTTACGCGCCACATCCAAAGAGGCGATCATAGGGTACCCCGGAGATGTCGAGCTGTAGAGCATATAATTTTCCATGAAGAAATCTTCAATCGTGTCAAAATCAGGATCATTGACATGAATCATTGAAGACTGGCTGAAGGCGCTCATCGTCTTATGAGTGGATTGTGTGGCATAGTCAGCCCCCGCCGCCATGGCACAGGGATAGAATGCCGGATGAAAATTAGCATACCCGAACCAGGCTTCGTCAATAATCACTTTCAGATTTCGTTTATGGGCTTCAGCGATGATCTCTTCCAGATCGTAGACCAAGCCGTCATAGGTGCAATTGGTCAGAATCATGGCTTTCAGTTTTTTCCCGTCCTTTAATGCTTTATCCATAGTCTCATAAAGCCTTTTCTTAGGAATCGGCCCGAAAATACCATATTTATTATTCACCGAGGGTGTTAAATAAACCGGCTCGGCCCCGGCGGCGATAATGCCGTAATGAACGGACTTGTGACAATTTCTGTCCAGAAGAATCGCTTCTCCGGGTTTGAGAAGTGTCTGAAGGAGGATTTTATTTGAGGTCGATGTTCCGTTAGTCACAAAAAAGGTCCGTTTGGCGCGAAAAGCCCGGGCGGCCAACTCCTGAGCTTTGGTGATCACACCTTCCGGCTTCGGGTCAAGAAGAGAATCCAGGGCCGGGACGGACACAGATATATCTGAAGCAAACATGTTATGTCCGAAAAATTCATAATAGTCACTGACCCAGGGAGAATGCTTCACGGAATCGCCTGAAGAATGCCCGGGAGTATGCCACGAATCATTGCTTTTGGTGGCATAACGGACAAGTTCTTCAAAAAAGGGAGCCTGCTGTTTCTCTTTCACCACAGCCGTGATCTTTCGGTACATATCGTCATAATCCCTGTCATCTTTGAAGAAATAACCGGTGATCAGGCCTTTGCCTCCTATTTTACGGGGATCCTTTTCCTTCGTGAAAAGAAAAAGGTTCACTTCATAACGGACTTTTATGATCTCATGAAAAATAAGTTCGCCTTCAATATCCGTTGATTTTGATTCTTTGTTTTTCCGGGATCTCCAATTAACCAGGACGACCTGAATATCACCGTCTTCACGAAGGGCGGAAAGCCCCTCATCCAGGTTGTCGCAATCCCTCACTGCCAAGCCGCGCCGCAAGAGCTCCCGCCGCGCTTCTGTACGGAATTCATCATTGACCTCAATGATCAAGACTTTGCCATTCATCCCGTCACTCTCCCGTTAGTCATCTGAGTTCATTTCTCAAAATCTACAAATTCTTATATTTACGCATAATAGAATCAAAAAGCTTCTTCTTAAAGTCATTATCAATAAACTGGTAAATATCCATCATATGGCCTTTTTTTGTTACCCGCACAGGCACTTCGATGCGCAGCTTCTCTTCCCCCTTCTCCCCGTCGTTAAGGATGCGGATATCTTTCAGTAAGACCGTATCGGATATCTTCACCGTAACAAACGCTTTGATGTTCCCGTTATCCAATGTTTTGGTAACGATGATATCGGCCTGTTCTACACCCAGGGTCTTTTTCTCCCCTGAGGCCACGACTCTTTTTTTTAAAAGCTTCAAATAATAAAGCAGTCCCGCGACAACAACCCATGAGACACATGCCAGAATAATCCACATAATTTCAACATCCTTTCTTTGGCTCTATAATCAGCTCAACCATTCGATCAACATCATGTAAAGGGGCAGGGAAAAGATCATGGAATCAAAACGGTCGAAAATCCCGCCATGCGCCCCCAGAAGAGTCCCGGAATCTTTCACCCCTGCATATCTCTTTAACAGGGATTCCGTCAGATCCCCTGCCTGAACCGCAAGAGACATCAAAGCAATCAAAAGGGCCCCTTTTCCCCATTCCCAGGAGACAAACCGGGAAAATAAAGGGGAAAGCATAACAGGGATCACCATCCCTCCGATGAATCCGGCTAAAGATTTTTTGGGGGAAACGGCAAGTATACCCCTTTTTCTGCCCAGGCTCATCCCGATAAAGTAAGCGGCGCTGTCAATGATCCAAACCATCAAAAACAGAAATACAGCCCAGGGGAGACTTCGTGATGACTTTGATTTTAAAAGAATAAAATGTCCCCAAAACAGAGTCAGGTATAATGTGCTTATCAAAGTCATCGATAAACGCCTGACATCTCTGAAAGCGGGCCTGTTGTAAAGGAGAGTTTCCGCGAAAGCCAGGATCATAGCAAAAACCGTCAAAGGGAAAGCAGGGCTTCGCCCTGTATAAAGACAATAGTATCCTGCAGATAAAGCGGCAAGAGAAAGAGAATAATGAAAAGGCGACCGGACGGAGAACATTCTCAAGAGCTCAAAAAGCGAAACCGCCCCGATGACAAAGACAAAGGGGAGCCAGATCAAAGACTTCTCCGTGTAGGCGATAAACAAAAGAAGCGGAATACCGGCCAATGCCACAAAACTGCGTTTTAAAAGATTCATCCCAACCCCCCGAACCGACGCTCTCTTTTCCCATAGGCATTTAATGCTTTGTCGAACTCTTTTTCATTGAAATCGGGCCAATAGCGAGATGACGTATAGAATTCACTGTAGGCCGATTGCCAAAGAAAAAAATTCGAGATGCGGTGTTCGCCGCCTGTCCGGATAATCAGATCGGGATCGGGAATTCCTGCTGTGTCCAAATAAGAAGAGATCAGCGTTTCATCAATATGCTGAGCCGGCACAGTGTCTTCGACGATTCTCCCGAAAGCACGAACCAGATCATCACGCCCGCTGTAATTCAGCGCAATGGTCAACGTCAACCCTTTGTTCTTTTCGGTTTGGGTTTCAGACATGCGCATTTTTTCAATGACTTTCCGGCCTAAAGCCGAACGGTCGCCGATGAACCGGATACGCACTTTATTTTCCATTAAAGCAGGGACCTCTTTTTCCAAAGTCTCGACAAAAAGACTCATCAAAGCGCCGACCTCTTCCTGAGGTCGGCTCCAATTTTCAGTTGAAAAAGCAAAGACTGTTAAATAGTCTATCCTTCTGGCAGCCGAAGCCTTGACAATAGAGCGAAGGGTCTCAACACCCTTTCTGTGTCCGAAGTTGCGGGGCATCAAGCGTTTCCTTGCCCACCGTCCGTTACCGTCCATGACAATGGCCACATGGCGGGGAACCGGACGGTTCACCCTATACCTCCATTATTTCGGCTTCTTTTTTACTTATGACATCATCGACTTTCTGAACATAATCATCTGTCATTTTCTGGATATCATCAAGAAGCTTTTTTTCGAGGTCTTCCGGTATCTCTCCGTCTTTTTTCTGCTGTTTGACTTTTTCATTTTCATCGCGGCGAATATTCCGTAACGCCACTTTTGTGTCTTCGGCCATCTTCTTGATGACTTTGACAAGATCTTTCCTGCGCTCCTCTGAAAGAGGGGGAACAGGGATACGGATCAATTTCCCGTCATTTGCCGGATTCAGTCCCAAATTTGAAGTCAGGATGGCCTTTTCAATGGTGGAGATAATTGAGACATCCCAAGGTGAAATCGTAATTAAACGGGGCTCCGGGACATTCACCGTCGCAATTTGAGTCACGGGAGTCGGCGTCCCGTAATAATCAACGGTAATATTATCCAAAAGCGAGGCAGAAGCTCTTCCTGTGCGAACACTGTGAAGTTCATCCTTCAAGACATCAAGACTCTTCTCCATCTTCTGTTTACCTTCTTTAATAGCCGGATGGTCCATGGATCACTCTCCTTTCCGCTTAAAACATCTACTGAATGACAGTGTGGGGGACATCCCCTGTCATTATTCGAGTGAGATTGCCTTTCTTTGTACAGTCAAAGACAAAGACAGGGATTTTCTGGTCCCGGCACAGGGAAACGGCAGACAAATCCATTATTTCCAGACGCCGGGTAAGAAATTCTTCATAACTGATCGCATCAAAACGAGAAGCATCGGGATAACGGACAGGGTCTTTATCATAGACACCGTCGACTTTTGTCCCTTTAAGCAAAACGCCTGCTCCGATTTCAGACGCCCGGAGAGCAGCGGCAGTATCCGTACTGAAATAGGGATTCCCCGTCCCGCCGGTAAAAACGGCTACATGGCCTTTTAACGTTTCAAGAACATCATCCAGGACATACGGCCGTGCAAAGGAACCTACGGGAAATGCACTGAAGTGAACAGCCGGGCAGCCGATTTCTTTCAATGAGGTCTCCAACGCGATTCCGTTAATGACTGTAGCCACCATGCCCATATGATGAGCTTTTTGGGGGGGGAAATTCAAATCTTTAATGAGAGAGCGGCCGCGAAAAATATTTCCGCCGCCGATGACAAGGCCTATGGAAAGGCCGCTCTTACGAAGGGTATTGATCTCCTCCGCAATACAGGCGAGAGGGGCAGGATGGACCCCGAACCCCTCATTGCCGCTTAATAATTCACCGCTTAATTTCAGCAGTATGCGTGAGTACATTATTCCCCCAGGGAATACCGTACAAACCGCCTTACCTGGATATTTTCACCTAATTTTGCAATAAAGGTGTTAATATAATCCTGCACAGTCATCTCAGTGTCTTTAATGAAATCCTGTTCCAGCAGGCAAACATCTTTGTAATAACGTTTTTCCAGCATGCCGTCTACAATCTTGTCCACCATATTTTCCGGTTTTCCCTCAGCCAGCATCTTTTCGCGATAAATAACGCGCTCTTTTTCGATCATCTCATTGTCCAGTTCTTCCCGGCTGACGACAAGAGGGTCAGAAGCAGCCACTTGCATGGCTAAATCTTTAACCAAAGCCTGGAAATCATCCGTTTTAGCCACGAAATCCGTTTCACAATTGACTTCGATCAAAACGCCTAACTTTCCGGTAGCATGAATATACGCCCCGACACTGCCTTCATGAGTCTCTCTGTCCGCTTTTTTTGCAGCAGAAGCCAAACCCTTCTTGCGCAGCTCTTCGATCGCTTTATCCATATCTCCGCCGGAGGCCGTCAGGGCTTTTTTGCAGTCCATCATCCCGGCGCCGGTACGCTCCCGTAATTCTTTTACCATTTGAGCTGTTATTTCCATCTCCCTCACCTCTTCTCTTTATTTATAGTCTCTTATTCTTCTTCTTTTTTAATGTCTTGCAAAATTTCAGCCTCGTCAGCCTGAACATTTTCTTCTTCAGGATTCTCTTCCTCCGGTGCTGCCGGTTCGACCGGAGCATCAGCCTTTTTTGCAGCCGCTCTTGTTTGGGCTGCTTCGGCTTCTTCCCGGACGGCAGCCTCTTCATTGACCTCACGGCCTTCGAGGCTTCCCTGCAATCCCTCCATTACGGCATCAGCCAGGACCCTGGAGATCAGGCTGATCGAACGGATCGCATCATCATTTCCGGGGATAAGATAATCGGCTTCATCAGGATCACAATTCGTATCAATCAGTGCAAAAACGGGGATACCCAGTTTTTGAGCTTCCATGACGGCGTTCTTCTCTTTTTTGATATCCACCACAAAAACAGCTTGGGGGACATCTTCCATCTCTTTGATTCCGCGAAAAACATCGCTCATCTTCTCTTTTTGTTTACGGATCTTAATTGCGTCTTTCTTGCTCAGTTTTTCCATTTCGCCGTTGATCTCCATCTCTTCCAGCTGACGATAATACCGCACACGCTGTTTGATGGTCTTATAATTCGTAAGCATGCCGCCCAGCCATCTGTGGTTGACAAAAGGCATGCCGCAGCGCAGCGCTTCCGTTTCAATGGCATCCTGAGCCTGTTTTTTCGTACCTACGAAAAGGATCTTCCCGCCCTTTTCCACGATTTCTTTACATTTTTCATGCGATTCCTGGATATAACCCATCGCTTTTTGAAGATCAATAATATGGATACCGTTTTTCGCCCCGAAAATATAGGGTTTCATCTTGGGATTCCAGCGTTTGGTCTGATGCCCGAAATGGACTCCGGCTTCCAACAATTGCTTCATGGTTACATTCGCCATAGTTTTTCCTCCTTGTGGTCTCCTCCAATCCCCATAACCTCATATCGAGGCACCATGAATGCGGGATTGTGCGTATTTTAAATTCAAATAACTTAACGTTTTGAGAACTGGAACCTGGCCCGTGCGCCCTTCTGTCCGTATTTCTTTCTTTCTTTCATACGGGGATCTCTCTTGAGAAATCCTGCACGTTTCAGGGAAGGTTTCAATGTCTCATCCATTTTCACCAGGGCTCTGGCTAAACCGTGGCGCACAGCCCCGGCCTGGCCTGTGACCCCGCCACCGTTGACTCTGACAAGGACATCATAGCGCCCCAGCATATTCAACAAAACAAGAGGCTGCTTGACAGTCTCCTGATAATCTTTGACATCAAAATACTCTTCTAAAGGTTTGTCGTTGACCATCATCCGGCCTTTACCGGCGATAAGCCTGACCCTTGCTACAGCCGTTTTCCTCCGGCCTGTCCCCCAATATAATGTGCTCAAGGTCATCCTCCTCTCTTATTTCGTTACTTTAACGGCTTCACATTTCTGCGCCTTATGGGGGTGGTTTCCCCCGGCATAGACTTTCAGCCTTTTCAGCATTCTGGCCTGCAATTTATTTTTGGGAAGCATTCCCTTGACAGCCAGTTTGATCACTTCTTCAGGTTTCTTTTCCATCATGACATCATACCGTGTGGCCTTTATGCCTCCGGGGTATCCGCTATGCCGATAATAGAATTTTTGTTTCAACTTATTCCCGGTGAGGCGGACTTTGCCGGCATTGATAACGACTACAAAGTCACCGGTATCCACGGCGGGAGAGTAAATGGGCTTGCTTTTGCCGCTTAACATGCGGGCAATCCGTGTGGCCATACGCCCCAGGATTTCCCCCTCGGCGTCCACAACGAACCATTTTCTGTCAATCTCGTTTGCCTTTGGTAAAAAACTTTTATTCATCCTAACCCTCCTTAATGACATTCACGCTTTTACGCTTGAAAATAGTAAAGTCAATATCCCCGTCCGTCAAGGGAAAAAGCCCCTTTCAGGTAGGCCTGACATCTTCACGGGGTTCCTATATTCTTGGATTATTCCACCAGTTAGATCAGCCCCCGGACACAAACCGGACAAAACTCACTCTGTCGTCATCATCGACTGTCTCATCCTGGCCGAGAGACTTCCCGTCGCGGACGACAACAAAATGCAAATCTTCAGGAAGATTCAACTTTTCAACCAGATCCCCGACACGGCAGGGCTTTTCAAGAGGGACTTCTAGTTCCTCTTTTTGGCCAAAAAACTCTTTCATTCCGGCAAATACTTTAATACGCATAATACATACCTTAGGGCTTAGTGGGGCTTCATTCTATCGGAATAATGGGTTCCGTCAAGGAAAAATTAAAGAGAAAGGGGGAGATAAAACCTCCCCCTTTTTTCAGGATTGTTATCAAAGATGCTTTTTAACGACTGCAGTGACCTCGTCAAAGGCAATGCCGAGTTTTTTGAGATGTTCAAGGGTGGGGACACCATTATTGGTCCACCCGCGGCGTTTATAAACAGCATCAATAAGCTGCTCATACTGATCTTCCCGAAACTTGCGCAAAGCCTTGACTTTTTCTTCCGTGGAAAGTCCGGCGGGATCGATGCCGGCCTTTTCTTTCAGCTGTTTGTCATAACGTTCGACACGGGACTCGTACTCTTCCACAGTCACCGGGCCCACAGAACGATAAGGAATCGCATCATGTTCTCTCAAACCTTTTCCCATACGGATATTAAAGACCCGCTGGAAATTATAAACTCTCTCTGATTGAAGGATCAGTTCTTCCTTATTGATGCTCTGGCCAGTAATCGCGTTAAAAAGATCCACATAATTCTGAACATGCTCAGGAACTTTAGCCGGTTCATCAGTCTGAGCATTGTCAGCAGGCTCAATATCATTCCAGGGCAACTTGCATAATCCCTGCAAGCCGAACCAGGTCCGGAACATGGGAAAGTAATGAAGGGCTTCCGCTTTATCCTCAAAAGTGGGAATAAGGCCCTGAACCATATCCATGAAGATGAGCCAGGCTTCATCATGTTGAGGCCCTTTAAGAGCTAAACCGTAGCCTCCCTGCATCGCCAGAGATTCTTTTGTCACATATTCGGAATATTCCAGCCCCTTGGCTTCCATTCCGATATCATCCATAAATTTCCTGTCGGCGCCGAAATGCTTCTCAAAGTAGTTTTTCATCTGCCTTATGCCCTTCCCGGCGATTTTACCGAAACCCTCGCCGCGAGAGATCTGATGGAGGAGTTCCAGAGTATCTTTGGCATTTCCCCAGGTAAAGTCAAGCCCGCCTGTCTTTTCTTTATCTAAAATGCCGTTTTCCCAGCATTCCATGATAAAGGCGGTCATCGTCCCGAAAGAGATCGTATCCAGTCCATAGGTATCACAGTAAAAATTGATCTCCAGCACATCGCGGGCATTGAAAATGCCCAGATTGGAACCGCATCCGCCGATGGTCTCATATTCAGGGCCGTCGACTAAGACTTTTTGCCCCTTGTAAGGGCCGGTCTTGAGCTCAAAGTCCTCGGCGACTTTTGCGCAGGCCATGGTGCATCCGTACCAACAGCCGTCCGGCTTGCCCTTTGACAGAAATTCATTATAAAAGACTTCTGAAGAGATATTCGGAGCATCTTTATGGCTGCCGTATTTATAATTCAATGTAGGCAGAAGATCATATTCATCCATGATCTCAGAAAGATGAGCTGTCCCGACTTTACGCATACGGCATTGCTGATCATCCAAGGCGATGATTTCTTTGTGAAGTTTGAGGCCGATTTTCTGAACAGTCGCCAGATCCGCCGGATGGGTAGAAGCTCCGTTCAGGCCCGAAAAACGGACGACAACCGCTTTGATCCTTTTATTACGAAATACTGTCCCGATCCCTCCGCGGCCGGCCTGTTTAAAACGGACACCTTTACGCCGTTTATCCCAAAAGGAAAAATTCAGGCATCCGATCCAGGCGTTGTCTGAACCTGTCCCGGCACTTACAGAAGAGATGTTCATCTTGTCTTCCTCATTTTCGGCAAAGAGATCGAGGATCTGCTCCCCGATAACATGACTGTCCACAGCCTCAAAGGGAGCCTCAATGATCTGGACTTTGCCGTTGTCTCCGTCAATATAAATAATGACATCCTTGTCGGCTTTCCCCTGTATCTCCATAGCATCAAAGCCCGCAAATTTCAAATAGGGGCCAAAATAGCCGCCCACATTGGAATCGATGGGAATCCCCGTCAGAGGTGAAAGAGAGACGACCAAAGATTTCCCTGAGCCCGGGTAATTTGTATTACCCCCGATGGGGCCGGCTGCAATGCAGATCTCATTTTCGGGATCATCCCATTTCGTTTCAGGAGTCACGCCGTCCCAGAGAAGCTTCATGCCGAAGCCCTTGCCACCGGTAAAAGTCATCTTCATCTCTTCGCTTACGCTTTTTTCCTTGACGGTTTTGTCTGAAATATTCACATAAAGGGTTCTCATATTATAACCCTTGTCCACCGTTTTCAGCTGATAATCCCACTCTTTCAGGAGCTTATGCCCTGACCTGATCTTTTCTAAATCTTTTGTCATATTATCCCTCCTCCACAATTTCCAAAGCCTGCGACGGACAGACATCGGCGCATTTTCCGCAAGCGATGCATTTGAAAGGCGAATGTGCTCCTTCATACCACATCATGGCATTAATGGGACAGACAGAGACACAAGCCAGACACCCGATACATTTATTTTTGTTTAAAAGAACAACCCCGGCAGGATTAATCGTTAAGGCTTGAACCGGACATTCATCCACACAAAGCCGGCAAGTCTGATTACAAACGGTCATGAGAAAAGAGCCTTCTTGCGGCTCGATTTTAATGGCTGATTTTAAAGGATTTTTTTCTTTGAAAAAAGTCTCGGAACAGACATCCATACAGATCCCGCATCCTGTACATTTTTCAGGATATGTTTTCAGATATTTTGCCACAAAAAACCTCCTCATTTTATATAATCCCCAAGAATCCAGTCCTAAGACTAAAATAGGACATTAAAGGCAAAATGTCAAACATAAAGGCGTTTTATCGATATGTATTTTTATTCATAACGTTACAGCCGTATATTTCTCTGATTTTCAGCTATTTTCGCTTTCGCCTGCCTCTTCACTTTCTTCATCCCCTTCTTCTTCCGGCTCTCCCAACACCCCCATGGCTTCTTTTCCCGAAAGAGAGGTGACATCTCTGAGCTTTCGTTGAATAGAACGGCTTTTCCTGGAAGCGGTCTCAATGCTGTTACTGGCTTCTTTGAGCTTTTTCTGCGTCTTGTCCAGAAGATCCCCGAAATCGCTGAATTGTGTCTTGACAGCCCCCAAAAGTTTCCAGACTTCGCCGGAGCGTTTTTCAATGGCCAATGTCCGGAAACCCATCTGCAAACTGTTCAAAAGAGCCGTCAATGTTGTCGGACCGGTCACAACCACCCGGAAATCGGACTGAAGAGATTCCGCTAATCCTGAACAACGCAGAACCTCAGCATAAAGTCCTTCAATAGGAAGAAAAAGAATGGCGAAATCTGTCGTATGAGGCGGGTCCACATATTTATCCCGAATATTTTTGGCTTCGCTTCTCATGCGCTTTTCCAGAGCCTTGAGAGCCTCTTCGGCCAACGCTGCATCGGCATTGTCCCGAGCGTCCAAAAGCCTGAGATAATCTTCCTGGGGAAATTTTGCATCGATTGGCAACCAGACGACGGAATCATCCTCATCACGGCCCGGAAGTTTAATAGCAAATTCCACCCGGTCGCGGCTCCCTTCCTTTGTAGCGACATTCTCTTGGTACTGGTCTTTGGTCAGGACCTGTTCCAAGAGGTTACCCAACTGGACTTCCCCCCAGGTGCCCCGGGTTTTGACATTGGTAAAAACACGCTTTAAGTCATCCACTCCCGAAGCCAGCTCCTTCATTTCTCCCAATCCTTTATAAACCGCTTCCAGCCGCTCGCTGATAAGGTTAAAGGACTCCCCTAAACGCCTCTCTAAAGTAGCGTGAAGTTTCTCGTCAACGACTTGGCGCATCTGATCCAGTTTTTTTGTGTTTTCTTCCTGAAGAAAAGAGAGCCTTTTCTCAACTGTTTCCCGAAGCGCCTCCAGGCGGCGTTCGTTTTCACTGATCATTTTATCCAGTTGGGAGGAAAATCGGGTAAACTGTTTCTCCTGAAGATCGGAAGAAGTTTTCATCTGGCCTAAAAATGATTTCTCAAAAGAGGCAACACTCTTTGAAAGTTCTTCTCTTCCTTCTCTGGCTGATATATGGCTTTCCTGACGGCTGCGCGACATTTCATCTTTGACCAGCCGCTCTATCCGCTCATCATCCCGGCGAAAGCCGCGCAGCTGCACAAGAAGAACGATCACCAGAAGAAAAACAAGTGCAATCAAAGCCATCATAAACCACTCCATCAAACCACCGCCTTTATTCTTAATTCTAAAGGGTAATCCCGCTTTTCAAAAGAGTTTTTATTTCTTCAATAATCTTTCGATAAGGAGCAAGATACGGAAGAAGATCGGCTTCTTCCATTGAAAGCGGAATTAAAGCAGGCTCTCCCATACTTCTCAGAAGATATGTTTCTTCCCCTGAAAGAAGATAAGGTATCAATTCATCGCGATAACGCGTATAGGTATGAATCCGCCTTGAAAGGGGGATCAGCGTAATGCAGGGATTTTCCTGCACCGCGTTCAGCATTTCCGTCCCCTTATCCTCAGGAAGACTCCGAAAGGACCACATCCCTTTTCCGATGCCTTTTTCCCTTTTTTCAAGCCATATTCGTCCTTGAAAGGCAGGAATGAAAAGCATTGTCTTTTTTAAGCTGATCTTTTGAGCCCGGGGGGGCGGATAATGGGACTGTTTTTCCAAACGGAAAGCCTCACAAAACGAAATGACAGGACATAAATGACAACGCGCATTTTTACGGACACAAACAAGCTGGCCTAACTGCATGAGAGCTTCATTGACCTCCCGGGGAGAATACTCACTCATTCCTTCCCGAATCAATCTGTCTGTCTCTTTTTCGTTTTTTTTGCTCCACTCTTTCCACAAAAAAAGCCGCATAAAGATTTTTCTCACATTGGCATCCAGTACAGGCATTTTTTTCCCGTAAGCCAGGCTGAGAATAGCCCGGGCGGTATTGTCCCCGATACCGGGCAGTTTGCAAAGCTCATCATAACTGCGCGGCAGATCCCGGGCCTGGCGCGAATGAAGAAGCTGTGCGGTTTTTCGAATATGACGGGCCCGCGAGTAATACCCCAACCCCTCCCACATCCTCAGGACTTCCTCTTCATTTGCTTTGGCAACGTCGGATAATGCCGGGAAACGAGCCATCCAGGCTTCGAAATAGGGCTGAACAACCGAAACTGTCGTCTGTTGAAGCATGATCTCCGAGATCCAGACCGCGTAAGACGCGTAAGAATTGCCGTGAACGCTCCAGGGGTCCAGACGCCTGGATTGGCTGAACCAATCCATTAATCGGGTGAAAAAAAGACGGGGTTCCATCTCCCTCCTTTACGCCATCCAGTATAAAAGGTATGACGCCGGCCGTCAAAGAGGAAGATTACTTTTTCGCTTATGAAATATGATGAGACGACTTTTTTTTGTGTTTCTCAGTGAAAAAGATGATCATGGCCGGAACAGCAGCCAATCCGATAACAACAAATTTTCCAATCCTGACAAAACTTTCCAGTCTGAGCCCGTTAAAGATATCTTTAGCCAACAGGTAGAGGGATTGAAAAAATTGAATATTCTGGGCAATGAGAATACCGAAAAGAAGTATTAAAATGGAAAAGACCCCGACAATATTACGGTAAAACTTTTTCTGGACAGCTTCTTCCTGAAGCTCGTCTTCTTTGAGGCGGGTAAGAGTGTAGAGGGTATTTTCTTTAAGGTCTTCGGAAATACGTGGTTTGGAACGGGAAAAAAGCAGAGAATCAATAAAAGTTTCATCATATTTCTTTTCGAAGCCGCTCATGACAACTCCTTTCTGTGCTTCTCCATGAGAGAGCACAATTTGTCTTTGGCTCTGTACAGATATGTCTTCACAGTCCCCACAGGAAACCCGGTAATATCGGCGATTTCATTGTAGGAATAGGAGTGAAAATAGTAAAGGTTGATCACTGTTTGCCAGTTCTCAGGCAATCCGCTGATATATGTCTCCAGAAGCGCTCTCAAATCTTTGTTATCCAGGTCTTCATCGACAGGGTCCACGGAAGCCGTATACTCCTGCAGTTCATAAATGTCTTTATTGTATTTTTTTCTGAGATGATTCTTTGTCGTATTCAGGGCAATCTGATAGATCCAGACTGAAAGTTTGCTTTCCTCGCGGAATGTGTGAACATTTTTGAAGATCTTGATAAAAACATCCTGAAAAAGATCATCGACGGTATTTTTATCTTTAATATACGTATGCAACACTTTGTAGATCACCCCTCCGTAATCTTCAATCAGTTCTTCGAAGGCCCCTTCTTCTTTTCGTTTCAGGCGCCTGACTAAATCGTCGCTTTCCGTCTTGTTCTTATAGGACACATTTTCTCCCTGTAATGTTTCACTCCGGCCTTTTTTTGTTAATCAGCATATCGTAAACTTTATTCTTCGTCAAACCGTAAACAGAGGCCAAAATGAAAGCGGTATCTTTCAGGGAAAACTTCTCCATCAATGTTTTCCCTTGAGACAAGAGAAGGGCTTCATTTGTTTCTTTTTCTTTACGGTTTCCTTCGATGGCCACAGTAAATTCTCCCCGGACATTGGAAAGAATCTTTTCTGCTATTTCAGATGCCGGCCCTCTGAGCACTTCTTCATACTGCTTGGTAAGTTCCCTCCCCACGGCCACCGAAGGATTATGGGGAAGAGAAGCAAGCATCGCTGAAAAATTCTCCATATGATGCGGAGAAACATAACAAACCGCGGTATAAGGGCATTTTTCAAGAAGTTCTCTGAATTTGTCCAGCTCCGCTTCTTTTTTAGGAGCAAATCCCAGGAAAAAAAAGCGGTCGGTTGGCAGTCCCGAAACAGAGAGAAGAGCCATAGCCGCTGTGGGGCCGGGAACGGGAATCACCTCGCACTCCTCTTCAATGGCCCGCCGCACCAAATAAAATCCCGGATCGCTGATACAGGGCGTTCCGGCTTCGGAAATATAAGCCACATCATTACCCGCTTTTAAGAGTCCGATAATACGCGGAACAGCCGACTCTTTGTTCCCTTCATTGTAACGGATCATAGAGGCCTCAATACTGTATCGTTTGAGAAGCACCGCCGAGCGCGGGGGGTCTTCAGCGGCAATGACCGCTACCGATTTCAGTATCTCAACACCCCTGAAAGAAAAATCTCCGAGATTCCCGATGGGAGTCGCTACAATATAAAGTCTGCTGTTCATCTTACTCTCAGGGCAGAGGGAAACGGGAATTCTCTTTAAGAGGCTTAAAGAGAATAATCGTTCCTCCGATAATACGCACGATTTCAGCTCCTGATGCCTCAGCGATCTTTTGAGCGGCTTCCCGCTTGTCTACAGGGGCATCTTTTTGGATCTTGACTTTGATAAGCTCATTTTTGTCAATATTTTCGACTACAGCGTGTACGACCGTGGCCGTCAGCCCGTTTTTCCCGATAAAAGCTGTGGGAGTCATCTCATGAGCCTCTTTTTCCAAATATTTTCTCTGTTTGGGAGTCAACATCTCTCGGCTCCTTTCTTATTCCGTTTTCCGGAAAGTCAGTTTTTTCTCCAAATGGTCTTCAAAGGCAGAAAGAATGAAAAAAAGATCCGAAAGCCTGTTAATAAAAGCCGGGATTTCCCGGCGGATCTGAACATGAGAAGAAAGCGTGGCAATCCGGCGCTCCGCCCTTCGGGCGATGACCCGGCACAGGTCGACAGCACTTCCTCCGGGGGTCATCCCTGTTATAATAAAACCGTTCAGGGACAGATCTTTTTCCCAGCGATGAACCGCCTCTGTAACATATTGGATATCTTCTTCCTTGATCAGGGCTTGAGGGCGAGCCGAAGCCAGTTCTCCGGAGACTTTCCCCAGTAATCTGCGAATGTTGTCAAAAAGCGGGCGGCCCTCGGGATTTTTCATCAAATGCAAAGCAGCACCCATAAAAGCCTGAAGCTCATCCACCGTCCCGTAAGCCTCGACCCGAAAATCATCTTTACTGACTTCTTCCCCGGACCATAGCCGGGTCTTTCCCCGGTCGCCGTTCCCTGTGGATATAGAACTCACTTCCCCTCCCGCTTATCAATACTGACGGCTGTGTCACAGATAGAAATAAAATCTTCTTTGTTCAAGGAGGCTCCCCCGATCAAAGCACCGTCAACATTTCTCATTTTCAGAAGAGAGGCCGCATTTGAAGGTTTAACAGAGCCTCCGTAAAGGATACGCACCTCATCGCTGATCTCGCGGCCGTACAATGATGTAATGATCATCCTTATATAGGCATGAACCTCTTCAGCATCGTCGGGGGTTGCCGTCTTACCTGTCCCTATGGCCCAGACAGGCTCATATGCGACGGTCACTGAGCGGGCCATATCTGCCGGTATCTCATAAAAGAGTTCCTTCACCTGCTTGCCTATGATATCTAATGTCGTTTTTTTCTCGCGCTGAGACAAAGTCTCACCGACACAGACGATGGGGAAAAAACAATGCTTCAAAGCGGCCACTGTCTTGCGATTCACATCTTCGTCTGTTTCGCCGAAAAGAGCGCGTCTTTCCGAATGGCCGATCAATGTCCAGCTGATCCCCAGAGAGCGAAGCATGGGAGGAGAGATCTCCCCTGTAAAAGCGCCGTATTGTTCCCAATATATATTTTGAGCACCCACGATCAGGTCCGGAGACTCCAAAGACATTTCCCTGAGATAGGGCGCCGGAACAAAGACTCCGATATTGATCTTTTTTTCATTAACAGCCCTTTGCTGTATGGCCCGAGCCAATTGAAGGGCTTCATCATAATTTTTATTCATTTTCCAATTTCCGGCAATTAAAAATTTTCGCATGATCTTCCTCCCGGTTTTATAATGCTAAGATCTGGGCGATCTCATACTGCTTTTCAAGAATATTTTTTTTGTTTTCAACAGCCTCCTGTATGGGAATAAGTGAATATGAAGCGCCGCTCAAAGCCACCATCAGGCCGCTTTTCCCGTCGGTAAGAGCCCGGACGGCTTCAGCTCCCATCATGCTCCCTAATTGTCTGTCAAAAGCTGAAGGGCTGCCGCCACGCTGTATATGTCCCAAAATAGAGATCCTGACATCATAGCCTAAGAAATTTTTCAGCTGTCGGCCTATGGTATAGGCATTCCCGGCGCCTTCAGCCAAAATAATGATCCCATGGGTCTTCCCCCGTCGATGCCCTTCCTGGATCCGTGCCGCGGTAGCTTCAAGATTCATCTCACGCTCCGGAACGTAGACCTCTTCAGCGCCTGTGGCAATCGCCGCCATCAGAGCCAGATAACCGCTTTTCCGCCCCATGACTTCAATGATAAAGGCACGCTCGTGAGAAGAGGCTGTATCTTTGATATTATCCACACAATAAATGATTGTATTTAAAGCTGTATCCACTCCTATGCTCATATCCGTGCCCCATAAATCGTTATCAATGGTCGCCGGAACACCGATAACCTTGATTCCGCGGTTATGAAGATCCAAAGCTCCTGTCAATGATCCGTCTCCGCCGATAACGGCGACACCGTCGATCTCATTTTTTTCAAGATTCTCTACCGCAAGCATCTGCCCCTCATCGGTTATAAACTCTTCACATCGTGTCGTCTGGAGCACGGTCCCGCCTTTTTGCATAATCCCGCCGACGTCTTTCAAAGAAAGAGGCTTCATAAGGCCTTCTATCATACCCAGATAAGCTTTTTCAATACCCCAGACTTCCAGGCCGTTATAGATCCCGGTCCGGACAATAGAGCGGACAGCAGCATTCATTCCCGGAGCATCCCCTCCGGCCGTCATCACGGCAATTCGCTTCATATTCCTCTCCTTTTTCTAACGTTTATCCTTTTTTATATGGGGTTTGATAGTATCCCACCTTTTCTTAAACATCTCTTCTTTCCCCTGTACCGTAAAAGAAGCGATCTCTTCCTTTTGCAATTCAGGAGGCAGATAATCCTGGCAGATCAGGGGATCTGCATAATGATGCGGATACTTGTACGAGCGTGTGCCTGATGATATGGAATCCGGAATATCCAGAACGCCATGCTCTTTGACCAGTTCCAATCCCTTTTCCATAATACGCAGAACAGAATTACTTTTTGGCGCCAGGGCCAGATAAACGGCCGCCTGAATAAGCGCCATCCGGCCTTCGGGCAGCCCTAAAAACTCATAAGCCCGGACAGCGTCATTGACCACCCGCAAAGCATTAGGATCGGCAAAACCGATATCTTCTGAAGCTATCGCTGTCATACGACGCAAGATCGCCAAGGGATCGATGCCACTTTCTAACATCGCGCAGATCCAATAAACAGCAGCATCAGCATCAGATCCCCTCAGGGATTTATGCAAGGCAGAAAGATAATTATAATAAAAATCGCCTTTTTTGTCCGATAAAAGCATTTTCTTATTGAGCGTTGCCTGAAGCTCCTCCAGAGACAACACTTTGTGGGCCATAAGGCTGAGCACTTCTTCCAGAAGGAAAAGGGCAAAACGCCCGTCACCGTCTGAATAATCAACAATAAGCTGAATGATATCAGGAGAAAGCGTCTGTCCGGAAAAATTCATTCCCTTTTGTACAAGCTCGCCAAGAGCTTCATCCCCGAGTTTTTTAAAAGGCACGACTCTCATACGGGAGCGAAGAGGAGAGATAATCGTGTACCCCGGGTTTTCGGTCGTCGTTGCGATGAGAATGATCTTCCCCGATTCAATATGCGGCAAAAAAATGGTCTGCTGAGTCTTGTTAAAACGATGGATTTCATCAATGAAGAGAATGTTCGGGCCAGGCCCCTCCTGCTCACGTATGGTCTTTTTAATATCGACAGTCGAGGCTTCCACTGCGTTGAAATAGATAAACCGGGCATTAAAATAATCGGAAATCAAACGGGCCAATGTTGTCTTTCCCGTCCCGGGAGGCCCGTAAAAAAGCATTGAAAAGAGCTTCCCCTGCTTTAAATAAATAGAAATAATGCCGTTTTCACCCACAAGATGGGGCTGTCCGACGATATCCTCAATTGTTTGCGGCCTGATAATCTCATAAAGGGGCCGAAAATCCCTTTCAACCATACTACCACCGCTTCTATGGCAGATTGGCCATAAGTTCGCGGATCCGTTCAACATCTTGAGCGGCAAATATGGATTGAGCATATTTTAAAGCCCGGGAGTAATTATCATTCGTTCTTTCAAAGTCGCGCATATGAAGAAAGGCTTCCCCTCTTTTCAGATAGAGAGAAATAAGACGGCGGTCTTCTTGCTGCTCCAGCCCGTTTTTAATCGCTGCGCCGATGGCCTTTGAAAAGGTTTTCACCGCTTCTTGAAACTGCTCTTCGGCCATCAGCTGTCCGCCGTCCATCAATGCCTCATTAATGATCTGATCCGCTTCATTCTCAGGAGAAGGAGCTTCCTCGGCGACATGTTGTGCCTCTGAAGAAAGAGAAGAAGAGACGACCTCTTCCACAATCTCCTCATCCATGTGCTCTTCACCGATCTCTTCATCAATAACATCTTCTTCCATAAGAGAGTCCGATAGAGAAGAATCCTGCAACTCTTCAGAAACGTTTAAGGACTCGGCTGGCTGAAGTTTTTCCGCGGAAGCGGGCAAATCTTCTAAATCCGAAGTCTGAGGGCTTTCTACCTCTTCTTCCTGAGCACCGTGAAGAATCTGCTCGGCAACATCTTCTAACTCATCTATATCGCTTTTAACAGATTTTATTTCTTCTTTTTTAGCAGGAACTTCTTTGTTTTTTTGATGAAGTTCTGCTGCTATCCGCGCCGCTGCTTTCCTGTCTGCATCTGTAACCTGATAACCGCATTCGGCGCAAAATACGTCTGTGGAAAGGACTTGATGGCCGCATCTGGGGCAGGGAATGGAAGCCAGGAGGGAGGCGCCGCAATAACGGCAGAACTTTTCATTCTCACGGACATTTTTGCCACATCGCGGGCAGCTGATCCTGATTCCCTCTTTCAAAGGCATTCCACAATTTTCACAATAGGCGGCATTATCAAAATTGCTGTTTCCGCAATATGAGCATTTTTTCATAGTCCCTCCTCAAAGTTCAGTCGCCTGTCCCGGAACGAGTCCATAAACGCTCTGGCTTCATCCACAAGACCGACATCCAAAACGGCTGTTGCAACATCAGTATCGGAATCCCTTAAAAGCTCTTCTCCCCGGGGAGAAAAACAAAAAGAGCCTCCGTTAAACGTCAACCCGCCGTCCCGGCCGGTCCGGTTCACGCCCAGGACATAAAAAGCATTCTCAATGCTTCTGGCTTGTCCTAAAAGACGCCAATGCTCGGCCCGGGATTGCGGCCAATTCGCAACGATAATCACTCCATGGGCGCCCCGACTCCGATAAAAACGAAACAGCTCGGGAAAACGCAGGTCATAGCAGACCGCTAAGCCGAATCGCATTCCTTCGATATCGACCAAAACAGGCTTTTCTCCCCTGTGAAAGATCTTTTCTTCACCGGTCAGGGTAAAGAGGTGGATCTTCGAATATTCAACCCTTTGCTTTCCGTCCGGTCCGAGAACAATCATCGTATTCTTAACTTTGTCATCCTGTCTTACCGCCAGAGAGCCGGGAATAAAAGCACACCTGCTTTCCCGTGCCAAATCTGAGGCCCATTGCAAGACTTTTTCGCTGTTCCCTGCCCGGCTGAAAACAGCATCTAACTCATATCCGGTGTTAAAAAGTTCCGGAGCCACATAAAGAGAAGCTTCCCTCCGGGACATTACATCCTCGATCTTCTTCATATTTCTCTCCAGCTGATTATAGGCTGTATTCAGCTGAAAAAGAGCCATTTTCATGGCAGCCTCCCTTATATCTCTTTATATTCGATGATACTCATGCAAGCCTTTATTGTCAAGAAAACAAATAATGTGAGCCCTTGACGGTTATTATTTTTTCGCTATCCTAAATAAAAAGCCAACTTAAGGAGGCCTTATGAGATTCGACCCCTTTCGTTACCGCTATCCTTCGCAACGGACTTTAGTTTACGGCTCAAGAGGCATGGTGGCCACATCCACTCCCTTGGCCGCTCAGGCGGGACTTCGCATTTTGACAGAAGGGGGAAATGCCGTTGATGCTGCTGTGGCCGCTGCAGCGGCTTTGACCGTTACAGAACCGACATCCAACGGCATCGGCGGAGATGCTTTTGCTCTTCTCTCCTTTCAGGGGAAACTCTACGGACTCAATGGAAGCGGGCCTTCTCCTGCCCTGCTGACTCCTGCCAAATTTGAAAAAAAAGAACCGGCGCAGATACCGGCTCATGGATGGCTTCCCGTCACCGTGCCGGGAATCCCTGCCACATGGGCCGAACTCGTCAGCCGTTTCGGCCGGCTTCCCCTCGCGCATGTCTTGGCTCCTGCAGCAGAATACGCAGAAAAAGGGTACCCTGTCTCCCCGGTCACAGCCCGTTTCTGGGCTAAAGCCGCCGATCGTTTCAAAGAGACTTTAAAAGGAAGCGAATATGCCCCCTGGTTCGAACTCTTCACACCCGGCGGGAAAGCCCCTGCGGCCGGAGAGACATGGTCCTCCTCTGACATGGGCGCAACACTCAGAATCATCGGCGATACAGGGGCCCGCGCCTTTTATGACGGCCCTCTCGGCGAAGCCATCGAACAGTATGCCCTGAAAACCGGAGGGCTTCTGCGTCTTTCAGACCTTTCGGCCTTCAAACCTGAATGGGTGAAGCCTTTATTTGTCGAATATGGGGGGAAAAAAGTCTGGGAACTTCCGCCTAACGGACAGGGAATGGCGACGCTTTTAGCCCTGAATATCCTCAAAGAACTCCCGGAGACCCCCTTCGATTCCCCTCAATTTGTCCATCATACTTTGGAGGCGATGAAACTGGCTTTCAGCGATTGCATGGCTTATACGGCCGACCCCGTATTCATGCCCTTTTCTGTTGAAACATTGTTGTCCCGGGATTATGCCGCCTGCAGGGCCCGCCTCATAGGAGAAGAAGCCCTGGAGCCTTTCCCCGGAAATCCCCCGAGAAGCGGCACAGTCTATCTGGCAGCTGCTGACGGGGAAGGAAACATGGTCTCTTATATTCAAAGCAATTACATGGGTTTCGGTTCGGGAATCGTCATCCCCGGAACAGGCATCGCCCTTCAAAACCGCGGGCACGGCTTTACTTTAGAAGAAGGACATCCCAACACATTAGCCCCCGGCAAGCGTCCTTATCACACCATTATTCCCGGTTTTCTCACAGAGACGGATAATACCCCTGTAGGCCCCTTCGGTGTCATGGGAGGTTTTATGCAGCCCCAGGGACATCTTCAGGTGGTGACATCTCTGCTCGACGGAAAGCTCAACCCCCAGGAAGCTCTTGACAAGCCCCGCTGGCAATGGATAGAAGGAAAAAAAATAAGCTGTGAAGCTGCATTTGATCCCGAGACTCTTGAAAATCTTCAAAATCGAGGTCATGATATGGAGAGTGCGCCTGAAAGTTTTTTCGGCCGGGGTGAGATCATCTTGAGAACAAAGGAAGGGAGCTTATGCGGAGCCACTGATTTCAGATGCGACGGAGCGGTGGCCGCATGGTAATATGGAACAAACGAAAATTGAAGCTTACCGTTGTTTTCTGGAAGAAGCTTTCGCCTGGAAAAAGAAAGCCTCCGAACAGTTAAAAGGGCTGATCCATTGCACAAAAGGCTGTTCGCATTGCTGCCACGGCCTTTTTTATATCTCTTATCTGGACCTTCTTCTTCTGAGAGAAGGATTTCGCCGATTGCCGGCAGATACCCGGCAAGGAATCATTGAAAACGCCCGGGGAATCAAGAAAAAGATGAAAGAATTCTTCGGGATCGACCGTTTTAATCAGCTGGACGATCACCGCGAAGATATTTTTTATAACAAATTCAAAGGCTTTCCCTGTCCGTTTCTCAATCCGGATACAGGAGAGTGCCGGATCTATGACGAGCGCCCCTATATCTGTCGTCTTCAGGGAATCCCTTTCTACGACGGGAAAAATTGGGATAACGGCCCCTGTTGTGATTTCAATGCCTCTCTTCTTCCCCTGGAAAAGGATCCGGCGAATAAAACCCTTTTCTGTTTTGATGAAGACCGATTCTTTAAAAAAGAGCGGGCCCTTTTTATTCATCTAGGGCTTAAAGACAAAGTCGGAACCTATTTTTTCATTCCCGATTTTATCGGATTTGAAGACCCCGATTCATATTGATGCTCAAATCTTAAATAAATCATCCCTTGTCATAGAGGCCAGAACAAAGGAAGCAGAAGAAGGCTGATTATGACGATAATGATCTCTAACGGCAGCCCCATCCGGGCATAATCGGTAAAACGGTATCCTCCGGGCCCCATGACCAAAGTGTTGGATTGATGTCCGATGGGAGAAAGAAAGGCACTGGACCCTCCAATGGCCACAGCCATAAGAAAGGGATCGGGAGAAAAGCCCAAACCCCGTGCCACACTGACAGCAATAGGAGCCATTAAGACAACGGTCGCTGCATTATTAATAATGTCCGATAGGAACATAGTCACAACAAGAAGAATCCCCAATAACGCCCAAGCCGGTAAAGCCCCCTGTAAATGAAGAAGGGACGAGGCAATCGTCTCGGAACCTCCGCTGGTTTCCAAAGCTGTCCCTACAGGGATCATAGCTCCCAGTAAGATAATAATCGGCCAATCGATGCCGGAATACATCTCTTCAACAGGCAAAACTTTGGCTAAGATCATGAGAACAGCCGCTATCGGAAACGCCATTTGCACCGGAAGCAACCCTGTGACCACAGACAAGACAGAGAGGGCGAAGATCCCCAGGGCCAGCGGGATCTTTTTCTGATAGCCGATCCGCAACCCCCGTTGGGCCAATGGGAGGCACGAGATGGTCTTGATGGCATTCATCAGGCTCTCCTCCCGGCCCTGAAGCAAAAGGACATCTCCTTTTTTGAAACGTGTTGTCATCAGCCGTGTTCTAACGTGTCCTCCGGGACGGGCCAGGGCCAAAAGGCTGAAACCGTACCGGGAGCGAAGCTTCAAATCTGCTGCCGAATGGCCGATAAGGGAAGATCCCGGCATCACGACAACCTCCATGGTTGCCAGGTAATCCGCCTTTTTGGCGTCTTTCCTTATTTTACGATACCCTTCCGGCCTCACTCCGGTATCATCAATAAAAGCGGCCAGGTCATGAGCATCGACCCGTAATTTCACAATGTCACCGCTTTTGAATAACTCCTTTGTATCCGGCGCGCGCAAGGTCTTCTCTTTGCGTATAATACTCTCCAAGTGGACTTTGGCATCCGTGACGGAGCTGATCTCGTTGACGGCAACCCCTTTCAGTTTTGAGCGGGAAAAAACTTTGACTTCCGTGATGTAATTGTCCACACGGAAAAGATTCTCTGACGATTGTGAAGAGGTCCGTTTAGGGAGAAAACGCCATCCGATGAGTGAGATAAAAATAATTCCCGCTAAAGCGATGACACCCCCCACCGGTGAAAAATCAAACATTCCGAAGGGGCGGCCCAACTCCTCGGCCCTGAAGGCTGATACGATAATATTCGGCGGGGTCCCGATAAGAGTCGTCATTCCCCCCAAAAGGGATGAAAAAGAGATGGGCATCAAAATATAAGAGGGAGATTTCCCGGCCTTTTTTGCAAGCAAAATCGCAATAGGCATCATAATCGCCAAGGAAGCCACATTATTCATAAAAGCGGACAGGACTCCCACAAGAAAACAGAGCACAATAACCTGAAGGAAAAAACTCTTGCCGATATTCATCACCATATTTCCCAATAGGTCCACCAACCCCGACTGTTCAAGGGCCTTGCCGATGATAAGAACCGCCGCCACAGTGATAACAGCCGGATGCCCGAACCCGGAGAAGGCCTCCAGCGGATCGATCAGGCCGGTCAATGTTAAAATAAACAGGGCGATGAGGGCCACAAGGTCATGTCGAATCTTTCCCCAGATAAAAAGAAAAAGAGTTACACCCAAAGTGGCAAAGACAATCGATTGCTGCATCATATCCTCCTGTTATTCAACACTCTGTCGAAGTATAATCGAACATGGGCAAAAAAAAAGATAAAATTCTGAAAATGCAGGAGCCCGATGACACTATTAATCCGGATAAGGGTTAAAAAAACTCGACTAAAATGCAGCGGAATGCAAAATAGTTTTAACTAAAATACAATCCCGTGCAAAAAAGTCATGTTTCATAATCAATGTTAAAGATCCAGCCCGTTAAGGTAATCACGCAGCTTCATAGCCTCCTCTTTGGTCAGGGTGATGCCCTTGCTCATCTTTGCATGGTCCGGGTCCCACTCTCTCAAATCATATTTGGGCTCACGGCCATTCCAACTCACCAGATTCAGTTCCTTGGTCCAGCCCTTGTTGGACTCCGATAAAACTCCTATTTCTTTCACGATCTCCACAGTAATATCAGCCATTCAACCTCCTTAGATTATTGTTATTTATTAGGGCTAAAGTAATACAGCTGAAGCAATAGAAAAATAAATCAGCAGTCCGAGAATATCCATGATAGTGGAAATAAGAGGTCCGCTGGCCATGGCCGGGTCCATGCGTAGTTTTCCTAAAACAAAAGGGAGAGACATTCCTATGAGATTAGCCACAAGAACGATACACAGCATAGTCGCGGCCAAAACAAACCCTATCATATAATCTCCCCTGAAGAATCCTAAGAGTGAGCTGAGCCCTCCCATTGCTATTCCAAGCAGTAAGCCCACACGCAGTTCTTTCAACAATGTGACGAACCATTCTTTCATTTCTATATCCCCTGTCACCAGGGCACGTATCATCAAAGTGGCAGATTGAGACCCGACATTGCCGCCGCTGTCAATTAAAAGAGGGATAAAAGCAGCCAATATGACGATTTTTGAAATCACATCTTCGTACAGAGCAATAACGCCCGAAGAAAAGAGATTGACTACAATAAGAGCAATCAGCCAGACAACACGTTTTCTTGTCAAAAGAAAAACACCGGCATTATGGTAGCTAACCCCAAGAGGTTCAACCGACGCCCCCTTTTGAATATCTTCCGTTGTCTCATCTTCAGCAATATCCAAAATATCATCAATCGTAACAATACCAAGGAGAACCCCTTCAGAATCAACGACAGGAAGAGCAACTAAGTCGTACTGCTTGATGATAGACACCGCTTTCTCCTGATCATCAAAAGCAGAAAGAACCCCAAAAGATGTATGCATTATATCTTTAATGACTCGATCGGGTTCACACAGAATCACTTCCCGAAGCTTGACTGTTCCAAGAAGGTGTTTCCCTTTATCAACAACATAAATAATATTAATAGTTTCACTATCTTTACCGACACGCCTGATATGTTTGATGACTTCAGAGATTTTTAAATGTTCAGAAACAGAAACATAGTCGGGTGTCATCAAACGCCCGACGCTTTCTTCGGGATACCCTAAAAGATGCCAAGCCTCCTTAAGATCTTCCGGACTAAGAAGATCCATCAGTTTACGAGTCATCTCAGCAGGAAGTTCCTCAAGGAGCAGTGTTCTGTCATCCGGGTTAAGATTGGAAAGGAGCTCACTGGTTTCCTGATGAGATAGTTCAAACAACAGTGATTTTTGATCCTGAGGCTCCAGATAAGAAAATACCATGGCCTTGAATTTGCGTGGAAGGGAGCGGAAGAGAAGAATTCGGCTGTGACTATCCAGCTCAAGAAGCAAATCGGCCACATCCGCTTCATGCCACTCTTTCAAAATCTCCTGAAGAGCGGCCCACTTGTTTAAATTAATCAATTCAATGATATTCTTTTTTTCCGTATTCTTCATAAATCTTCTTTCTTTTCAAATAATAACAAAATAGAGAAAGCCGTCAATACTCTATTGTTTACCTCAAAGATAAAAAGACAACTGTATTTCTCAGCCCATGGCAAAAGGGTTTCCCTTGATTAAATTTATAGAAAATCCGCGCAAGATAGAACAATCAGATTTTAACCGCAATAGATATTTTCATTATGCCAATTTAAAAACTCTTCTGAAGGGTATTCTTCACGGTGCTCAGGCAGAACTGATAATTTTCTGCCGTGCAGAGCATAATAATCTCTTCCGTTTTCATACTCCTCTTTGATCCTGCGGCTCACATTAATCGTATGGGACCGATCAACAGTCAGATAGCCCTTGTCAAAAAGGATATGAAGATCAGAACGTAACAGTAATCCGTTTTTGACTTCATGCTGTCCCGCCAGAGAGACGGGTTTAATATGAGCCGCTTCCAAAACCGGCAGAGTCTTCTCCCCGGTCATGGCACATCGTCTCTTATATGCATCCGTTACTAAAATCCGGAAAGCCCCCTGTCCCAACCGCCGTTTGGCCTCGTAGGACACAAAAGCAACATCAGCTCCGATATTTTCTTTTTCGGGAATCATGGATGATCCTAAACGGTCAAAGACAGCTCTCCATATCAACTGACCCTCCTCTTCTTGACTCTCATAACCTTTTCCTGAAACAATGCTTTTGTTCCATATGCCCCGTACCGGAATCCAAAGTTCCTTGGGAAAAAAGAATGGCTCAACAAGTATCGTGCAGCCTATAACAGGATCTCTCTCCTTTGTTTTTCTTTTTTTGTGAATAGCTTTCCGGAGTTCATCCAATGATGTTACCCCGTTCTTCTCCCCGAAGCTTTCCCAGGCGAGGCTCAGGGGAAGAGCTGTATGGCGGGCAAAAAAACCTCCTCCTGCGATATAATCCAAAGGGCTGTGAAGTTTAAAAAGAAAAAGGTCATAAGGTTTGATATTGTGGACTTGTTGGAATTTCCCGGGCCGCCAAAAATTGACTTCATCAGGTCTTTTTTCGGAAAGAAAATCATACCATCGATTATCAGTGACTCCCACATAGAAACGGCTCATCATCCGCTCCCCTCTTCTTGAGTCCTACAGCCCGCACACATTGGAAAGAGTAAGCGTCAAAGAAAAGGCCCCCTCTTTGCGTGCCGCCCGGGTCAAAACCCTTATCCCCTCGAAGACCGCTTCCTCTTCCCCGGTAAAGCAGGTGCTCATGGGGCCGTATTCCACGGTGAGCCCGGGCACCTCGGAAAGAGCATTGATGGCTTGAATAATGACGGCATTATACTCCTTCTCCCCCAAGGGGTAAAGGGCCGCCTGGCAGGATAGCTTCCCTTTACATCTTTTTCCAGATCCCACAGAGAAAACCTCCTTCTCTTTTTCTATCCTTTACACCCTCTTGTTCGAGCCTTAAGGCTTCCTCTTGCTGTTTTGGGTCAAAACCGGGCCCGAAATGGAGGCCTGAAAAATATTCCCCTTTAATTCCCGGAAGGAGCTCCATGAGCTCTTCGGGAGTGAAAAAGTGCGCCCCTTCAAAGACACTGTTCTGGTCTCTCCGCGCACTTTCTTCATAAAGGCGGGCCCAGGGACTTTCTTTTCCGATCACGGCGATGACAAGACGGCCCCCTTTCTTCACAAGGTTCCAGGCTTTCAGAGCTGTATTACGGGGATCTTTTAAAAACTCAAAAGCCGTTACAGAATAAACAAGATCGAAAGATTCCTCTTCCAAAGAGAGTTCCTCGAGTGATGCGTGAATCCAATGAACAGGAAGATGTAAATTATCACTTTTTTCCCGGGCCGCTTTCAGCATGGGCACCGAGATATCCACTCCGGTGATATCACAGCCCATCTGCGCGAGAAAAAGCGAAAAATGTCCGGTCCCGCATCCCAGGTCGAGGACTTTTTCGCCCCGTTGCGGCGCGGCACATTGAAGGAAAAGTTTTTTTTCAACTTCATCCACCAGAGTCCCCAGAGGCGTCTGAAACCAGCTGTCGTAGGAGAGGGCTGCTTTCTCATCGAAAAAAGACATATTTTCTCACCCCCCGGTGGACATGACCAAAAAGATTTTCTTACTCCCCCACGTCACCAATTGCAGATGCTCCTTTTTTTAGTGGTGGGATGCCACCTTTTCATAGTCGATCTTATAAATATTCGCCCCATCGGAAACATATAAAAGGCTCTCTTTACGATTCACAGCTATTTTTAATTCCACTCTCTCCTGGTGTTCACCCGGAGGAAAAGAAACCATCGCCAGTTCCTGCCCCTTCAGATTCATCAAACTGATAAAAGGATTCAGTTCCTGTTTTCGAAGAGCCGGCTTTTCTCCGCTAAAGAAAGCGGCTATGATCAGCTTCGCCTCTTCATCAAGTGCCAAATCGGATAAGACTTCGATCTTGTCTCCACTGCTGTTCCTAAGCCCTTTCAGGACCCTCCCGGGCAAAGGAATTCTGTGAACCGTCCCGTTGTCCCGCTCATAGATCTTGAGAGACACTGAAGGCGTCTTATAGGCTAAAAGAACATAGTTTTCACTGATATCAAAAAGGACGGGCAATGCCTCTTTATCCTTTTCAAGAAAAATAAACTCCCCCGTCTGCTCTCCCGCTGTTCTGATCAGAGGCCTGTCTTCTTTGCATTCGTCTTCACATATATAGTAGACAATCTCATTGAAAAGTTTGAGATCCGCGACCTTCTCATCAGCCGGTTTAGATTCCAGATACCCATAATCATACGAATAAAGAGAGAACCGGCTGTTCCCTTTGTCATAGAGACAAATCTGATTTTCTCCTGAAGCGATTGCGGTAATAGAGCTGATCTCGTACGGTTTTGTCCCGATTGACTGATTAAAATAATTCCGACGTCCATCATCCTCTACCATAAAGACCGTATTAGAGGAGTAAAGTCCGAACAACGTTCCCTTTTCTGTTATGGCTAACCCTTCGCAGTGATTCCCTTCACTGAACAGGCTTGACTGGATTTGAACAGGCCTTCTTTGCATTCGGCACGCTCCCGTGAAAAAAATCAAGGAGAGTAAGCAGCAGAAAAGTCTCCCCATTGTCCTGAGCCTCCTTATTTTCCTTTTATCGTACAAGCGAACGACACTCCGGTCAAGACACTGTCAATTTTTTCATACCATTTCGTTTCGCTATACGAAATTTACTTGACAAAACCATTTCTTCTTTTATACTGAGACAAACAAGGAGGAGTCATGGCAGACAACAACAAAACGCTTATCCAAATAGGAAAAGAACTGAAAGAACTCTACGTCACGAAAAGCCGTTTGGGCTGGGCCTACTACACTACCGGGTATGATTTCGGTATCCAAGAGGCCAATGATAAAATCACAGATTACCTGAAAGACAAAAAAAGGTTTGAGACCCTTTGCTCCATCCGGGACAATGCTGCCGGCCCTGAAGAAAAGCGACGGGCGGATATCCTCTTTAAATCCTTTGAAAGTTTTCATCTGTCCGATGAGATCGTCAAGATCGCAAAAGAGACCCAGATCCTTACCAATAAACTGTCCGGCATCCTGAACTCCCATCGCAGCCACATCGACGGCAAAGAAGTCACCTCCTTGGATATTCAGCAGATTCTTTCTGAAAGTCCCGACAGAGAGCTGCGCAAAAAAGCCTTTCTGGCCCGGGCTCAGGTCAACAAACCGATGATCGAAGGCGGGTTCATTGATTTGCTTAACTTGCGAAAAGATTATGCTAAAGCCTACGGCGCTGAGAATTATGTCTCCCTGTCTTTGGAAAAACAAGACCTTAATAAAGAGGTTTTTACGGGTTGGGAAAAAGCTGTCAATAAAAAACTTCCGGAATTGAAACGCGTACGCGCAAAATACGCAAAACAATATCTCCAAGACGACACAGTTTATCCCTGGGACAAAGATTATATTCGTAGCCGGCTGGCCCCCGTTTTGAATACGCAGATCAACATGACAAATTTCTATGATTATATTCGCACCTTTTTTGCCCACTTCGGATACAACCTGGATGACTACAACATCACTTACGACCTCTTCTCCCGCAAAAACAAATCGGAATGGGGCTACAACTTCCCTATTGAAACCGCAAAAGACTCACGGATCCTGGCCAATATCAAGGACCGCTTTCATGAGTTCCGCGTCCTGCTCCATGAAACGGGGCACGCCCTGCATTCCTACCTCAACGACCCGGAAAAAGTCGTTCTTAATATGGGGATTTCCGGTATCATCTCTGAAGGCATCGCTAATCTCTTCGGTGGATTTATGTCCAAACCCCTCTTTTATCAACAATTTTTCGGAGATGACCTTAAAGCGGTTGAAAAGCAATTTGGCGCTTTAAAAGAGTGGCAAAAAGCCCATATTTTACAGCCTGTCCCGGGGATTCTTTTCGACCAACGACTCTACACGACACCGATCAAAACGGCTGAAGACATCCATACTCTGAAACGAACCTTAGACCAAGATCTGGGCGCAACAGCACCCTACGGAGACGAACCTGTCTGGGCTTATCGTATCCATCATACGACTCATCCTGTTTACCTGCATAACTACTTTATGGGAGATGTGACCTGCGCCATGCTGGAAAAGGTATTCAAAAAAAAGGCCGGAGTCAACAAAATAGAAGAAAAACCGGAAGCGTTTGCCAGGTTCCTTTACGATGAAGTGATAGCGCCGTCAGGGCTGTATGCTTATCCTGAACTGTTCAAGCGCATTTCCGGAGAAGATTTCTCATTGAAATACGTCCTGTGATCTTTCATTGAATAAGGACAAAAAAAAAAGCGCTTCGTAAAGAAGCGCTTTTTTTCGAGCTTTTCGCTCTATGGAAAGAAAGGAAAGAGGAGTGTCGGTACGGTTCTGCCAAAACCGATGGAGCTAACGAGACTCGAACTCGTGACCTCTTGACTGCCAGTCAAGCGCTCTCCCAGCTGAGCTATAGCCCCTTTTCGAAAGTGATTATACGTATAAAGAACTTCTTGTAAAGAGAAAAATCATAACATTTCTATCAATACCCATAAAGCGGCTACACCTGATTCGAGCATATTAAAAAGCATGTGGATATGAAAAGCAGGCCAGAGACTTCCGCTTTTTCACTATGAACTCCGGGGGCAACCACCACAGAACACTTCATCGTCAAAACGGCCAAATGCACTAATGCGAAAAAGAACGCAGGGAGATAGTTTCATGATCTCTTCTTTGTTCAAGGGGAATGAGAATGAGCCTCTGGAGTAAATTCATTAGGAACATCTGATAAATGATCATAATTTCGTTTTCATCCTTTTAATAAAAAAAGAGGGGCTGACCCGCCCCTCCTCAAAAAACATTATCCCTCGATTTTGGGGATACGGATAACCTGGCCGGGATAAATGCGATTCGGATCTTTGATGACTTCTCTATTGGCTTCAAAGATCACAGGATACTTCGAGCCTTTCCCGTAATATTTCGCTGCAATTTTGGATAAGGTATCTCCTTTAACGATTGTGTAAAACTGGCTTACACTTTCGGGTGTGTATGTCAGTTTTTCATCATTGACTTTTTCCACACCTTTCACATTACCGGCCAAAAGGACAGCTTTCTCTTTTGTCGAGAAAGAGTCACATTTCCCGGCAAGAGCCACCGCCCCATTGTTGAAATCGACTTTCAAGTCCGTCAAACGACCCTCGAAGTTTTTATTCAGCATCTCTGAAATCTCAGCCGCTTCACTTCCTTTTTTCTTAAACAGATTTTCACCGGCATCTTTGATAAAATCAAACAGTCCCATATTCTCCTCCTTTTCTCATTCTTTAATTATTCTCCATTCGCTATTAGTCTGTTAAAAATAATTATCGTCTCTTTTTGCTTAATAATTTACCTAAAAAGCCGATCCCCTTTTGAGCGATATCGTCTTTGATATCACCGTCTCCGTCAGCATCCAGGAATTGTGTCAAAATACTCATAGACTGGGGCGCTGTTTTTGCAGCCACTTTTTTTTCTGAGCTGAGCAGCCCGGCTAAGGCGCTGACATCCAGGCCGTTTTCCTTTTTTGTTTTGCCCAATGCACCTAAAACAACAGGAGCCAACATCATGAGAAGTTTCCCCACAGTTCCTGAATCCAGTCCTGTGCTTTTTCCCATTTGCTCTTCAGCCACGCCCAATTTGGATCCCAAGACATGCTTGAGGATCCCTTCTCCGGGACCGCTTTGGAAATTCCCGAGAAAACCTGACAAATCATTCAGGATAGTTCCGTCATGATCTTTTTCAAGGGCCTGATTCAGTGACTGTGCTCCCTCTTTTTTAGATGCATTATTGGCCAACGCTCCCATAAGCAGGCTCAACGCTTGGGGGACGGCGCTTTGTGCAGTCTTTTCTTTCACTCCCAGCTGAGAACTGATACTTTTAATAGCATCACCGCTCAATTGGTTGGTTAACGTTTTCATTACAGAGTCCATAATACACAAACCTCCTTGGTTTCTGCCTGACTCCTTAATGGTCAAACTTTTCGGGAATTTCGACAGGATAATTGCATTATACGCCTGAAACAAGGGCGGGTCAAGAGGGGTCGCGTCCAGCACTCAACAAAAAAAATTAAAAAAGAAATTTTCAGGAAAGGGGTGAATCACAAATATGGAAAACTTCTTATAATCATTGAGTGCCGGGCGCGACCCCCTATTTATCATAATCCATCCAGGAAAGTGCGCAATCTCTTGATCCCTTCCCTTCCTTCGGGCCTGTCGGAAAGATACAGGTCTGTCTCTAAAAAGAGAACGCGCCCGCTAATGTCCATGATGAATTTAGCGGGGAAAGTGGGAATGTTGAGCTTTTTCCATTGTTTAAAATGAGGATCCGGAAAAATATATGTAAAATCCATTCCTGTTTCTTGGAGATAGATCTTTTCCAGGGCCTTATCTTCATGTCCTTCGGTGATTCCGATGAAAATGATTTTATCTTTGTATTTCTGGTAAAGCTTATTTATTACGGCCTTTTCTTCTTCACAATAATGACATCCGATGTTTTTAAAGAGATAGATAAATATATAGGGAGGATAGCTCTTCTGTTGCATTAACCCGACGTTATACTGAGTCAAGTTTTCTTTTAAAGCAGCCTGCCCCCAAAGGATGCTGAGGACACTGATAACTGACAGGAAACACCCCAAAATAATCTTAAACGGAGCTGATGTATACTTCATTTTCTCTGAAAAAATAGACAATATCATCATGGATGAAGAAAACTCTGAATTTTTTATCAATCGTATAGATCTTCTGACGATTCAGGTCAAGATCATAAACAGATAAATATGTTGTAATCTTTGGCTCATCCCCCTTGTTAATTGAACTCATGTCATAGCATAAGACATAGAGGTTCTTTTTATAAACTTGCATTTTTGTCACATAAAAACGCTCCGGGGTATTTTCAGCTGCGTTATAAGCCTTTGAATCCATGTTCAAGAAAGGTTGTTTTATCTCTTTGATCTTTTCACCTGTAATGAGGTCATATTTTGCGATTTTGTTTTGAAACGTATACCCGACAAAAAGGTGATCATCGGTACATACTGAATCAGTATAATTCATCGAAAGCTTTTTCATTGCATTATCATATTGATCTGCAGAGACAAGGTCTTCTTCAAACTTTTTTTCTTTCATGTTAAAAATGGAGTATAGCTTATCCGTATTCACAGGGATTAATCCTAAGATAAGCCTATCTGTCTTATAGGTGGTGATGTCATGAGACAACCCTTCTTGAGGAATATTAATCGTGTCAATGAACCCGGATCGGTCAAAAATATTAATTCTGTGAAGGCTCTGATCAATAATATAAATATTATCACCTGAAGCCATATATAAGGCCCTTGACCATAACTCACCCGGGCCTTTTCCCCTCCGAGCAATAACTTCAATATTTTTGAACTCTTTATCACATGCAACCAAACGCCGTGATAATCCATCGAGAATGACAAAAGAATCACTTAATACCGTAACATCAGTGATTTCACTCACTTCTTTGATTGATGTTATTTTTTCTGTCTTCAGATCTATAAAGTCAAACTGCTCTTTTCGGCAGGAAAAGAACAACGGCAAAACAATTAATAAAAATGCAGCTTTCAGCTTCATCTCTCTTCAACCTCCTGAAATTTCAAATCATCCTTGTCAACACAGGCAATAATCCGGGTTCCGAGATCAAAAACAAAAAATACTTTCCTCTTGTTGCTTACCATATGGGTAATGTCATCTTCTCTATCTTGGGCCATTTGGAAGAACATCGTTTTATTTGTCTCCAAATTCTTTTTGTAAAGAATCAGCTTTTTATTGATCTCTCCATTCACCGTATAATAGAGGTCGTCGCCCTCGATGCAAAAGGCCTTGATATGTTGAATTTCATCCTCAGGAGAAAACTCAGTTTTGTTAACCATATCGATGCTGTAGGAACCGACTTGCTGAAACCTTTCATCATAGGTCTCCATCCGGTTTTGGAAAGGCCAGATGACAAAGAGTCTGTCACCTGATGAGAAAAAACGAACCGAATTGACTACGCTGTCAAATGATTTTCTTTTTCCAGCACACTTGACATATGTCCCATCCTGCTTATAAACCAATAGAGCAGGCTCTCCTTTTCCAGAATAATAATTATCCGTTAAAAGAAAATCATTCCAAAAGATAAACTCCCGACATTTTTCTTCCAACTTAATCGTGCCCCTTTTCTGTCCTGAATTCAAAGATATTTTGTGTATTGTTTTAAGGGGAGCATTCAAAACATACAGATCATCTCCTGAAACTTCCATATCATAATATTTACGCTTTTCTTCTGATTTGAATATTCTTATCCCATTCGTTAAATCCATCACGTACCCATAAAAAAGAGTCGGTCCCATCAACAGGCGATCTTCACTTATTAATACTTTTTTTGAAGACCCCCAAAGAGTTAAAGAATACGGAAGATCAATCTGATACTCTTTATCCAGTTCTCCTTCTTTTTTCTCCTGAAAAACAACCTCCATAAAAGAGAATTTCGTTCTAAAATTGCTCTGGTTGATTTTAATAATCTTATTCATTTCCTCGTGACCAGCTTCTATAAGTGCATCGTCATTTCCAAGTAGATCATCATCTTTTTGACTGGAATTATCATACCCCCCTTGTTCTCCGGAAACACATTGTGTAAGCTGAGATAAGGCTAAAAACAATATCAAGACAATAAAATGAAACTTCACGACATCCCCTTTCGAGTTATAATTTCCCCTCCGTTCTTAAAAACGGAGGGGAATTGGCTCAACTGAAGATAGCTCTACCGACATCAATGAGGTAGATAACACCACATGCCAGCTCACCAAGATTAGATTCGGCATGATCCAGGCATTCATTAAGATCATCTTTGGCATCCTGCATTGTGTAATTATCATCTTCTGCAAAAAGGTTTGTTGCAGGAGCTAAAAGAAGCCCGAACATGAGGATAAAAACAATCACCTTTTTCATCCTCTCACCTCCTTTCTTCCCTTTGCGCGCTCAAGGAGTGATTATTATCTATGTTATAGGGCTGAAAGGTCTTGTCAATCAGGCAATCCCCTGAATTTAGGGGTCGTGCCCCCTATACTAAATCCTTTTGATAGGATTTTTCACAAACACAAGTCCTGAAAAATTATCCTCTATATCTAATAAGTGGAATATCAAAGTATCATCAATCTCGCCGATGATCGATAAACCGCCCTTGACTTCTCCCAATTGTTCACAAATCAAATCATACTTGTATCGACCGGAAGTTTTATCAAACACATGAATATGCGGACTTTTCTCAACGAACGGTTCTTGCTTTTCGCCTATATGATAACCTGTCGGAACATAGTAACAGTCTTTTCCCGCATAAAATGACATAGCGGCCATATCTCCTACGATATTTCCACTCATACCCCAGACTAAATTCTTTTTTTCCCGGCTTTTCTTCGTAACGATCTTTTTTAATTCCAAATCCGTATTGTAGATCTCAAACTGAATCGGGTAATCCATAAAGACATAGACTAATTGATTTTTATCAACCCGGATTCCTCCGGCAATGACTTCGCCGCCGACTTCAATTTCCTTTTTCTCCTCATACTCGATTGCTCTCTCTACGGACATTGTATTCAAATCAATTTTGATGATTTTCTTTTTTAACATACACGTCATATACAATTTATCATTCATGATGGCAATGGTTGCCGGCATATCGCCGATATTTGTCAGATCGTAATCATTTATATAATTTCCTTTCAAATCATAAATGCTGACACGCTGCATGGCAACATCTGCTGCATATATTTTTTTGTCATTAACCACAAGGGCAAGCATTTGAACAATTTCACCTGGGCCCTTTCCTTTATTGATCAATATGCTTTTCTCATGAGAGCCCTCTATGTTCTCAAATACGATTTCATATGCTGTTTGCTTATCAAGAGCGTAGTAAATCATATTGTTGTAGATGCCCATTGCGGATTGCGGATTCATCGATGATAATCCTGGTATGTTTTTTTTCTTCTGAATCTGAACATTAACAGTCCCTTCTTCAGGATTATAGCCATTTTTAACCTGTTCAATTTCACCATTATTATTTACACACCCCGCAAGACTTAAGCCAATAAAAACCATCATCAAAACCAATGTTCTCATGCTAATAACTCCTTTCAAAAACGCTTTTCCAGAAGATAGAGCCTCAGTAATTTCCTATTAACAAAGAAGCTCAAAATTATAATTAAGCCAATCAAATATACATAATCCCAAATAATAACTCCTTCACACAAACCAATCGAGTGTCTCAGCAGTTTAACGCATGAATTCAACGGATTAATACTGAAAAATATTGAACTTTTAGCTTGATAATACAAAGGTGTAATAAATAAAAATATCCAAGATAATAATGGTAATACTCCCTGAGCCACAAAATAATTTTTAAAGACAAAACCAAGAAACACTCCAAACCCACTCAGTGTTATCATTGTCAGTATAACATTAAAAACAAATAGGCCCCAAGCGATAGATGACAAACTGATAACAGCTATAATAATCGAGGCTACTATTATCTGTGGTAAGACATAAAGACTGTATGTGATTAAATATGATAATGCAACCGTTCTCATCTTTATAGGGAAAGCGGCATACATTTCCAGAACTTCCGGCATCATTAGATTACTCACTCTTAAGCCTAACAAACTGACATAGGTACCTATTAATGATGCCACAACAAAACCAGTCAACAGGTATAATGATATCTGTTGGTTCCCGCCTGTATTTAGCAAAATTATGAGCATATAGGACAAGGGCATGATAAATAAGCTGATTAAAATCTGTATCTTAAAAACTCGAAACGCACGAAATTCAAAAAGAATTGCTTGGAAAAGCCTATTCATAAAATTCCTCCATTATTAACTCAATGGCATTGTCAAAATCTGGAGCGATTAAAGATAAATACTCGAAGGTATATCTTCGTAAACTTCCTATTAATATCAAAATTTCATTGATATCTTTAGAAAATATTGTGATTAGACCATCTCTCGAATCGGAAATTATAAAATTATTCAGTAATTCTTCAGGGATTTTTTCTTTCACCTTGATCTTTAATGTAACAGGTAGCTGATTAACTTGAGGTATCTCTTGTTTATTTCCTTTGAATACTATTTTCCCCTCTTGTAAAAAATATATATAATCACACAATACACTGATTTCTTTTATGTCATGGCTTGTAAGGAAAACTGTCATTTTGCTTTCTTTTAAGAATTGCCACAATTTCTTTTTTGTTACAACATCAAGCATATTGGACGGCTCATCAAGTATTAAAATGCTTGGCATTTGACAAATAGCAATAACTAACATAACTATTTTTAGTTGGCCTCCTGAAAGCTGATAGCCATACATATTTTCCCATTTATTAATATTAAATATTGAATAGAGTTGATTCCTGTCTCTTATACACATCTGACGCTGCCGACGAAGAGGATAGTGTAGATCTCGGTGGTCGCCGT
>OMKS01000248.1_pt1 | contig 50641 bp, 46 predicted proteins | sample 1674721 | NCBI WGS metagenome assembly OMKS01 (sample SAMN06264996, study PRJEB25208) | sediment metagenome | isolation source: hot spring sediment | place: USA: California | collected 2014-09-02 | reverse complement strand
AAATATATCAGAGTATCCCCACAGAAGTTACGACAGGTGGCTGATCTTATCAGAGGAAAAAATGTGGTAGAGGCTTTAAACATACTGCATTTTACAAGAAAATCGGCTTGTTTACCTTTGGAAAAAACATTGCTGTCTGCAGTGGCAAATATGCTGAATCTCGAAGGAAGTTCAAAAGTAGATACTGATGAGTTGTACATTAAAGAGCTTCGCGTGGATCAGGGCATTGTGCTGAGAAGATTCCGCCCGGCTGCCATGGGGAGGGCGGTGAGAATACGTAAACCGACGAGTCATATTTTTATCAAAGTGGCGCAAATTGGTGAGTAATTAACGACTAGGAGGATCATTTGGGACAGAAAGTCAATCCTGTAGGTTTTAGATTGGGAGTAAATCGAAGCTGGGATTCCAATTGGTTTGATGAAAGAAATTTTGCTGAAAAATTAGAAGAAGATTTAAAATTGCGTAAATATATTCAGGCGAGGCTGGAACATGCGGCAATTTCCCGGATTAATATTGAACGAACGGCAAAAAAAATATCTTTGACCATCTATACCGCGCGTCCGGGCATCGTTATTGGGCGCAAAGGAACGGAGGTTGATAAACTCAAAGTTGAATTGCAGCGAATTACCAACAAAGATATTCAATTAAACATTGAAGAGATTAAACGTCCCGAGCTTGACGCTTACCTGGTCGCTCGAAATGTCGCCAAACAGTTGGAAGGCAAGATAAGTTTTCGCCGCGCCATGAAAAAAGCAATTATGTCATCAATGCGAATGGGCGCCGAAGGAGTCAAAATTTGTTGCGCCGGCAGATTGGGAGGCGCAGAAATGGCGCGAACCGAACAATACAAAGAAGGCAGGATTCCGTTACATACGCTCAGAGCCAACATCGACTATGCATACACGGTCGCTAAAACTACTTACGGAATTATCGGCGTCAAAGTCTGGCTCTGTTTGGGAGAGAAATTTAATAATCAATAGTCAAAATTTCGTCGGAGATAAGATATCATGTTAATGCCGAAACGGACAAAGTTTAGAAAACAACAGCGTGGCAGGATGAAAGGCAAAGCCATCCGCGGCTCGCTGGTCGTTTTTGGAGAATATGGACTAAAAGCACTCGAACCAGCTTGGATTAGTAGCCGTCAAATTGAAGCTGCCCGTGTGGCTATGACGCGACATATCAAACGTGGGGGAAGAGTATGGATTCGAATTTTTCCGGATAAACCGGTAACGAAAAAACCTGCCGAAACCCGTATGGGTAAGGGTAAAGGCGCGCCGGAATTCTGGGTAGCGGTTGTTAAACCGGGACGGATATTGTTTGAGATCGAAGGAGTTCCCAGAGAAACAGCTCAGGAAGCCATCCGACTCGCTTCTCACAAATTACCTATTAAAGCGAAATTTGTCAGTCGAACGGATTTTGGAGTTTAAACAATGAAAATAGATGAAATATTACAACTATCCAAAGCTGAAATTGAACAGCTCCTGGAAGACAGACTGGAGGAGCTGCATAATTTAAGGATTCAACATGCGACTCATCAGTTGGATAATCCACTGAGCATAAGAACCATCAAAAAAGATATTGCCAAAATTAAAACAGTGCTCAGGGAGTATGAGTTGGGTACGCGCGAGGCGCGTTAACAGAACATTGTAAGTTGGAGAAATAATAGAAATGGCAGAACGGGGAAATCGAAAAAGCAAAACCGGTCAGGTGGTCAGCGATAAAATGGAAAAGACCCGGGTGATCAAAGTTGAAAACTATGTTCGGCATGGGTTGTACGGAAAATATGTTAAAAAGACCAGTAAGTTTATGGCGCATGATGAAAAAAATGAAAGTCACCTTGGCGATGTTGTGACAATCATGGAAACTCGTCCGTTGAGTCGGAAAAAGAGATGGCGTTTGGTCGAAGTTGTTGAGAAAGCAAAATAGGAAATAGATAATAGATCGCGTTTGAAAAGTAAGGAGAGTTTTTCAAGCCATGATTCAAGAATATTCAAAATTAAATGTGGCTGATAATACCGGCGCCAGAAAGATAATGTGCATCCGTATTCTTGGCGGTACAAAACGGAGATATGCCAGTGTGGGTGATATTATCGTGGTTAGTGTAAAATCAGCGATTCCGGGTGGCGCCGTTAAAAAGGGTGAAAAAAGCAGAGCCGTGGTCGTCCGGACCAAAAAGCAGATCGGCAGAAATGATGGATCCTATATTCGTTTCGATGAAAATGCAGCCGTGTTGATTAATGAACAGAAGGAACCTAAAGGTACCCGTATTTTTGGCCCTGTTGCCAGAGAATTAAGAGAACATCAATTCATGAAAATCGTGTCATTAGCGCCAGAAGTACTTTAAAAATTTGCTGGAGCCAGTTATGCATATAAAAAAAGATGATATCGTACAGATTATCGCCGGTGATGATCGGGGAAAACAGGGAAGGGTGTTAAAAGTTTATCCTGAAAAGAGCCGCATTGTTGTTGAAGGCATAAATTTTATCAGGCGACATACTCGGCCTAGTCAAAAACTTCCGCAAGGTGGAATTATTGAGCGCGAAGGGTCTATTAACGCTTCAAATGCCATGGTGATCTGCCCAAAATGTAATCAATTGACCAAAAGCGGAATGAAAGAAGCCGTTGATCAGACAACCAACAAGGTCTCACGTATTCGTTATTGTAAAAAATGTGGTGAAATGATTGTTTCAAAAGCAGCCAAGTAGTTGAAACCTTTTTATAAGTAGGAAAAAAAATGGACTATTTTCCCAATTTATTGAAAAAATATCGTAACGAAATTGTCCCAGACTTGCATAAAAAGTTTAAATATAAAAATATCATGCAAGTCCCCAAACTGGAAAAAATTGTGGTGAATATGGGGATCGGAGAAGCTGTCGATAATTCCAAATTGTTGGATTTGGCGATGGATGAAATAAAGACCATCACCGGTCAGCAACCTTGCATCACACGAGCAAAAAAAGCGATTTCAAACTTTAAGTTACGCGCCGGAATGCCGATCGGAACTTTTGTGACGCTGCGTGGTTGGCGAATGTACGAATTTTTAGAACGGTTGATCAATGTAGCGATCCCGCGGGTGCGTGATTTTCGCGGTTTGCCGGATCGTTCGATGGACGGGCGCGGCAATTATAACATTGGGCTTCGGGAACAGATCGTTTTCCCGGAAATTGATTATGATAAAATTGAAAAAATCCGCGGCATGAATATCACGCTCGTTACATCGGCGAAATCTGATGAAGAAGCTGTAGAATTGTTAAAGGGATTTGGAATGCCGTTTATTAGAAAAGGCACTGATGCGTAATTTTGTTAGTTCACGAAATCAATTACTTGATGAAAACAAATGAGGAGATGAGTGCATTGGCTAAAAAAGCACTGATAGCAAAATCTAAAAGAACGCCAAAGTTTACAGTTCGCAAATATAATCGATGTTCGAGATGTGGACGCTCCCGTGCGTATTATCGAAAGTTTGGGCTGTGCCGGCTGTGTTTTAGAGAATTAGCACATCAGGGACAAATTCCTGGTGTGGTTAAAGCGAGCTGGTAATTTAACAATATAGATGGAGAATTTTCAATGTCAATGACAGATGCAATCGCCGATTATTTGACCAGGATCCGAAATGCGATCAAGGCAAAACACGCCAAGGTCGATATTCCTTTTTCAGGCGAAAAAGAAGAGATCACTAAAATTTTACTGAAATATCACTATATAAAAAATTATATCATCATTGATGATGGAAAGCAGGGGCTGATCCGCGTTTATTTAAAATATGATGAAAATAATAAAAACGTCATCAGTTATATTAGGCGAGTTAGCAAACCAGGATTGCGCAAATATGTTAAAGCGCACGAGGTACCGCGCGTTCTGAATAATCTTGGCATTGCAATTTTATCAACATCCAAAGGCGTTGTAACGGATCGAGAAGCCAGACAATATGGCGTTGGCGGAGAAGTAATTTGTTATATTTATTAAAAAAATATTTTAAGGAGCATAAAATTGTCACGAGTTGGTAAAAAACCAATTGTTGTTCCGCCAGGTGTGGACATCAAGATTGATCAAAACCAAATTGCAGCGACTAAAGGCGAAAATCATTTGCAGGTAGAAATCAATCCTGACATCCAGATAGAATTCGACCAGCAAGCCGGTGAGATTCGACTTAGCCGTCCCAGTGACAACCGATCCCATCGCGCGCTGCATGGTTTATATCGCTCTCTGGTTAATAATATGATCGTTGGCGTTACTGAAGGTTTTAAAAAGAAATTGGAAATTGTCGGCGTTGGTTATCGCGCTGAATTGAAAGGAAAAAGCCTGCAGTTGAGTATTGGGTATTCGCATCCAATTCTGTTCAAACCGCCGACTGGGATTGAGATTAAGCTGGAAGGAACGACAAATATTTTCATAAGTGGGATTGATAAGCAACTGGTAGGACAAGTTGCGGCTAAAATTCGCTCATTTAGGCCGCCAGAGCCATATAAGGGCAAAGGAATCCGCTATGAAGGCGAATACATCCGTCGTAAAGCCGGAAAAACTGCGGCATAATTAACAGAGAAAAATTTAAAGGAAAAATTGCTGTATGGGCGCAATAAAAGATAAAAAGAAGTTGGCAAGATTAAAAACTAAAAAGCATATTCGAAAAACAATATTTGGAACGCCGGACAGACCGCGCCTGGTCGTATTTCGCAGTGCCAGACATATTTATGCGCAACTGGTGGATGACACCAATCAACGTACGATTACTGGGATTTCCAGTTTGACAGCGAATTTAAAGGATGAGTTGTCCAAAGCCGGAAACAGGACAGAAGTCGCCAAATTGGTTGGAGTTAAGGTTGCAGAAAAGGCTAAAGATCTGAAGTTGGGAAAAGTAGTTTTTGATCGCAATGGATATCTCTATCACGGAAGAGTTAAAGCGTTGGCTGATGGCGCGCGCGAAGGTGGTCTCAAATTTTAAACATAATTGGGAGAATTAATCGGTGAAAAAAGTTGAACGAATCAATCCCAGTGAATTAGATTTACAGGAAAAGGTGGTTCATATCAATCGAGTCGCCAAAGTTGTCAAAGGCGGTCGAAACTTTAGTTTTAACGCTATCGTCGTGGTCGGTGATGGTAACGGCCATGTTGGTATCGGGTTGGGAAAAGCCAATGAAGTAACTGAAGCCATTACAAAAGGAGCGGAAGGCGCCAAGAAAAGTCTGGTGCGCATTCCTGTCGTCAGAGGAACGATCCCACATCAGATCACGGCAAAATATGGCGCAGCAAAGGTGTTTCTAAAACCGGCATCTCCGGGAACCGGAGTGATCGCCGGCGGACCGGTTCGTGCGGTATTGGAATCTGTTGGAATTCAGGACATTTTAACAAAATCCATAGGTTCAGCAAATCCGCACAATGTGGTCAAGGCAACCATGAAGGCGTTAACTGATTTAATGGATGTGAATAGTGTCGCCAGAAAACGTGGCATTACCTATCGGGAAGTATTCGACAAACCACTTGTTTAATTGAAAATAAAAAGTTGCTTTTAACATGAAATTATCAGAGACGGTTTATGGCTGAGAAGAAAAAAAGATTAAAGATAACCCTTAAAAAAAGTCTGATTGGTTATCATCAAAAACAAAAATTAACCGTTCGGACGCTCGGTTTGAGAAAAATGCATCAGACCGTCGAGCACAACGATACCCCACAGATCAGAGGAATGATCAATAAGGTAATTCATTTAGTCGAAGTGGAAGAAATTGGTTAAACGTTGAGGCAGATATGAATTTAAGTACCTTAAAATATGCTCCCGGCTCACGAAAAAAACGTAAACGTGTTGGCCGCGGAAATGCATCCGGACATGGTGGCACCAGTTGTCGCGGGCACAAGGGAGCGCGTTCAAGATCCGGATTTAAATCAAAACCAGGATATGAAGGCGGACAGACTCCTATGCAACGAAGGCTGCCCAAGCGGGGATTTTTTAATCGTTTTCGGGTGGAATACCAGGTGGTCAATCTGAAGGATTTGGCAAAGATTAAAAGGATTAAAAAAATTGATCCCCAGGTTCTCTATGAAAAAGGTTTGATCAAAAAGAAAAAAGTTCCGGTAAAAGTTTTGGGGATCGGTGATTTGGATCGGCAAATAGAAATTTCAGCCCATGCATTCAGCAAATCTGCACAGGAAAAAATAGAGGCAGCGCAGGGGAGGATTTCCGTTCTATGATAAATAAAATTCAAACCATTTTTCGGATTCCTGATCTCAAGAAGCGAATATTATTTACCTTATTCATACTGGTCATTTATCGCATCGGCGGACACATTCCGGTGCCGGGTATTAACGGTAAAGTTTTGTTTGCCTTTTTTCAAGATATGGGAGGCGGTGGAATTTTCAGCCTGTACGACATGTTCGCCGGCGGAGCTCTGATGCAAGCCACAGTTTTTGCGTTGGGAATTATGCCCTACATATCAGCATCAATTATTTTGCAGCTTTTAGGGGCAGTGGTTCCTTATTTTCAGAAGCTGCAAAAAGAAGGTGAAGAAGGACGGAAGAAAATTACCCAAATCACTCGATACGGAACTGTTCTGATAAGCGCACTTCAATCTTATGGATTGGCAGTATTTTTAGAAAGCATCGAACCGTTTAATGGTCAACTGGTCGTTCCCAATCCGGGCATGATGTTCAAAATTTTTACGATTTTCACCATGACCAGCGGATGTGTGCTCATCATGTGGCTCGGTGAGCAGATTACTGAACGCGGCATCGGAAACGGAATATCGTTGATTATCTATATCGGAATTGTTGCTCGACTTCCCAATGCTTTAGCCACAGAAATTGATCAGATGATCGGTGGTAATCGCGCCGTGCTGACTGAAGCGATTTTGCTGGTAGTGATGGTATTGACCGTCGCAGCCGTTGTGCTGCTGACTCAAGGAACGCGGAAAATTCCAGTTCAATATGCGAAACGGGTAGTGGGTAGAAAAATTTATGGTGGGCAGAGCACCCATATCCCGCTGCGGGTGAATACAGCGGGTGTAATGCCGATTATCTTTGCGCAATCAATTATGTTTATCCCGAATACGATTAGAACGTTTTTTCCGGCAAGTGATTTTGTTGCCGTTGTTTCATCTTATTTTGAATATACTTCTTTTGTCTACTGGCTAATTTATGGTGCGATGATTGTCTTTTTTACCTATTTTTATACAGCCATCGCCTTCAACCCGGTCGATGTAGCAGATAACATGAAAAAATCTGGCGGCTTTATCCCTGGCGTTCGACCCGGTAAACGCACTGCCGAGTTTATTGATAATATACTGACGCGGATCACTCTGCCCGGCTCGATCTTTTTGGCGATGGTGGCGATTTTCCCGTACTTTGTGATTAAGTTCACCAATGTTTCGTTTACCTTTGCAACATTTTTTGGCGGAACATCACTGTTGATTATTGTCGGTGTAGCTTTGGATACAATACAACAGATCGAGTCGCATTTGCTCATGCGACATTATGACGGTTTCCTGAAAGGCGGTAAAATCAAAGGCAGGAGAAGATATTAAGAAAAATGGAGTTCCCATGATTTTGATATTGTTGGGGCCACCGGGAACCGGAAAAGGGACACAAGGTAAACTGTTAAGCGAGCGATTGCAAATTCCCAATATATCAACCGGTGAAATCTTGAGAAGCGCCATCCAAAATCAGACTGAATTGGGAAACAAAGCAAAATCTTTTATCGATGAGGGAGAGCTCGTTCCTGATGATGTTATGATTGGGTTGATTGAGCAGCGGCTGCAGGAAAAGGATTGTCAGCCGGGATTTATTTTAGACGGATTTCCTCGAACTGTAAGCCAGGCGAAAGCATTGGAAACTATTTTTGAGCGTGCCGGATTAACGCTCAATCATGTGATCTCTTTTGAACTGAGTGCAGCCAAAATAATAGAACGGCTCACCAGCCGGCGCATTTGTCGTGTTTGTGGGAAAGATTATAATCTAATTACCAATTCACCGCCAAAGGACAATCGGTGTCTGAATTGTGGCGGAGAAATCGTTCAGCGTTCTGACGATACAGAGGCAACAGTTCGCAATCGGCTTGGTGTTTATGAACAGAAAACAAAACCTTTGAAAGAGTATTTTAACAGAAAAGGCCAATTAAAGACTGTAAACGCAGCAGGATCTGTTGAAGAAATTCAGCACAGGATAGCAGAAATATTAGCGTTAAATTAATGATCAATATTAAAAGTATCCGAGAAATTGAGCTGATAAAAAGAAGCAGTGAAATTTTAATCGAAACGTTTCAACTGATCGATAGACTTATCGAACCGGGAATTGTAACCCGGCAGATTGATCGGGAAGTCGAAAAATTTATTTTATCAAAAGGCGCAAAACCCGCCTTTAAAGGTTATCGAGGTTTTCCGGCGAGTGTTTGTATTTCAATTGATGATCAGGTTGTGCACGGTATCCCAAATGATCGCAAACTCGAACTGGGCCAAATCGTTGGGATTGACATCGGTGTCGAAAAAAAAAATTATTTTTCAGACGCTGCCAAAACATATCAGATCGGTGAAATCACTGATGATATTAAGCGGTTGCTACAGATAACTGAACAAGCGTTGCAGCGCGGGATCGATGCGGCACAGGAAAACCATCGGCTATCTGATATCTCCCATGTGATTCAACAACATGTTGAAAAGGCTGGTTTTTCTGTTGTTCGGGATCTGGTTGGACATGGAATCGGCAAACAACTGCATGAAGACCCTCAAATTCCAAACTATGGCAAACCCAACCAGGGTCCGCGCTTGAAACCAGGGATGGTATTAGCTATCGAACCGATGGTGAATATGGGGGACTACAGGGTTGTATTTGATAATGATAAGTGGACGGTGCGTACCGCTGACGGATTGCCGTCAGCTCATTTTGAACATACTGTTCTCATTACAAATAATCAACCTGAAATATTAACATTAGGTAGGTAAAAGGGAGTTTTTTTTATGCCAAAAGAAGAAGCAATTAAAGTGGACGGTACCATTATTGAAACGCTGCCCAATGCTTCTTTCAAAGTGGAATTGGAGAATGGTCACCAGGTATTGGCGCATATTTCAGGAAAGATGAGAATGCATTTTATCAAAATTTTGCCTGGTGATAAAGTGACAGTGGAATTGTCCCCTTATGATTTAACCCGGGGGAGAATCACCTATCGTTACAAATAGAAAAAACGTGATTAAAAACAGAGTTGTGAACAGTGCGGAGCAGTCATGAAAGTCAGATCTTCTGTAAAAAAAATGTGCGACGGATGCAAGATAATTCGCAGAAAAGGAAAAGTGATCGTCATCTGTAAGAATCCACGACATAAACAGCGACAAGGTTAGAATCTTTTTAAATTTAGGAGGACATTTTGGCTCGTATTTCAGGAGTTGATCTTCCCAACGAGAAAAAAATTGAAATTGCCCTGACATACATTTACGGCATTGGGAATGCAATTGCAAAAGAGATCGTCGAAAAAGCCCAGATTAATCCAGATCTTCGCGTCAAGGATTTGAGTAATGAAGACCTGGGTAAACTTCGAACCGCTTTATCCGATTACAAGGTTGAGGGTGCTTTGAGGACCGAAGTCTCTATGAATATCAAGCGATTGATGGATATTGGGTGTTACCGGGGAATTCGACACCGCAGAGGTTTGCCGGTTCGGGGGCAGAGAACGCATACTAACGCCCGAACCCGGTCAGGAAAGCGACGGGCTGTCGGTATAAAGAAGAAGGGGAGCTAAATTTGCTGGAAATCCCCCTGAATTCGAGAAGTGAATTTGAAAGGGGTACCAGGATTTGGTTTTTTTTTAATCTATCAAGAAATTATTTATAACATTAAAGTTTGTTTTTTAATTAACACTCTTTTAACCGGAGGTTAGCTTTGGCAAGTCCAAAAGGAAGAAAAGTCAAAAAACGTGAAAAGGTCGAGGCAAACGGCGTTGCTCATGTGAAAGCAACGTTTAATAATACAATTATATCATTAACCGACAATTACGGCAATGTCATCTCCTGGGCATCCGCCGGTAAGGTAGGATTTAAAGGCTCGCGAAAGAGCACACCGTTCGCGGCGCAGTTGGCAGCCGAGTCCGCGGTAAAGGAAGCAATGGATCTTGGATTGCGTCGCGTTGAAGTGTTGGTAAAAGGTCCCGGATCAGGGAGAGAAGCGGCTGTTCGATCTATCCAGGCTGCCGGTCTTGAAATTTCGGCGATCAAGGATGTAACTCCAATTCCGCACAACGGATGCCGGCCGCCAAAAAAACGTCGCGTATAATCAGAGAAATATTTATTATAATCTAATTTGGAGATAGTTAATAGATGGCAAGATATACAGGACCGGATTGTAAACTCTGCCGCCGAGAGGGACAAAAACTTTTTTTGAAAGGCAACAAATGTGTTTCGAACAAATGTCCATTTGAAACAAAAGGATATGCTCCGGGACAACACGGCAGAACCAGGCGCTTTAAGCAGTCGGAATATGGCATACAGTTGAGAGAAAAACAGAAAGTCCGCCGTATTTATGGAATATTGGAATCGCAGTTCCGTAATTATTTCAAAGAAGCTGATCAAATGAAAGGAATTACCGGCGAAAATCTGTTACGATTACTGGAGAGTCGATTAGATAATGTCATCTACCGGCTGGGTTTTGCTCCTTCGCGTAAATCAGCAAGACAGTTAGTTCGACATCGCCACTTTCTGGTTAATGATCAATTGGTGGATATTCCCTCGTATCATGTGCGGGTCGGTGATGTGATTAAAGTTAAAGAGAACAGCAAAAAACTTAAAACAATTCACTCATCGTTGCGCAAGATAAGGGATGATCGTCAGTATAATTGGCTAACACTTGATAAAGCCAATCTAATCGGTACGTTCATGAACATTCCCCATCGCGAGGATATCCCGGACATGATCAATGAATCGTTAATCGTTGAATTGTATTCCAAGTAATTTTTTTACAACGTTTATCAAAAACGTTGACAATAGGAACAGTAACTTTAAACCTCAAGTGTTGAGGAGTTTGAATAATGAACTGGCTAAATTTTAGAATGCCTGAGAGTATCGAACTTGACGAATCTACATATACCAATAATTATGGAAAATTTGTTGTTCAGCCTTTAGAACGGGGCTTTGGGCTGACCATTGGTAACGCACTGCGTCGCGTTCTGCTTTCTTCGTTGCCTGGCTCGGCGATAACATCAATCAGGATTGAGAATGTCTTGCATGAATTCTCGACAATCCCCGGTGTGGTGGAAGATGTTGCTGAATTAGTGCTCAATTTAAAGCAGGTGCGCATCAAGCTTGTTCATCGAAAACCTGATAAAGTTGTATTGGATTTAAAAGGTCCCAGAGAGTTTAATGCTGGCGATATCATGGACGGGACCACTGATTTTGAAGTTCTTAATCCAGACCAGCATATCGCGACTTTGAATGACGAAGCTGAATTCCGAATGGAACTTAGAATCGGCAGAGGCAAAGGTTATGTCCCGGCTGAGGAGAACAAGATACCGGATCAACCGATTGGCACAATTCCCATCGATGCAATATTTTCGCCGGTGAAAAAGGTCAGCTATTATGTAGAAAATACCCGCGTTGGTCAAAAAGTGGATTTCGAGCGGTTGATTATGGAGATTTTTACCGATGGCAGCATTACCCCGGATGATGCACTCACTTACGCCGGGAAAATATTGAAGGATCACATCGAGCTGTTCATCAATTTCGATATTGAACCGGAAGTGGAAGAAGGCCCCGAAATTGATGAAGAAGTAATCCGAATTCGAAAACTGTTAAAAATGACTGTTGATGAACTGGAGCTTTCTGTCAGATCTCACAACTGTTTGATGGCTGCAAACATAAAAACCATCAGTGATCTGGTGAGAAGGGATGAGCAGGAAATGCTTAAGTTTAGAAATTTTGGTCGAAAATCCCTTACCGAATTGGGCAAAATTCTGGATGAAAAAGGTCTCCACTTTGGCATGGATGTGGACAAATATCTCAAATCTGAAAATTATTGATTGAAGGATTAGGAAAAATGAGACATCGAAAAGCGTTCAATAAACTCAATCGAACTGCAAGCCATCGCAAAGCGTTGTTGGCGAATATGACAACCCAATTATTCACTCATAAACGTATTAAAACTACCGCAGTGAAAGCAAAAGCGGTTCGACCTGTTGCAGAAAGGTTGATTACCTTTGCTAAAAAAGACACGCTGGCTTCGAGAAGACAAGTCTTAAAAACTGTTCGCGACAAAACTGTGATTAAGCAATTATTCAATGATATTGCCCCAACTTACCAATCCCGACCGGGAGGTTATACCCGGATTGTGAAATTGGGTCAGCGGCAGGGAGACGGCGCTGAACTGGCGTATCTCGAACTTGTTGGATTTGAAAGTGTCCGCAAAGAGAAAAAAGCCAAGGGAAAGAAATCAACTAAGAAAACAAAAGAGAAGGTAGAGACGGAAACACCGGCTGGAGAAGACGATTAGCAAAAGCATTATTGAATTGTTAAAAAATACAAAAGCAGTTGCCATTAATTGGTGCAACTGCTTTTTTTTGATGGGTGCAGGTAAGCAAAAGAGTGTAAGGTCTATCATGACGAATTTTCCTCGTGCCAGACCAGGATATCTTTAGCAACATTTTCATCCAGTGCAATTTGTGTAGAATTAATGCGGACAACCAGTACCGGGTATTTTTGGTGAATCCTGATCGTCACGCCCGGTTTTATTCCCAGTTGGGTCAGTTGATGCATTCGCGGATTCGATTGTGTGTTAATATAGGCGACTTTTGCCTGTTGTCCGGTATTGAGTTCGGTAATTTTTTGGGTGGCGGTATCAACAGAGTTCCTTGCCTCGCGACAACATTGTCCTTCCGGTATGGGCAATCCATGGGGACAGACTTTGGGATGTCCCAGCAATGTACAAATCCCGTCAACAATACTGGGTATCACGATATGTTCGAATTCACAGGCGCCGGCTTCAGCCTGCTCAATTTTTAAATTTAAAATATCGGTTAATAAACGCTCAGCCAGACGATGTGAACGTATAAGTTGTCGAGCACTGCGTTCACCCTTCGGTGTAAACTTGATTTCGCTCGGAGTTTCCTCAACCAATCCCCGTTGTTTAAGCGCCTCTGAAATCGATGGATCCCAATCGCTGTTAACATCATTGAGAAATTTTTTGATATCGGTTCCGTGTTTCTCATGCAAATGCCAGAGAATTTCCAAATATTCATCCAACTCTCTTTGTTGCTGAGAGGAAATGATTTGTTTGTGTCGATAGCGTTTTCTTTTCTGCATCGTCGACTACCCTCGGTAATTAATCAATTGGAGCAGTATATTCACCAATCCACCGATCAAGATGGAAATTAACGTTATTGCTGCAATTAGGATAACTGATTTTTTAAATTTCAACTCTTTGAAAATTGCCATCACATTTGAAATGCAAGGAATGAACAGCGTTATTACGATTATGGCGACAATAACCTGTGCCGTGCTTAGCTGTCCAGAAGCTGCCATGTTCATGATCAATACAGCTCCGGCTTCGGATCGCGCCAAGCTCATTACCATCGCTTCTGAAAAGTTAATGGGTAAACTGAGAAAATCAACCACTACCGGTCGTAGCGCCATTTCCAACAATCTCATTAATGACGTTTCATCGAGTACAAACAGAATAAATGCGCCGACTAAAAATAGCGGTACCGCTTCTTTTAAAAACCAGACGGTTCGGTAAAATGTTTTTTGAAAAAGAAGCCGAACATCCGGGATCCGTATCGGCGGTAGTTCGATAATAAAGTCTGACTGTTTGTCCTGAGGAATTATCTTGTTTAAAATTAATCCCGCACTCATTTCAAGGATGAGCAAAATAAACATTACCAGCCCGAAAGCCAACAACGGTTCCCGTGATAGCACGGCGATGATAATGCTCATTTGACTGGAACAGGGAATGGCAAGCCCGATCAAGAAAATAGCGATGTATTTTTCTTTTTTGGTGTCCAAGATTTTTGTGGAAATGGTTGCCATGGTTTTACAGCCGAATCCCAGTACTATTGGCAAAATCGACTTGCCGGTTAACCCAATTTTTTTAAAGACGCGGCTGGTAAGAATGATTAAGTTGGTCAGATAACCGGTATCTTCTAATAAATTCAACATTAGGAAGAACAGTGTGATGATCGGAAGTACGGTGCCAACAGCATTAAACAAGCCGGTAGTTAGCAGACCATAGTCTCCGATGATCATTCGCTTGAAAAAGGGTTGTGTTATCACCGATTCCAGGTAGCTGATTAGCGGTGCAAAAAGCTGATTTTCAATGGTAGTAACCAGAAAACTTGCCCCAAATTTTCCGACGATGAGGTAGGTTACAGCCACAATTCCAATCATGATAAACCAGCCGAAAATGGGATGTCGAGACAGCTCGCCGAATTTTTGGACACCAAATTTAGTGAGCTCTTCTTTTTTCAGGACAACGCTGTTGACCACATTGCGAATCCAGTTGGTTTGCGAATTGAGAAATGTGATCGACAGATTGACAATATATTTATCGATAAAGCGGATGAAATTTTGATTGACTTGTGCCACTGTGCGACTGTCATAATGTTCGGAAAGCCATTTTTTTGCGAATGGATCTTCCATCGCGTAGAGCGTAAAAATTGACTGTGGTGGACCATTGCTGTCCGGGAAAATGCTTTCCATTTGTTTAAAATATTTTTTACAGATAATGGGGTAGTTTCTGGGATTCTTACTCACTGTTAAAGAAGACAGGATTTTTTTAACATTATCAATCCCTTTATTTTCGGTGGCGATGGTTTCGATAATCGGAACTCCCAACGATTCCGATAGCACTCGGGAATTTATTCGAATGCCGTGCATTCCCAGTTCGTCATTCATATTGAGAACAACCAACAGCGGCAGATTTAATTCGAGCAGTTGTGCAGTCAGCAGCAGCGATTGTTCCAGCTTTGCCGCTTCAATGACTTGAATAATGATCTTATCACGGTCATCAAATATCAGTTTTCTTGTCAGTTGACCTTCTTCAGATGGATTATCCAACCGATAGATGCCAGCCGTATCCACCAACTCGTAAATATCCGTTCCGATTTGTATAAAATCAGAATTCAATTCAATGGTAGTAAAGGAATAATTTGCGGTAATGGCATGTTTTTGTGCAAGTTTATTATAGATAGTGGTTTTCCCGACATTGGGATTGCCCACGATTAAAATAAGCGGTTTTTTGTTCAGCTCAGTTTGTTTATTTATTGTGTCCGATTTCGTTTTCATTGCCATTTTAAGTAATTGTTCTTTATTCCAATTCGTTTTCATTATTCCTGACATTTCGGACAAAATCCGAAAATTTCCAATTTATGAGAAGTGATTTTAAACTTATATTTTTTAAAAAGCAGTTGCTTGTATTGGTCGAGCGATTTGTACTCGAATTCAATTATTTTTCCACAATTTTGACAAATTAAATGACCATGATCCGGCAATTGAGATTTGATCAATTCATAAAAACCCTTTTTTTCACCGAATGAGTGTTCGATAATAATTCCAATTTCTACAAACAGTCGAATATTTCGATAAATTGTGGCGATACCGATGTCAGGCTCATTTTTTAACAGCTCCTGATAAAGATCATCGATTGTAAAATGGTCGGCTGATTTCATAACTTGCTGAAAAATTATATCCCGGCGCTTGGAAGATTTAAACTTGTGATCGCGCAAATATTGCTGATACCGATTTTCAATAGTTGACATGACCATTTCTTCTCTCACAATTTAATAATGATAATTATTATCAAAATGAATATACAAATAAATATTTCTAATGGCAAGTGTTTTTTAATATTTCTGTGTTCAACCTCAGTTGTAGGTGGAGACGTAGCCTGATGCCATCGCTTGATAACTTGATTATTTGGCAGATGATAAGATCTTTAACTTGAATTATTCACAAATTTGGGCTGAAGCCCACCGGAACGAACAATGGACTGACCCCAGCTTTAACAGCTTGTCCGAAAAGTAAAATAAACCGTTAAAACGGTTGTTAATGATCGGTTTTTATTGAAAAGACACCACGTTAAAACGTGGTGTTAGTTCAATGTTTATATTGAAGTAGCACCCCAATTTATTGGGGTGTTGATGCCGACATAAAACCAATTAAATAACCGTTTCAACGGTTTTCAGGTAATAAAATAGCCATTTTCGGACAGCCTGTTAAAGTTGGGGTTAGACAAAAGCCAAAATCTGCATAACAGTTGGACTTTAGTCCAGAATTATTAAGTTTATGAATAATTCAAGTTAAAAGTATTATTTAAGGTGTGCATTTGTTAGTTCCCAGATATTTGCTGCGGTATAGTTAGATCCAGTGTGTGTATTTTTTGAAATAATTTTTTCGATTTTACTTGACTTTAATAAAAGAATTTTTATCTTTAGTAAAGGTAACTAACAATGGATTCTGAAAGGAAAATCCAAACCATGATGCCAGGCTACAACATAAATCTACTTCTTATAAGCTCAGTTAAATTTTTTACCTTATCTTCATTGAGTTACTGTTTCAAGTTTTATTTAATCATTATATTTTAATTTATCTTTGGAGGAGGAGATGTTTAAAAAAGTAATATTTCTGGTTGTATTCTTATTCTTATTCAGTAACGTCTTTGCCGGGGTTACTGGAAAAATCGCCGGGAAAGTGGTCGATTCGGAGACAAATCAACCACTTCCGGGAGTGAATGTGGTTATCAAGGGGACAACGTTGGGCGCGGCGACAGATATTGATGGTAATTATATCATTCTGAATGTGCCTGCCGGCAACTATCAGCTTCAAGCTACGATGATAGGTTATACGGCTGTCACCATCGAAAATGTGAGGGTCTCTATTGATATTACAACCCGGGTTGATTTTTCATTATCAACTGAAGTTTTAGAGGCTGGCGAAACCGTAACCATTGTTGCCGAACGTCCGATGATCCAGAAGGACGAAGTTTCCACCAGACACTTTGTCTCTTCAGAGGAAATAGCTTTGCTGCCCATTGACAGTTTTCAAGAGATTGCTCGAAGGCAAGCCGGCGTCGTTGGCAATCATTTTCGTGGAGGACGATCCGGCGAGGTACTGGTGCTTGTTGATGGAATACCGGTTAAAGACCCGGCGGGAACCTATTCCGGTAATCTTGGCGGATTTACTGTCGATGTGCCTGAATACGGAATTCAGGAGCTTGAAGTGTCATTAGGTGGGTTTGGAGCCGAATATGGCAATGTTCAATCAGGAATCCTGAACCTGGCGTTGAAAGAAGGTAAGCAAAAATATGCCGGAAGATTGCGCATGTCATCAACTGATTTTCGCTCAGACGAGATAAATACCAGGCTGTTGAGGGATATTTATGAATTTAATTTGAGCGGACCTGAACCTCTCACAACACACCTTCTCCCAAAACTTGGTATCAATCTCCCTGGTTCGCTCTCTTTTTCACTTTCCGGGGATATAAACGACAAAAGAAGCGGATATTATCCCAATGAGCAGTCACTCAGTCAATCCTATCAAGGAAAGATCACCTACAACATAACTCCAACTCACAAGTTGGTTTTCGGTGGCATCTTGAGCAATACTGAATGGAATGATTTTTATTTTCCTGCTTCAAAATATGGTCCTGGTCCTGATTATCAGGAAAACGAATATAAATATGTTACCAATGATACATTGTACCATTACATTTACGTAGAAGACCCCAGCAAATACCGTGAACAGCAGGGGTTGTTGAACCAATCCCCAGGGGTATTTGATGGAGATGAATACAGTTTAATTAAAACATATTACGTCGGTGGTATGTTGGATTATTTGTGGGGTCGCCAACAGAACAGTGACCTTGCCTACATTCTCTGGACACATACTCTGAGTCCACGTACATTTTATGAAGTTCGCTTAAACACCTTCTATACGAATTATCATTATGCGACACGGGATGTTGAAGACCGGGATGGTGATGGCGATACCGATGAGGATCTTGTCTGGGATATTAACAAGCCGGGACCCCATCCGATCTATCGTGAGAGAGAGAGTAATTACTGGTGGGTGCGCGGCGATGATCCTGGCTATCGAGACCAAAAATCCTGGACTCACAGCATAAAAGCAGATATCGTCAGCCAGGTAACCAATAATCATCTACTTAAAGGTGGTCTTGAATTTCTGTTGCATCAAACAAAAGCAGAAAATATTAGCTGGACGCTTAATCTGGCTGCGGTTCGTAAGGACATCTGGGATCAGGATTCTTATGATTTTGCTGCTTATATTCAGGATAAATTGGAGTTCGCCGGGATCATAGCGCTCATTGGAATGCGATTTGATCTATTTAATCCCAACGGCTTATCAGATTATATTTACTTTCCCGGAGACTATAATTACCCCTATACTCGGGTAGGAGAAGATGATATCCCAATTTTTCTTGATCCGCAAAAAGCGAAAACCAAATATCAGTTCAGTCCCAGACTGGGCATTTCTCATCCCATTACCGATCGAGATGTGCTGCATTTCACCTATGGCCACTATTTTCAGCGACCCGATGGATATTATTTATACCGGAATAACAAAATCCAGTCTTTGACAAAAGTTGGAAATTATATCGGAAATCCCGACCTCAACCCTGAAAAAACAGTAGCTTACGAAGTCGGAGTTGAGCATCAGTTTACCAATGATATCAAAGCTACCATCACTGGATACTACAAGGATGTTACTAACTTAATGAATTGGCAGAAAGTTGTCGGCAGAAGCATTCAGAATATTGAACTCAATGTTTTTACCAACGCCGATTACGGAAACATCAAAGGATTGGAGTTCACTTTTACCAAGCGAGCCGGACGTTTTTGGGGCGCAACCATGAATTACACCTATTCAATCGCCAAGGGTAGGGCGTCGAATTATTTAACCGGATACGGCTCATTCACCGATGCCAAGCGGATGGATATATTAGATTTTGATCAAACCCATACCGTAAATGCAAATGTTACCTTAAGAACGCCCGCCGATTTTGGACTCTCAATGGCTAATATTAAACCGCTTGCTAATTGGATAGCCAATGTTCAGTTTGAATACGGCAGTGGCTTGCCTTACTCCTCATACGGTTCGGGTAAGGTAAATGATATGCGGATGCCATGGACCAGTACGACTGATTTGAGATTGGTTCGCCAATTTAAACTATCGAACACCCAATTGCAGCTATTTGTGGACGTATTTAATATATTTGATCGTAAAAATATCCGCTGGCTCGGAAGCACGCAGTATTATGAATATACCGGAGATCCTTCAATCATCAGAAGGGATACTATTACCGGTGACTATGTCAGGAATCCCCAGGTCTATAGTGACGGTCGTCAGGCTCGAGTTGGTCTGGCAATCGAATTTTAAGATAGTTTCATCATTTATTGAGGAGGTTTATTAATGTATTCAAAGAAAATTTTTAAATTAACCATACCAATAATCTGTGTATTGATTGTTGTTTTACTCGTAACAATAGCATTGGCAGCGGATAAAACAAAAGAAAAATCCCGCATTGCCAAGCAACAAGCTGTTACCAATGGACCGATTGTTCCGGATAATTGGAAATGGCACAAAATTGGTACACTGTGGAATCGGGTGACCAATTTTGGTATGGCCGGCGATGACGCTTATGTCGATCGCAGCCCATCTTGTGATTATCCCGGTGGTTCCGGCAACTCTTATCTTTATCGCGGTTCACTGTGGTTAACCGCCAGAGTCGATGGTGTAGTTCATTCATCTCAGTTAGAGGATCATGAATTTTCACCGCTGGATTCAGTACATGTCTTTACTGGAGAGGGAACAAGGTCTGAACAGGATACCTACACCCGGTATTACGATGTTCAAGCACCATTGGCAAACGATCATACGCCTCTGGGACTGGAGATCACCGAGCGGACTTATGCCTGGAGCGAAAGTTTCCGCGATGATTTTATTATCTATGAATACACCATCAAGAATGTGGGTATTGACACAAATGGCGACGGCTATCCCGATACCCCACGTGATTTGACAGAATTTTATTTTTCTTACCGCATGGATGCCGATGTTTCAAAATTACCGCATTGGCCGGCGGAGTACCGTTTTTCAAATCAGGATGATCTTGGTGCATGTAATGCGTTCTGGGATTGGATCGAGTTGATTCCAGAATGGGCCGAAGTTGATCACGGTTTGACCGAAGAAAATGCCGATAGCAGCATGATGATTATGTGGGACGACGACAATCCTCACTATCCGGCTGATAACGGTGAGGATAACGACAGAGGCAATCCCGGCCCTGATGGTACGTTACAATCGCCAGGTTTTATCGGTTACAGAATTCTGAAAACTGAACCCGCGTCGTTTAAAGTCAGATCAATTCGTCAGAATCATATTTACAATGATCCGGGCACAGATTTAGAAGCGTACAACAGAATGATTTCTACAACCGAGTTTGAAGGTCCGGTACAGTCAGGAGGAGTTCCTTTCCCTTATGACTATCGGGTTATTTTGACTGTTGGTCCTTTGGACACATTGGCAGCCGGCGATTCGGTTGTTGTTACGGCTGCTCTCGGCATTGGCAGCGATCCTGAACGCGGTGGTATTTACAGCCTGATGGAGCTGGTTAAAAATATGGATGTTGCCAAGGTGATTGTTGATGCTGACTATCAAATCGCGAGTCTGGCTGCGCCATCACCTGAGTTGCGGGTCGAAGAATATGTTCAAAATGGTGTTGTAGAAGGGGTGAAGGTTGTATGGGATAATACACCTGAAATGAATGAAAGATTTCAGGGGTATAAAGTTTGGAAAAGCGATGGCAAAACCGCTGCCGGCGCTTTTAATTGGCAGCCATTAGGTTGGGGCTTTTATGCTGATACCACGGACAGTCCCAGTTGGCCTCCGCCAACAGGCGATGAACCAAACACCTATCAAATTATTGATCCAAATGTACTCAATGGTTTTGATTACTACTATTCGGTACAGTCCGTTAGTTATGATGAATTGTTCGGGGTAATGGAAAGCAACATCCTGACAAATTTAAAATATATCTCACCGGCTACTCCTCCTGCTACTGATTTAAGCCGGGTGAAAGTTGTTCCGAATCCATACCGGGGCAGCGCGATGTGGAATAATCCGATCCCCAGCGATTCTGAACCATGGCAACATCGATTACAATTTACCAATTTACCGGCAGATGCTTCGGTTAAAATTTTTACACTGGACGGTGATTTCGTCGATGAAATTGTTTCCGGTGAAATTGCACGCAAAACCGGAGCGTTTGAAGGAGCCGATAATATGGGTGTTGCTGAATGGGATTTGATAACTCGAAACAACCAGGAAGTGGCGCCGGGGATATATCTGTACGTGGTTGATTCCCCCACTGCCGGACAGAAAGTTGGTAAGTTTGTCATTATTCGCTAAATATATAAATAGCCGGTAACATTAGTTACTCAATTTGAAATATCCGTTACTTTATTAACCATCAAAGAGGAATAGATAAATGGATAAAAGAGTTTTAATAATAGCAGTCGTCATTCTATCCTTTATAGGAGGCCAGGTTATAGCACAAGACTTCGCTCCTGTGGGAACCGCGGTTGCCCAGTTTTTAGAAATTGGCATCGGGGCGCGAGCGACGGCATTGGGTGAAGCCTATACTTCGTTGGCAAATGACGCAGGTTCTGCTTTTTGGAATCCTGCCGGATTGGCAGCAGTACAACAGCGAAGCTTTTATACCGCCTTTACCAGTTGGCCCGCTGAAATCTCAATCGGTGGGTTTGCTTTTGCCATGAACTTTGGAAATATTGGCACTTTTGCGATCAGTTCAACCTATCTGATGACCGGCGATATGGAAATTACCACTATTGCCAACCCTGAAGGAACGGGCGAGATGTTTGGTATTTCCAATTTTGCTGTTGGACTCTCGTATGCCAGGTATATGACCGACCACCTTGCGATTGGTATAACGACTAAACTGGTTCGTGAAAAATATTTTGACAGCGGTTATTATAGCTGGGCGCTCGATCTGGGCACGATCTATCACACTCATTTTCACGGGCTAACTTTGGGAATGTCCATTTTGCACTTCGCGCCTGAGGTGCGTTTTAGCGGTGACTATATTGATTATAGCGATAAGAGGTCGCTGGATGTAAACAAACCCAAAAACTTTGAGACCTATTCACTACCCATTAATTTTCGATTCGGCGTCAGCTTTGATCTCTTAAATACTGAAAAAAATAAAATTACGACTTCTGTGGATATGATTCATCCCAATAACAATCTGGAGCAATACAATTTTGGAATTGAATATTGTTTCAACAAAATGTTCTTTTTCAGAAGCGGTTACCGATTTAATACGGATGAAGGCGGCTTTGCGCTGGGAACGGGTCTAAAATTTAACTTATTTGGAAGTGAGTTGGCAGCTTTGGATTATTCCTTTACTGATCTTGGCGTTTTGAAATATATCCATCGAGTTTCACTGGGATTTTCATTTTAGCTGCTGAAAGGTGATAAAATAAATTGAAAAAATTAAAACAATTTTCAAAATTAGTACCATGTTTGACATTGCTGCTGTTGTTGGGAATGTATCAACCAGCAACAGTGATTGGGAAATCGGCCGAGTATCAACCTGAAATTCAATCGCTGGTCGATAAGGTTTCGATCGAAAAAATGTATCAACATCTCGAAGAGTTATGTTGGGCAGATGGGCATCAGAGTCGGGTGACTTTCACTCCCGGTAATTATAAAGCGGTTGAATATATCGAAGAGTATTTTAATTCGCTGCCTGGCATTACCGAAGTGGTTCTGGATACGTTTTATCTTTCAATGGCTATCACACCTTATGATCAGTATCCAATTATCAACGTGATTGCAACTAAACAAGGCGAATCGCAAACACCGGAACTAATCATATTGGGTGGCCACTATGATGCTTCAGGTAGCCGCGAAAGCAACTGGGCAACTAATTGGCAAACGTTGAAAGCTCAGGGCGCTGATGATAATGCCAGCGGCGTTGCCGCTATGTTGGAAACCGCGAGGATAATAACCGATCCTGAAAATAATTTTCAAAATAAGCACACAATCAAATTTATTGCTTTTGCGGCAGAAGAATATCACCCAAAGATTCCCGGAGTTCATCACGCCGGAAGCCTTTATGACGCCTATGCCATGTATGACCAGCAACAGAAATTAGCGGCTGTTATCGTTTTGGATATGATTGCTTATAACACAATTAAGGATTATGTTGAGGTAATATCCAATGTTAAATCGCTGTGGCTGGCTGATCTGATATATGATTACGTTGATCTTTATGTGTCGGATTTAACAACAAATAGTTATCCGGTGAACGTACCATATAGTGATCACGAGTCTTATCAAATATATGGCTTTCCGGCGATTCTGTTGATGGAAAATGATTCCCCCTGGAACAGTGATCCGCCAAACTATTCTCGAAATCCTCATTATCATACTCAATCAGATACAATAGGGACATTGCGGGCTTCTCTTTTAGAGAAGGTAACCAGGTTGGCTTTGGCGAGTGTGGCTGATTTATGTTCTCAGGATCAAATTACCTATGTTGCTGATAATCGTCGGTCGGATTATTCGGAATTCTCGCTGCCATCGATTTATCCCAATCCCTTTAATGAAAGCACAAGAATCCGCTTTTACGTGGATGTTGACACGCGAGTTAACATCACAATTTATAATATGAAAGGTGAAAAAATAACAACCTTATCCGATCAGCTTTATAATTATGGTTCTCACGAAATTACATGGAATAGCCAAAATTTGGCTTCTGGACTTTATTTTTGTGTAATTCAAAGTCACAATTTTAACCATTGCATTAAAATAACCCACATAAAATAGCACAGATACAATAACTTGAAGGAGGTGGTGATTAGCAGAGCACAATTATTTACTAAATAATTTTTAACGTCACTTTTAATTAAAGGAGATTTGTATGAAGAGTAAAATTGTTATTGGTATTGTGGTTGCCATTTTTAGCTGCTTTTTATATTCAACAGCCGGAATGGCGCAAGATTTCGAACGTATCCTGGAGATACCCTTTCCTGAAACAGATCTGAATGTCGGAGGTACAGGTCAGATGATTTCAGGCGTGGACCTGGATGGAGATGGGTTGCTGGAAATTTATCTGGTAAATGACAACTGGAACGATACTCCAAATGAACTCATTCCCAGAATTTACAAGCTCGAACAAACTTCGCCGGACAATTTTAACGATTGGCCTGTGGTTTGGAGCGCGGTTGCACCGATTCCCAAACAAAACACCTGGCCGCCGCTTATTGTCGCTGATCTGGATGGCGATGGAAAGCAGGAGCTTGTCTGGGGTGTGGTAAACTTCACCGATGCCACGAGTCCGAATCCCTGTCGAATCGTCGTCTATGAAAGTGTCGGCGATGGCAGCGATAATATGGGCGTATGGAATGAAACCAATCAAGAATGGCTCCCCAATGCATGTTGGACAATTACTGATGAGGATAATCAAAATATTCGACCAACTCGGTTTGTCGTTGCTGATCTATTGGGTGATGGTAATGAATACTTGATATTCTCCGATCGAGCCGGTAACGCTGGTGGATACTATTTCGGCGTGGTATCAGTTGATGATATTCCCGATAATGGCGACGGCTCTGAAACCTGGACCCTGGAAGTCAGTGGTCATGATTTTGGTCTCAAAGATGAAACCACTGAAAATAAATGGGATGTGGCTGTCATCGGCAATAACATCTATACTTTCTGTGAAATCGAAATCTCGAAATTGTCATACGATGGCTTTGGCTGGGAATATACCGCGCTTCCGCCGTTGGAAGGTGGAATATCCTTTATTTCTGCGCAAGTGGTGGATCTTGACGGGGATGGGGTTGAAGAAATTATTTGCGCCGAATATGCCTTTGGAGAACCAGTTCGGCGAGTTGTGTTGTTGCAGGAAGATGGCGCCGGGGGGTTGATACATACCCCATTAGCAGAAGTCGGAACTACTGAGAGACTTTTCGGTTCTGCCTACGGAGATATCGATCTGGATGGATATCTGGATTTCGTGTTTGGTACCAGATTTGGCGATCCTCATGCAGCAATTTATCGTTTAGCTTATCGTGGCGGAGATATTACCGACCCGCTAAATTATGAATTTACAACGATCGATTCGCTCTATGCTGATGGTGGTATCTGGAATGTCATCAATCTTGCAAATGTGAATGATGATCCCTATTTAGAGGTACTCTATACATCCAGTACCCCGGCTGGAGTGTTCCCGAATCTGGGAACCAAACCGATTGTCGTGCTTGGCTACAATCCCGGTGAACTACCAGAGTTTGACAATCTGGTCATTGCTGAAGAAGTGTTGCTCAACGGCGAGACGCCTACCGGTCTGATGTTCAAACCTGGTAGAATTCTGGATAACGGCAACACCATCTGGTTCCTGGGAATGGATAATGCTAACCGACAAACTTATGTCTTCAGATCCATTGACGGTGGCAAAACCTTTACCCATAATGAAACGCCGATCGCCGGAAGAGCTGGTCAAATGGATGCCTTCGATGCCAATACGGCTCTGGTCGCGATGGCTGATGGTAAGATCTGGAAAACCGAAGACGGCGGCGCAACCTGGACCGAGAAATATTCATACATGATCAGCGTCATCGCTCCTGGCTGGTTTAACAGTATTCGCGTACTCAATGACAACGTGGCAGTTGCTATCGGAGACATGGAGCCCAACGGTAATATGCATTTCGTACGCACTGAGGATCAGGGCGATAGCTGGACGGAAATTACCGGGATTGATTATTTGAACTCAGCCTATGGATATTATACCTGGGGCCTGGCAGGATGCAATGTCGGTGAAAGCATGTGGTACGCCGGATTAACCATGGAATATAATGCCGGTTTCCTGTTCCGAAGCTACGACGCCGGCGAAACCTGGGAGAGCTTTGCGATCTCTGATGAGGTGATTGATCGCTATCCGCGCGCGATTACCTTTTTAGATGATAACAACGGAATGATCGCAGACCGCGGTGGCTACGTGATCAAAAGCACTAACGGCGGCGAGACCTGGGCAGTGGCAAATAAGCCTGATCCGGAAGGTTGGGTTAACGGTGTTGTGGCGATTCCCAATACCAACATTATCATTGGATTAGCCGATGAAGGTGTTTATTTCACCAACGATCTGGGGTCAACCTGGGGAACCATCAATACCCCTGCCGAAACCGATGACGACTATTTTGTCAGCGGTCTTTTTCTGAATCAAAATTTCGGCTATGTCTTCACCTATAACGGACAGGTTTTGCGTTTTGAAAATCAGTTAACAGGAATTGCCGAACAACGCAGGGATGTGATTCCAACCGATTTCACTCTCAGTCAAAACTATCCCAATCCGTTCAATCCTACAACAACAATTGCTTACACAGTCCCTAAAGCAGAGAAAGTTACCCTTAAAGTCTATAATTTAAACGGCGAAGAGGTTAAAACTCTGGTTGACAGAACTGTGGCACAGGGCATGTATTTTGCACAGTGGGATGGAACAGATAATTCCGGCAGAATAGTGACAAGCGGGACCTATCTGTACACTCTTAAAATCGGCAATCAACAAATAGCGAAGAGAATGGTTTTCTTGAAATAGCAAACTGCTGTTTCGTCTATTGTGTTGACTGACTGTCTGTTGCATAACCTTGAAGATTTTTAACGAATCGAGATATTTTATAAGGTTATGCAACAGTTCTTTTTTATAACCAATTTCAATTCACTAATAGTTCACAGATTCACTACCATAAATTTGGCTGATTTGTGATCGATACGGCTAATCGGGGAGAAAAGCGTGTCCGTTGTTTTAAGGAATCAGCTATTAACATTATCCTGACATGCTTATTACCGAGGATATTATGAATCTGTTTTATCCAACGAGCCAGCTTCTTGGATGATTAGAAACAAGCAAAAATGCCAACAGTTATTTTGTTCAACTGCCAAAACTATCCGGTAAAAGTGCGACGAATTATTGCACGGACTGTGAAAGTGTCTGCATAGAAAAAACTATGAACCCTTTTTTGTTCTAACTTTTAATGCTATGATAATTAAAGAGTAAGATCGAACAATTTATACGATTTAATTTTTGGTACATTATTTGTTAAACAAATTAAACATTTATTAAATCAATATTTCGCGCATGTGCAGCACTCTGGACAGAGACATCCTTCTAATTTTTCTCAGGCTTACCTGATGCAATGGAAAATATTTTTTCAAATAGTGGGTTTCCACACACACATTTCAATAACCAGGTGAAGCGAAAGGAGGTGAGATTTTAAGAAATTGTTTTAGCAGGATATTAAATCATTTTACAAACCAGTAGAGGAGGAAAGTTCTATGCGCAACAAATTTACGGTTGTTGCTCTGTTGCTTTTTTTGGTATTAATATTCTCCGACCTTGCCTTTAGTGGCGTTACCGGAAAAATAGCCGGCATGGTCAAGGACAAACAGACTGGAGAAGCTTTAATTGGCGCCAATGTGATTATCGAAGGGACCACTTACGGCGCGGCAACAGATGTGGAAGGTTATTACTTTATCATCAATATCCCGCCTGGAAAATATCGGGTGAAAGCAATGATGATGGGGTATAAAACCTTGATTCAAAATGATGTTCAGGTTGTCATTGATTTGACGACCAAACTCGATTTTTCCTTAGAGCAAACGGTTTTAGAAGGTGAAATTATCGAAATTACTGCTGAGCGTCCTTTGATCGAAAAGGATGTTACTTCCAGCTCGACCGTGACCACAAGCGATCAGATTGACAAGATGCCTGTCTCATCATTTTCTGAGGTTTTGGTTACAACCCCCGGGTTTGTTGAAAGCGGCACCGGTTTGAATCGGGAAATCAATGTCCGCGGTGGTCGAACCAATGAACTGGCATTTATGATCGATGGCTTTTATGTCGAAGACCCGTTAATGGGTGGAATGGGCAGCGATGTTGCCAACGTCGGCATTTCAGAGCTGGCAGTCATGACCGGAACATTTAACGCTGAATACGGCGAAGCCATGTCGGGAGTACTAAACATCGTGACCAAGGAGGGTGGAAGCAACTATAGCGGGCGTGTTCGCTTTTTTACTGATAAAAATATGAACCCCCACAGCTACAAATATCCCTATAAATATCTGGATGAAAACGGACGCTGGGTTGACAAAGATGGTGAACCAGTAACCGCAGCTTATAATCCGCAAAGCACGCCGGGGATAAATATTTTTGATGAAAAATTTTGGGAGCGACGAACCAAAGAGGTGTCAGATTTTAATACCTTCCATACAGAAGTGGATTTCGGCGGTCCGATTCCATTACTGGGTATGGGCAATTCGTTCTTTATCGCTGGTGACGCTCTGGATACCGATACCTATCTCGGCTGGACCGGTCAACCCTATCGTAAAGAAAGACGGGCGAATGCCAAACTTGCATTGCGCCCATTTAATTCGGTTAAGTTGGTTTTCGGCGCGGTCGGTGGACAACAGCGCTATCGCAATTATTCGCATACGAACAAATATACACCGCAGAACCTCGGTACTAATTACGATACCAATCTGATGCTCAACGGAACTCTGACACACCAGTTAAGCGCCAAGACATTTTACACGATAAAGTCATCGATTTTTTCCACCCATCGAGCCTATTATCGCTACAAAGCTGAGGATTTCTTCAGCATGCAGGATGAAAACGGCGACTGGCAGATTTGGAACGAGGATGGCGTTTACACCGGACTTGCCGCTCCGTCTTATGCGGATCAGGAATATGAGTTTAATACGGTGGTTTTTCTGGATTCAGTATGGACATCGGGCGGCGGCGCAGTCTGGGAGGATCGTGACAACAAGATCATCTCCGGAAAATTCGACCTGACCAGCCAGATTACCAGGGTTCATCAGATTAAGCTGGGATTTGAATTAAAGGAAACACAGCTCTCCTATCACTATGTTTCCGGACCCTATCGGGTAATTCCGAACGTTGAGAAATATGAACACAAACCGATTGAAGGTTCGGTTTACCTTCAGGATAAGATGGAATTCGAAAATCTGGGCATTGTCGTTAATGCAGGAGTTCGTCTCGATTATATGGATACCAGGGCAAAATATATTTTTGATCCCCTTAAGCCGACTGCCGAGTACGTGATAGATCCTTTGACCGGCGAGGAGAGACAAAATATGGTCGATGCCGACAAAAAGCTTCACATCAGCCCGCGTCTTGGATTTGCGCATCCGATTATGGATAAGGCAGTGCTACATTTTGCTTATGGTCATTTTTATCAGGTGCCGCAATATTCCTATTTGTTCCTGACTGAAAATTTGGATGACCCAAATTATCCATTTCCCAATATGGCTATCAGTCAGATATATACCCGTCTGGGTAACGCCAATTTGAAGCCGGAAAAAACCATTGCTTATGAGATGGGTGTGGCGACAATTTTAGCGGAAGACATTTCGCTGGATGTAACTTTCTTCTATAAAAATATTTATGATTACACGACATTCCGGCGCTATCAGGCGGTTCCAGTGCAGTATCATCGATTCATTAACCAGGATTACGCCAATGCCAAGGGAGTGGAAGTTACGCTGAAAAAGCGATTTTCCAATTATTTTGGCGGTCAAGTCAACTATACGCTTTCAAAAGCAGAGGGAAATGCTTCGGATGTGACCTCTCATTGGAATGATTGGTACAACTTTTCGGTAAACAAAACTTACCCGCCAAAAAAGACCATTAATATGCCGTGGGATCAAACGCATACTGTAAACTTTGTGATCGATGTCGGTAAACCGGGCGTCTGGGGAATTAATTTGCTCGGTAATTATGGCAGTGGTCTGCCCTATACACCGCTCAGCAGTCGCGGATTACGCATCGACGAACCCAACAGCGCTCGCAAACCATGGACGATGACAGTAAACATGCGCGCCACGCGAACTTTTAAGTGGTCAGGATATATCTTTACTCTCTATGCTGATGTCGATAATCTGCTGAACAAGAAAAATGTTTATATTGTACATGGTTCAACCGGGAAGCCCGATATTAATCTTAACTGGGATTATTCCGAAGATTGGATCGACCGACCCTACTATTACGGTCCACCCAGAACTTTCAAACTTGGCTTAAGCGCCGGGTTCTGAGTTGAATTCGTTAATAACTGATGGAGGAAAATGTTATGAGTAAAAGGGTATTTCTCCTATCTGCTGTCATCTTTTTTATTTTAGGTTTGCAAGCGAGTGTTTTATCACAATCTTCAGCCGGGATGACCAAGTGGGAGTATTACAATAAACTGAGACAAGAATACAATCAAGCCCCCGCTAAAAGTCTGGCTAAACCGGCTGGTTTTGAAGATCGGAAGTACGGCCGATTCGATGTCGGCAAGATTGGGCTTGAGATCAATAATGCCAATGTACTGGGATATAGCCGGGAGATGTTAACCTTTGAATATCCCATCGGCTCAGGCATAACTTACCAGTGGTGCCAAACTCCGATCATCGGCGGTATTCTAAATGGTGAAAAACGGGTGTCCAACGGTGGGCGTGGTATTTATCAACTGCTCAATGAGGGACATTTTGAACCGTTACCGGGCTATGATTCCGGCATTGGGGAAAATGGTCTGGCCATGAGCAACAAGCCAAATTCCTGGGCTTCGGATTGGCCCGCTGATGTGTATCCCATCGGTAGCGACGGCTTTCCGGGAGTACAACCTGATGGTGAAGTCGCCGGTGATGCTGAGGGTATTTGGATGGCAGTTGATGATTGTGATGATTGTCAGCAAATCACACCATTGCATATTAAAACTTACGGCAGGGCGATTCAATTCTCCAGCATTCTGGCTGAAAACATGATCGTCTTCAAATACTATGTTACCAATACCGGTGTGGACACCATCTACGATTGCTACGTCGGGGTTCATACTGATATGGATTGTCCCGAAGAGGGGAATAACGAATGGGAAGATGATTACGGTTATTACATCTCGACCGAAGAGGATTCGTTACTGGGAAACTTTCTCTATATTTGGGACGGCGATGACAAAGCCGAAGGTTATCTTGAAAAAGATGTCGCCTGGCAGGGGCTTAAAATGCTTGAGACCCCGAAAAAGGGACCAAACGGCGAAGAACTCGGTATGACAACGCTGGCAATTGCCACCTATACTGATTTTTATGCCTTGCCCGACCAGCCGGCGCTTTACGATCAATTGGCTTCGGGAATCAAGCCGATTGATAATGTCACCCCACATCCGGGTGATTGGACCCAGACACCAAATACCTACGGTCCGGATATTACTTCGCTTCATGGTTCCGGTCCGTTTAATCTGGCGCCCGGCGAAACCGTTACCTACACTTTTGCCAATGTTTTCGGTACGGATAAAGCGCATCTACTTGCCAATGCCGCGCTGTGTCAGACGGTTTATGACCTTGAATACAGAACCGCAAAGCCCCCGGAGCAGCCCAATGTACGCGTTGTTGCAGGAGACCAGCAAGTAACGCTGTATTGGGATCCGGAACCCAGCGAAAGTTCTATTGATGAATTCACCGGCAATAATGCCTTTGAAGGCTACAAAATTTACCGCTCAACAGATCGTGGTCTGAGCTGGGGGAAACCGATCACCAATGCCAGGGGCTCTCTGGTGGGATATGTGCCTATTGCCCAATGCGATTTGGACAATGGAGTCACGGGAGTGAGCACTCTCGATCCCTATTTTTACCTCGGAGACGACACCGGTCTTTTCCACAAATTTGTGGACCGAAATCTTAAAAACGGTGTGGAATATTGGTACGCTGTCTGCGCCTATGACCGCGAGGATGTTTGGGGTATTTTACCGGTGCCGCCAATGGAGAATTCGCGTCTTTCAGTGGCTCACTATCCCGGCGATAATACGGTTGCCGTTGTTCCGCAGAAAAAACCGGCGGGATTCGCATTCCCTGAAATTCAACCCACCACTTTTGGCCCGACAACTGTTGAGCTGTTGTGGGAATTATTAGATGAAAACGCGGTGAAAGATAATGCCTATACCATCACCATCGATGCTTCGGTTACGACCAGAAAAACTTTTTCGGTCTATGATAGTCTGTTGGATAAGCTGGTCATTGAGGAGTGTCCCAATTTCCGCGGTGAGGAAGATACCCCCACAATTGACGGCATCAAATTGCTAATTGTGGACGAAACTTCGGTGATGTTCGATCCGGATCGAAGTGGGTGGATTAAAGCTACCGGAGAAGCCAGCAATTGCAACTGGAAATTATCCACTGCCGGCGTCCCGGTTCCTTACGATTACGAGGTTCGTTTTAACGCGGCAGGGGATACTGCATTTTATCCACCGACAATGATTTTACCTTTCCAAATCTGGAATATTACGTTAAATCAGCAGGCGGATGTAGCAAACTTTACTCCTTCACCAACGGACACGACGCCTGAAATGCGCGCCACCTGGACCAGCGGTGATATTATGCAGATTCGCGAGTTGATCGATGGAAGAGGTAAATTGACCTGGGCTTTTATCATGGCTTCCGATCCGGTAATGATTGATACCACAATCAATGAGGTCGATACCACGGTCGTGGATCCGAACTGGGTGGATGTTCCGCCGCAAGAGGGTGATATCGCCCAATTTTTCAGTAAGAAACCATTGACTTCGGCTGACAGTTATTTATTAAGAACATCGAAAGCATCAACAGCCGGCGCTACCGAAAAAGATCTCGATCGAATCCAGGTGATCCCAAATCCATATATCGTAACGTCGTCTTATGAAACGTTACCCTGGATTAAAGAGCTCCAGTTTCATAATTTACCTGAAGTTTGCGATATAAAAATATTTACCATTTCCGGCGAGTTGGTGCAAGTTTTACATCATCATCCCGGGAGCAACGGTTACCGTGGACCGGCGGTTGAAGCATGGAATTTATGGACTTACAACGAGCAGGAAGTCGCTTTTGGCGTCTATATCTATCATGTCAAAGCTGAGGGGATTGGTGAAAAGTTGGGCAAATTTGCCATCATCAAATAATCTCAGGTTCGGTTCAATCGGTCTAATCCTAAATCTCGGAGGAAAAAACATGTATAAAAAAGTTCTATGTATGATTGTCACCCTCCTGTTGAGCGGATCCCTTGTCTTTGCCGGAACTGACAATGTCGGTACATCGGCTGCCAACTTCTTGAAAATTGGTATCGGACCTCGGGGCACCGGAATGGGAGGTGCGTTTGTGGCACAAGTGAATGACGTTACAGCATTGTACTGGAATCCATCAGGTATAACCCAGGTGCAATCACTTGAAGTGGGCATTGCTTATACGGACTGGATTCTGGACATTCAGCACAACTTCCTTGGGGCTGTTTATCCATTGGGAAAAAGCAACTACATCGGATTGAGTTTTATTACGCTTTCTATGAGCGATATGGAAAAAACAGAGCCGCTGTATCCTGATGGCACCGGCGCGTATTTCAGCTCCAGTGACATGGCGATTGGTTTATCTTATGCCCGGCAATTGACAGATCGTTTCTCGGTTGGCATAACGGCAAAGTTTATTCAAGAAACGATCAGTTTTTCGACCGCCAGTACTATGGCGATCGATGCCGGTACCCAGTTTGACACTGGATTTCATGGGTTAAAAATCGGCGCCAGTATTTTGAATTTTGGCGGTAAAATGACACTAAAAGGTACCGATCAAATGACCAAAGCGGATATTGACGCGGTGATCGACGGTAACCCGGAAAAAGAAGCCCGGTTAGAGACCAAGGGCTGGCCGCTGCCGCTGATCTTTCGCTTTGGTATGTCGATGGATTTTATCAATTCCGGAAACAACCGGCTGACCGGTAATTTTGACTTCATCGATCCGCGCGATGTTAATCCCTACGGTACAATCGGCGCCGAATATACCTGGGGTAACGCCTTGTTTTTACGCGGTGGTCTGATTTATCGATCCGAAGATTTTAATGAAGAAAAATTGTTGCATTATGAAGAACTGGAATTGATTTACAAAGTTCGTCCCGCTTTTGGTGCAGGAATTCGTTTCCAAATTCCCGGTTTGAAATCCAGAGTGAGAATGGACTATTCCTACACAGACCTGGGGGTGTTGACCAATTCTCACAATTTTTCTTTTATCTTTAATCTATAATCTTTTGTTTTTTTATCAAATAATTATTTATTTGCAGCGCCTCGTTTCGATCACGGGGCGCTGTGTTCATTTTTCAAATGAAACATTTGAACGAAAAGACGGTAGTTGAAAATGCGTTTTCAATTTTTTGTAATGATAATTTTCATCGCAAGCTCTGCGATTACCCTGGCAGCAAAAGATGATGATAAAGTAGAAGAGCAACAACATGCATTTTTTAGATTGATATTGTCAGATGAGCTGCAACAGGTTTACGACGATATTTACATCTCGGCTGAAAAAAATAGTTGGGAGAGCAAGTATTGGAAAATATCTGATCCGACACCGAACACCGAAAGGAATGAATATTATCAGGAATTCTCAGAGCGAGTCGAATATTCAAAGAATAATTATTCCAATATTATTGCACCGCTATTTATAGATGACCGTGGGAAATATTATATAAAATATGGCGAGCCGGATGACAAGGTTATCTCCGTCGGCATCGGGAAGCCCTGGGAAGACAACGAAACCTGGGTCTATTATGATTTGAATTTATATATCGATTTTGTCTATAAAATCGGTTTTGGCTTTCGAGAAGTTAACAGTTTATTCGAAGCCGTCACATCCGGACCTTCAAACACCAAAGTTCACATCGCCTCAAATCTTTACCTGGAACGAGAAACATTGCATCAGAAATATTCCAAATTTCGAAATATCTCCGATGGCAGCCATGGACTCATGGCGGAATCCTATTTTTATCAATGGACCGAAGATCTGTCATTGGAAAAAAAAATTATGCTTGAGACCATTCCGCCGTCGAAATACTCCTTCAGCTACCACAAACAACCACTTCACGCCGCCATTTCCAGTTCGCTGTTTCGGGCCGATCTGGGATTTTCTCGGGTCGAATTTTACTACTCGTTTCCGCTCAACGAACTTTCGTTCCAGAGCGGCAGTCAGGTCCCGTTTGAAACTTTGGTCAACAAAGAGGTCGTTATTTTCAATCAAAAATTTGAGAAAATGCTTCAGAAAAATGAGACATTGAAGCTATTCGCTGAAAACCAGGAGCAGATTAACAGACGAATATACATCAATCAGCACAATGAAGAGCTGCATCCGGGAATCTATAATATCGCTCTCAAACTTGACAATATCGGAGGCGAACGGATGGCGATTTTGCGCGCCCAACTTAACGTCCGGGATTTTTCCACCGACAGCTTACTGGTCAGTGATATTCAATTCTCATCAAATATCAGAGAAAATGTTCAGGAAGCGCGCAATTTGAAGCCCAATGGGATACAGGTTTTTCCCTATGTTGGCAATACAATCAATAAATCGCGACCTATTTACCTCTATTTTGAGGTATATAATTTAATGACAGGTTCCGAGGATCGATCAAGATTTAAAATCGAGTATGAAGTTAAATCCCTTTCAATGGAAAATATATCCGCTTTGACCACTGCCATTCAATTTATTACCCGTTTGGGTGGAAAAAAAAGCAAGGAGACGATTGGCAGTTCTTTCGAGAGTGAGGGAGAAGGGGAATTTCAGCAAATATATCTGGCAATTGATTTTTCCGATTTCCCGGCTGGTCTGAGCCAGATAACTATCCATATCACCGATTTGAAATCGAATAAGAGTACTTCTGCTCAAAAGCGCTTTGTCCTGAAATGACAAACCTGCTATTTTTTTCTCCGGAAACTCTATACTTCTAAATTTCGAATAAAAATTACAATTTTCCTGTTTCCATGATATAGCCGAACTGCTTTTCAAAAAGATGTATATGCATTGCTTTAATCTTGTATGATAGATGATCCAGTATTTCAAAGTTTATACATTTCACTTACAAGTACGATACTGATGCCATCGCTTGATAATCCTGATTATTTGACAGATAATAAAATTGAAAGATCAAGGCACTTATTTTTGCAAATTTTTCAAATAGAGCGATGGCATTAGTCCAAGTCTCCTTGTATGTTGGAGACACTACTCAAGGTCAAAAAAAAGCTTGCACAATTTGCATAAAATATATATCTTTGTAAAAAAAATAATAGCCAGCGAATGAGATGGAAATCCATTCTTTCGCAACACATTTCTTTCCATTTCGCCGGGAAACAGTTTTAATAATTAGAGAAAGGAAGAATGATTTGACAGGTGAGGAGAATGATGAAACGTATTGCAGTATTGAGCAGCGGCGGTGATGCCCCGGGTATGAACGCCTTTATTCGATCAGTTGTGAGAATGGCGATTGGAAACGGTCTGGAAGCTTTCGGAGTAATGAGAGGTTATCAGGGGCTAATTGACGCTGATATTGAGCCATTACATAAGCGTTCAGTTAGTAATATCATTCAGCGCGGCGGTACCATGTTGCGCACTGCTCGATGTCCCGAATTTAAAACAGCAAAGGGGCAACGTCAGGCAATTCGAAATCTAAACGCGCACAATATTGATGGGCTGGTCGTTCTGGGGGGTGATGGATCATTGGCAGGGGCGCTGGCGTTGCATAAGGCTGGTTTTAAAGTGATCGGCGCACCAGGAACAATCGATAATGATCTTGCGGGCACTGATATGGCTATTGGCGTGGATACAGCCCTGAATACAGTTTTGAACGCGATTGACAGAATAAAAGAAACTGCATCTTCGCACGAAAGGGCGTTTCTGGTTGAAGTGATGGGCAGGAATTGCGGATATATCGCTCTGATTTCCGGAATAATCGGCGGCGCGGAAATGATTTGCATTCCTGAAAAGGATTTTGAACTGATGGATGTGGTTAAAGTCGTCCAGAAAACCTACATCAGCGGCAAAACCCATTGTATCATCATCGTCGCCGAAGGCGCTAAACACTCTACCCAACAAATCAAAATCACACTCGATGAGCGAATTGAAGAGGCGGGTTTTGAATCGCGCGTTACCATACTCGGACACATCCAACGGGGCGGCTCACCAACCGCGTTTGACAGGTTGCTCGCCACCCGCCTTGGCGCGGCGGCGGTGGAATTGTTGTTGAAAGGTGAGAGCGGCAAAATGGTAGGACTTGTCGGCAATAAAATTATGGCGACGCCAATTAAAGAAGTTTTAGAGAATCGGAAACAACTGGATATGGAATTGTATGATATGGCAAGAACACTGGAATTTTGAGATAATACGGGATTGGTTGGCTCAATGAACAAGGTTAAAACGAGCATAAAACTAATCACTAATGACACAGATTACCCGGATTATCATAGCGCAGTAAACTGCAATACAGGCATGTCATTGCGAGGAGCGAAGCGACGAAGCAATCTCTTAAATATTTGATAAGATTGCTTCGCTCCGCTCGCAATGACATGCTGACTAAAAACTTTTGCAAAAAAAACAAAGACTTTACTTGTAATACTATAGGCTATGTGATAAAGATACTAATCGATAGTGTCGTTAAAAGACAGTTGTAAAGGAAGCTGATTAGTGAAGAAATTATTAGCAGAATATCTGAAAGATCTCACCCTGACTTCCAAAGGAAGAGAGATGGATTACTCTCATCGCTATTGTTGTATTGTTACAGCTTTGAGCAAAACCATTGAGATCCAACAACAGATCGATGAAATTTATCCTGAAGTTGAAAAAAATATTATTGTTTTTTAAAATGACAAAAATAGCAACACCAGAAAAAACTAATTTCCATTGACCTGATTGGAGGTGACAAATTATGATCAAATACTGTATGCGGTTATTTGCGATCTTTGTCATGATAATGATTGTCGGCTGTGGAATAATGCGCCCCAAGTGGAAAAGTGTTGCCCTGTCTCCAGATGATTTGCAGACGGCAAACCTGCTGGGAATAAGGCAAGACCAGTTGAAAAAACTAATAGCCAGTCCACTTTATCAGTTCAGTCCGGCGGAGTTGGATCAGTACTTGGGCTATCTCCAATACATTGAGCCGGATTTGCGAAAGCGCGTTCAGCATCTGGCACGAAAGTGCCTGGGACAGCCATATCAGATTTATTTGCTCGGTGAGTTTCCTTATGAAATATATGACCCGGACCCATTATTTTCGTTACAGAAAAGCGATTGCGTGGTCTTCAGTGAGCACATTTATGCCATGGCGCTATCGTACGATTGGAAAAGCTTTTTCGCCATGTTGCAACGAATTCGTTACAAAAACGGAGAGATCGGAATCGCCACCCGCAACCATTATACTGAATTTGACTGGATTGTGAACAACAACTGGTTGCTGGAAGATATCACTGAATTGCTGGGCGATGAACAGACGCGCTACGAAACTACAGCCGTGAATCGTGCTGGATTTTTATCAAAATATGGTATCGGACAGATGATTCCGGTTGATACAGTTAGCTGGTCCTATCTTCCGTATCAGCTATTGCTGCAAATTGTTGATAAATTGCTTCCCGGCGATTTTGTCAATATAGTACGCGGTTACGATGATAATAAATGGGTAGGCCATGTGGGATTGGTTACAGTGGATGAAAATGGCACGCGCAATTTCCTTCACTCCACTGCACCTCGAGTCAAAGAGCAGCCATTGTTGGAGTTATTAGAATCTGCGGATCAGTACAATGCTGAAAGAAGAGAATTCAATCAAAAGGTTTTTCTTGAAAACAAAAAAATTATCGAGCATAACCAAAAATTAAAAGCAAAATATCTGGAAAATTATGAAGCAAAAAAGAAACCTCTGAAAAAGACAAAACCATATTTTTACGGTTTCAAGTTTTTACGTTTAAAAAATGATCCCATCTGGGAATTAATGAAAATAGATGGTCCTGATGTCCCGAAAATTTATACCGCACCGGTGTTTTATTAAACAATATTGCATTGTATCGCCCCAGGGTTGTAATTTTACATTTATTTCGAGCGTCCTTGCAACATAAATATGGCGATACAAATGTAACACAGCTTTATGTCAATGTTTGCAGCACCTTTTCCAATATAATTTTAAACCATTCAGTGTAAAGGTGATGGTTGTGCCAAACATCTTGTTGCAAATCTTCCGGTGTAATCCATTTTACTTCGCACACTTCTTTTGGAGCGGGCGTCACCAGCCCGTTGTAAGTTCCGATAAACACATGGTCCAATTCATGCTCGATCAATTCTTGATCCAGTTCCGCCCGGTAGATAAAATCAAATATTTTTGTTAACTCACAATCAAATCCCAGCTCTTCTTTGAGTCGGCGGTGGGCGGCAGCTTCGGTATCTTCATAAGGCCGAGGATGACTGCAACAGGCGTTTGACCACAATCCGCTGGAATGGTATTTATCCGTTGCCCGTCGTTGAAGCAACATTTCTCCTTGACGGTTAAAAATAAACACAGAAAATGCGCGGTGCAGTGTACCTTCCTGATGCGCTGCCAGCTTTTCTGCAACTCCGATTTGTCGGTCGTGTTGATCGACTAAGACAACCTGTTCTTTCATATATTTTCCGTTACTGTTTTTCGAGTAATCAATGAGTTGTTGTTTGTACCAATTTGTATCGATGGATCAGTAGCAATGAATTCCTTATAACATTTTTATCTGCTAACGTTCCCAGCATATATGACGTTGCGACCGAAGGGAGCAATGTCACGAAGGGCAAGGGCGTAAGTCCAAAGCGTATATGCTGTGTTATACGCCGTGTTCTTCTTATTTGCATCCGAAGATTTCTACTTTAGTGATATCCTCGTCTTGGCTTCGCATCCCACCGACTTCGATTATCCTCACGAAATGAATCGTATCATCAGGAAAGAGACCTAGTTTTGTATACTGCTGCGCCCTATCTTCTTCAATTTGGCGTTTGCAGAATGCATCTACAATAAGCTTGGGAACATTGTCAATGTCGAAACGTCTATTGCCCGATTTTTTGATAAAGATACGAAATGCCCACCATTTAATACTAGGAATGTTCTCTGGAAAGTCTTCAGCAGCTTTGGCTCGGATGCGTTCTCTTTTATCCCTATCAGTTTGACCTTCTCTTGTATCTGCGTAGGTAAATGCTTCGGGTAAACTAAAAGAGTGCACCTTCACGTATCTGGCTTTGTCATCCAAATTCCACATTGTATTTACCCTCCATTTATGTTAATGAGAACATGGCGTATAACTTAAAAATTATTGTAATCAAATTTTACCACAAAAGCAAATAAATTCTGTAAAAGATAACACAACCAACGGAGTTCATGTTTTCGTGGCGATTATTTTTTTCCTTGAAATTAATTCAGTATCCATTCAAAAACAGATGGTGAACATGCACCCTTTCAAAGGTTCAAAACCTTTGAAAGGGTATTGCCATAAAATATTGAGTGGATACTTAATTCATATGATTAATAATTTTCCTACGGTTATCCGGTAATACAACAGGAGAATCGAAAAGTGATAAAATCTCTTGACTCTGTTGGTTTTTTTTTATTTATTATAGCGGCTCAATGTTGCATTATGTTGAAATTGGATTAGACGAAGATTGCTGTTGCATTCGTAACAGACGGATTACAGCACCTTTAGGAACTGTCCATGAACCTTAAATTTTGTTAGTTTAATGTCATTGAGATCCCATTTCAGCGAGAAAAGCAATCTGTTGATTTATAGAAACTGACGTTAGAGATTGCTTCGTCTCCGCCAGCTGGCGGATCCTCGCAGTGACATGCATTTTTAATTTTTTTTATGAGTTCATGGATAAGCTGTCAAGGCGTTGAACTGCAGAACTTTTGATAAAATTAAATTATTGCTATATTATTCATGAAAGGTTCTATTCGCCATTCATATTTATAGTAGAACCTGATAAAAATTCGGAGATTGATCTATATCTGAGCTCTTACTTCACAATATTTATCATCTTGTCACCATGAACCCGGAACGGGAACAATTGCAAAATGTTGACCTGTTGATCTGTGGCAATAAGATCGAACAGATTGGAAAAAACATATCTGCCCCAGCTATTGATGTCATTGACTGCTCGACAAAATTGGTGCTTCCGGGGTTGGTTAATTCGCATCACCATCTTTTTCAGACCTTGACCCGAAACATTCCCCGGGTGCAAAACGCGAAATTATTCAATTGGCTGGTCAACCTCTACCACATCTGGAAAAATCTCGATGAAGAAGCGATTTTTTATGCGACCCAGATCGGCTGCGGCGAGTTGCTTAAAACTGGTTGCACCACCACGACTGACCATCACTATTTATATCCAAAACATTTACAAACCGACATTCCAGCGATTCAGTTCGAAGCAGCCGGCAGACTGGGAATGCGCTTTTGTCCCACCCGCGGTTCCATGTCCATGAGTCACAAGGACGGCGGTTTGCCACCGGACAGTGTGGTTCAGGATGATGAACAAATATTAAAACACTCTGAGGCTGTCATTCAAAGATTTCACGATCCGTCTCCGTTGTCAATGCGGCAGGTTCATCTCGGACCATGCGCTCCGTTTAACGTGACACTGGAACTGATGCGGGAAACCGCTCAATTAGCTCGGCAATATCGCGTTCGCTTGCATACGCATCTGGCAGAAACAAAAGACGAGGATGAATATTGTCTCGAAAAATATAATAAAAAGCCGCTACAGTTGATGGAAGAATTGAACTGGCTGGGAGACGATGTCTGGTTTGCGCACGGCATTCATTTTACTGACCAAGAATTGCATCTGCTGAAACAGACCAGAACCGGCATTGCCCACTGTCCAGCGTCCAATATGAGACTCGGTTCCGGCATCGCCCGAATTCCGGAGATGTTGGCGATGGGGATTCCAGTCGGGCTGGCAGTTGATGGTTCGGCTTCCAACGACGCTTCGGACATGGTTGGAGAAATGCGCACTGCCTTGTTATTGCATCGCGTTAATTCAGGAGCCGACGCCATTTCAGCGGCGCAGGTATTGGAGATGGCAACGCTCGGGTCAGCGCGATTGTTGGGCCGGAATGACATCGGCTCAATTGAACCAGGAAAAGCAGCGGACCTCGCTATTTTCGAATTGAACAAGCTGGAATACACCGGCGCCCTTTCCGACCCGCTCGCCGCCATTATCTTTTCCGGGATCAATCATCAGGCGTTTATGACCATCGTTAACGGCAAAATTGTGGTTCGTGATGGTCAATTGACCACTGCGGATGAGGCAGAAATTATTCGGAAAGGAAATGCCATCAGTACAAAATTGTTGAGCCACTAAAATGCAAAATAGTTAAACGAAAGGGAATCAACGAGTGATGAGGTAAACTATGGATTGGCTACAAGTTATCATCATTTTTTTAATCGGTATTGTTGCTGGTATCGCAATTGCCTTTTTATTGCGCATCATCCAATCCCAAACCGCTGCCGAGCTTGCCGAACACCTATATCGCGATTCTCAACAACAGCGACAACAGCAACTCGAATATTTGTTGGAAAATGTGAAAGCACAGTTCGGCAGTTTATCACTACAAGCGTTATCAAAATCTACCGATGAATTTCTCAAATTAGCCAAATCCCGCCTCGAATCGGAACGCCAGTTCAGTGTGCAGGAATTTGACAAAAAGAAAAATCTGATCGATCAACAGTTACATCAAATGACGGAGGAGCTGCAGAATGTTTCCAAGTTGATGAAAGAACTGGAAAAGGACCGGGTAGATAAATTCAGCCAGCTCGCCAATCAACTTAAAACTGCCGGCGCTCAAACAGCCGCGCTGATGCAAACCACTCAATCGTTACGAGAGGCGTTGTCAAGCACAAAATCCCGCGGCCAATGGGGAGAGAGAATGGCAGAGGATGTACTGCGCATGGCCGGTTTTATCGAAAACATTAATTATTTCAAACAAAAAGCCATCTCTAATTCTCAGGCGCGTCCTGATTTCACCTTCCTGTTGCCGAGAAATTTAAAGCTAAATATGGATGTCAAATTTCCACTGTCAAATTATTTGCGCTATCTGGAATCCGAATCTGAAATTGAAAAGATTAGTTACCAGAAATCGTTTCTGAAAGACGTCAAAGCGAGGATTAAAGAAGTCACCACTCGTGATTATATCGATCCGACGCAAAATACAGTGGATTACGTTTTGTTGTTTATCCCCAATGAACAGATTTACGCTTTCATTCACCAACAAGACAGCGCCATTATTGATGAAGGTATTCGCAATAAGGTCATCTTCTGCTCGCCGATTACCTTGTTCGCCATTCTGGCGGTCATTCGCCAGGCTGTGGAAAATTTCTCGCTGGAAAAAACTTCCAACGAAATACTTTCGCTGTTCGGAGTTTTTAAAAAGCAATGGGGAGAATTTATCAAACGATTTGAAATTTTAGGACGGAGGATTGCTGAAGTGCAGAAAGAATATGAATCCCTGACCACAGCGCGCAAAAGGCAGTTGGAGAATCCCTTGAATAAAATTGAATCAATACGACAACAGCGGGGAATTCAAATTGAACACGATCCTGAATCCAAAAAGAAATTACCGGAAAATCCGGCGGAGAATAGCTGATGTTCAGGCTGAATTTTAATATTTTTTTTCAAAAAAACCACTGTAAGCATAAAAAAATGTACAGTTCCCATCGAGTCGGTTTGAAATATTAAAAGCAGATTCGGTGATGAAAAAACTGAACAGCGGTGGAAAACAAACTTTATTTATTAGGGGATAAACTTGTTTTCGGTTCAATTCAGACCATAGCGTTGAATTTTTTCGCGAAGAGTCTTGCGGGCAATTCCCAATATTTTTGCAGCCTGCGACTTGTTAAAGTTAACCTGTTTTAATACTTTTTTAATGTGCTCTTTTTCCAGGTCTGCCAGTTTAAGTTGCACTAATTGATCGGATCGCAGCTTAAAGCCTTCTTGATTTTATTAGATTGAACTGTCCTCTCATAACAGACTGGCTTTTTTAACTTATTGGCACATCACTACATTCAATGCGATCGTCAACAATTTGGCGTCAGATGTGTCGGAGCGCGATGGAATCAATACCGGCGCCCGTGCGCCCATCGTTGCATGAGCCAACCGGAAATTTGAAAAATAGGTCGTTGCCTTAGCCGTGATGTTTGCTGATTCGATATTGGGGAATAGCAGTATGTCCGCCCTTCCCGCAACCGGTGATTTAATCCCTTTCATTGCCGCGGATTCCGGGGAGATGGCATTGTCCAGCGCCAGAGGTCCATCAACCAGGCAAGCTTTGATCTGTCCGCGCTCATTCATTTTGGCAAGAATGGCTGCGTCAACTGTCGATTGCATTGAAGAATTAACCGTCTCTACAGCCGATAAAACCGCTACTTTGGGCAAATCATTACCCAGTGCATGAGCGACTTGCACTGCATTTTCAATGAGTTGAATTTTCTGATTCAAATCTGGCAATAGAGTAAATCCACCATCAGTGATGATGATAAGTTTATTATCCATGGGACGCTGTAGCCACTCAAAGACAAACGCATCGCTGATCAAATTGCCGGTGCGCAGTCCGGTTTCAGCATTGAGGACTGCTTTGAGTAACTGCGCGGTTTTGACTTTGCCTTTTAAAATAATTTCGGCTTGTTTGCGATGAATTGCCTCAACAGTTCGCTGGCAAATTTCCGCTTCACCATGACACTCGATAATTTCAAATTCATGGCGATCGATTCCCAGTTCATCCAGGGTTGGTATAATCAGTTCTTTTTCACCGATCAGCAGTCCATCGGCAATTTTCATGGATTTGGCTTCAGTTAGCGCCTCAAGCGCTGCCCGGTCATTACCAGCGGCAACCGCGACCCGAACCGGCCGCGTTCTTCCATGGCTGATTTTCTTTGCCGCTTCAATCAGTTGATCGAAATTGTGAATCATAATTTGTTTCCCGTATTGAATTAAATGAAAATTGGATAATCGCCTCGTGAATTAATTGGCGGCTTTTCCGGCTTTGAATGCATTGCGATTCAGCGCCATCGTCTTGGGGGGAACACGCTGTTCAAGCGATTCGATCCAGATATCTGAATCGAATTCAAGAAAATTGGACAGCGCTCCCAACATGAGTGTGTTGAGCACCCGGGTATCTCCGAGTTCTTCTGCCAATTTAATGCCATCAACCATCACAATCTGGTCTGTCTTTCGTTGGCAGATGGTCTCGATGTCTTCGGGATAAGGGATGTCGGAAAAAAAGACCGTCAGCGGAGTGATTTGCTGGTTGTTGATAATCACCACGCCGTTGGGTTTTAGCAGATCAAGATAGCGCACTGCTTCCAGTTTTTCAAATGCAAGCAGAATATCTGCGGTTCCATCCTGTATGAGTGGCGAATAAATTTTTTCGCCGTAACGAACCTGGCTGATCACACTACCGCCCCGTTGCGCCATGCCATGCACTTCACTTTTTTTGACGTCAAACCCAGCATTCATAGCAGCCATCGCCAACACATCACTGGCGACCAGTATACCCTGTCCGCCAACGCCGCTCATGACCACATTTACTACTGGTAAATTTTTACCAACTAATATTTTCTGATCGTTCATCTGATCTGATCCTCAATTTTATTGGTCATTATGTAATAGTTCAGCACTCTTAACTAATAATGTCATTCCGGCATGTTTTTAGCCGGAATATCCTGAATATATGTGCAAATTAATATTTAAAAGTTCTATTATTGAGACTCCGGCATTCCGCTTCGCTCCAGCCGGAATGACAGGTGAACTGTTACATCATTATTATTTCGATTTGAAAGCTTTAATTGTCTGCCGGTCTTTGAATCGCGGCTGGTTTGCAGACCTGCCGGCAAATATCGCAGCCGATGCAGAGCAGCGAATTAATTTTGGCTTTTCCGGCGGCGTCTTTTTCGATTGCGGGACACCCGACCCGGTGACACATACCGCATTTGTTGCATGTTTCAGCATCGACGAAATACGATTTGGAGAATCGAATTCGAGCCCGAATCACACATGGCGCATCTGCAATAATCACCGACGGTTCATCGGCTTGCATTTCCTCCTTTAGAACCGCCAAGGTCTGTTCCAGATTGTAAGGATCAACCTTCACCACTCGTTCTATTCCGGCAGCCCGGCAAATTGTTTCAATATCAACCTTTTTGGTCGGTTGCTGGCGAAGTGTTAATCCCGAACCGGGATGTTCCTGATGACCGGTCATCGCTGTGATTTGATTGTCGAGAATACAGATCTTAGTTTTTCCCTGATTATAAACGATATCTATCAAGCCGGTGATACCGGAATGGAAAAAAGTGGAATCGCCGATCACGCCGATCACCTTCCCCTTTAAATCTTCATCTCCTGCCTTTTCAAGACCGTGAGCAAACCCGATACTGGCGCCCATACACAAGCAGGTATCCATGCTCTGAAGCGGCGGCAGCGCGCCAAGGGTGTAACAGCCGATATCGCCGGTAACGGTGAGCCGCAATTTTTTAAATGCATAAAACATGCCCCGATGCGAACAGCCCGGACAAAGCACCGGCGGACGCGGTGGAATCTGAACATCATGCAGCGCTGAAGATCCAATGTCAGATTTTTCAAAAAAACTGCTGCTGACAACACTTTGATCCAACTCTCCGATCAGGGGCAAGCGCTCTTTGCCCACGACTTTGATTCCCATTGCGGCGATCTGTTCCTCGATAAACGGATCCAATTCTTCAATTACATATATTTTTACTACCTGATTGGCAAAATCCCGAATCAAGGCTCGAGGCAGCGGATAGGTTAGCCCGAGTTTTAATATCGATGCATCGGGAAAAGATTCTTTGGCGTATTGATAAGAAATCCCACTGGTGATGATTCCCAGCTCGCGGTCCTGCCACTCGATCCGATTACAGGCGGATTTTATTCCGTAGTCTTCCATCAATTGCAACCGCTTTTCCACCTGCACGTGTTTTTTCCTTGCATTGGCTGGCAATAGCACGTTTTTCGCCATGTCTTTCACATACTTTTTCGTCGGAATCTGATAGCGATTGCCCAGTTTGACAATGGTCTGTGAGTGATTAATGCGAGTGGTGGTACGCAACAGAATGGGCGTATCAAATTTTTCACTCAGTTCCAGAGCGAGCATGGTAAAATCTTTTGCTTCCTGACTGTCCGAAGGTTCCAACATCGGCATTTTAGCGGCGCGCGCAAACCAACGATTGTCTTGTTCATTCTGCGACGAGTGCATGGATGGGTCATCGGCTGAGATAATAACCAGTCCGCCGTTCACGCCCTGATATGACAGCGAAAAAAACGGATCCGCCGCCACATTCAATCCCACGTGCTTCATCGCAACCAGCGATCGTACTCCGCCCAGCGATGCGCCGGCGGCAACTTCCAGTGCGACTTTTTCATTAGGCGCCCACTGAGCTTGAATTTCCTGATAATTGCCGATATTTTCAAGAATTTCAGTGCTTGGCGTTCCCGGATATGCTGACGCGAAAACACCACCGGCTTCATAAAATCCGCGCGCTATTGCCTCATTTCCAGATAAAATCGCTTTTTCCATTGTTCTCCCTTCATGGTTTTTAATAGGTTTTTGGCGCCTCTTCATTTTTCAAGACACGTAAAGCTCCCTGCGCCAGCGCTTCCATCTCAAATTCGCCGAACTTAACTATCACTTCAGCGATAAAACCAACCCGCTGCTTGATCCAGTTGATTAACATCTCTGACCTGGCGAGACCGCCGCTGATGATGATCGCCCTGACATCGCCGTTCACAACCGTTGCCATGGCGCCGATCTCTTTAGCGATTTGGTATGCCATTGCCTGATAAATTTCAAGTGCCTGGTTGTTCCCCTGTTGAATCCGTGTTTCCACTGCTGTTGCGTCATTGGTGTTTAAATATGCGATCAACCCGCCCTCGCCCATCACCAGTTTTTGCATCTGCTCTTGGGTATATTTTCCGGAATAGCACAGTTTGATGAACGGTTGCAGCGGTAAATCTCCGGTTCGTTCGGGGGAGAAAGGACCAGAGCTCGATGCGTCATTCACATCAACGATCCGTCCGGCTTTGAGTGGACAGATTGAAATTCCGCCGCCAAGGTGGGCAACAATAAAATTGACCTGGTGCAAATCAACTCCCAATTCCGCAGCCGCCATCCTTCCGACCGCGTGAATATTCAATGTGTGAGACAACGTCCGGCGCTCGATGAGCGGATGGCCCGAATAACGGGCTAACGGTTCAAATTCATCCACTGAAATCGGATCGACTACAAATGCCGGAATCCCACCGGCGTCAGCAATCGATCGGGCAATGGCGCAGCCCAGATTTGCGGCATGAACTCCCTGCAAACCGATTTGAGCATCTTGTATCATGGGGTCATTGACCAGATAGACGCCGCCGGAAATTGATTTAATCAAACCACCCCTGCCGACTACGGCAGATAACTGATCAGGCGCCAACTTGACCTGATTGAGAAAATTTTGTACAGCGTTTTTCCGTAACTCAAATTGATCCCATAATTGAGGGTAATTTTTCAGTTCCTCGCTGGTATGGACAATTTTTTTTTGATGGATCAAACGATCATCCTCAAACAAGGCCACTTTGGTTGAGGTCGAACCTGGATTAATGGTGAGAATTTTAAAACTCATATCCAATCCTATTTCAAATTATAAAAGCAATATTATTTTAAAAAATTCATAATATCATTCTTGCTTTTGAGGATTTTGCATAATAAAGTTTCAGTATAACATAGCAAAAATATCAAAGAAAATCAATGAAAAAATATGATTATTGGTAAACATCTGTGACAACTGGGTCGGCAGGTAAAAGCTGTTTATCGTTTAGAAAACTTTTAAAACGGTGGAACCGGCGGTTCAGGTCATTCCCGCACCCGGCTTAAATTAGCTATGCTATTGTTTAGGAAAGAATTTGCTTGTTCAGTTTTCTATCCTTTTGAAATTAAAGGAATGAATAAAATTCTCATCAAAGTAGTCAATCGCAGCGGGGACTCGGGATTTTATTTCCGCGTCACTGACGAAGGTGGAAACCATATTCCAGCGCTGGAATTTGTTTCCGCCAATAGCCTGATTTAAAATTTTAACTTCTGAAAACAGCCGGGTTTACCATCGGTCCAGACTGAAAATGACAAAATCGTACCAGTTTTTCTTGCTATGATTGGCGCTGATGTTCGTGTTCGCAAACTAATTTTTATTTCCAATATTGACTGATGAACTGTTCAACTTCAGGTATGCCCCCCTGAAAAATCAAATATCCGTTATGGGGTTCACGCTCGGTAATTTCTCCGCAGATCGAAGTGAGCATAATGTCCTTGACCTGTTCCGGATCGGTAGTTTGTCCCAGCGCCCAGCCTAATTTGACATAAGCCACTTCGGGCAGCATATTTGCCGCTGGAATTACCCCAAGCTCCATAATATCCCGCCCGGTGTCGTAAACATACATCTGGACATAGCCCCACAGCGTCTGAACGGTCATGTACATCGCAATTCCTTTTTGCTGAGCCCGTTTCAGCGCCGGGTAGAGCGGTTTATTTACATGCCCCAACCCGGTGCCGGCGATTACAATGCCCTTATAGCCATTATCAACCAGCGCATCAATGATATCCGGTTTCATGTTGGGATAATAATAAACAATGGATATTTTTTCTTCAAAAACCGGATTGAGGTTGACTTTTTTATCTTTGCGCCGTCTCTTAAAATCATTCCGGAAATATTCAAAGCCCTGTGGACTCACCATGGCGATAGGAATATCACTGATGGTACGAAAGGTGGAGCGGTAGCTGGAGTGCATTTTTCGGACTCGAGTGCCGCGGTGTAACAGGTCATATTGGTCGCTGGTGGGGCCAAACATGCAGACCACGACTTCAGCAATATCGCTTTCTGCCGCTGTCTTGGCAGCGTTAATTAAATTAATCGCGGCATCGGACGAAGGCCGGTCGCTGGAGCGCTGAGAACCTACCATCACTATCGGCACCGGTGTGTCCTGCACCATAAATGACAAAACCGCTGCGGTGTGATGCATAGTGTCGGTACCGTGCCCGATTACGATACCATCGACACCGTTTTCGATTTCTCTGCCGATTGCCTGGGCAGTACCGATCCATTGTTCGGGCCCCATGTTTTCACTGAAAACGCCGTACAGCTTTTCCGTTTCCAGATTGCAAATGTCCGCCAGTTCCGGTACCGAACCATAAAGCTCACCCGGAGAAAAGGCTGGGATCACCGCGCCGGTGCGATAGTCCAGCCGGCTGGCGATGGTGCCTCCGGTGCCGAATAATTTGACACGCGGTTTTTTCGAATTATAAGGAAAGGCTTTTTCCGGAATTTTGTAATTTGCTTTTTTATAGCCGGTTTCGGTTATAGCCGTTATCGTATCAACACCGATTCCGACGTTATACCCATTGTGCAGCTTCAATACGATATGCCGGTCATCCGCAGTCTCGGATCTCGGTAAAATGATACCGGAAAAATCCCCTCGCGTTGTCGCTACTTTTACGTCACTCCAGACGCGAACGCTAAAGTTTTTTAGCGTGCTCAATGCTTTGTCGCGATAGCCTTTATAATTTTCGTTGTCTATCATGTTTGGATGGTTGCCCTTCAGTTAATCAATTTTTTCTAAATAGTTCATGGTGTAAAGTGCTAACAGGCTGTCCATGAACTCATAAAAAGTCAAAAATTACATGTCATTGCGAGGAGCGAAGCGACGAAGCAATCTCTATAATTATAGTGACTTATGTTAAAGATTGATTCGGGAAATAACGCCTGTCTCTTATACACATCTCC